>Ga0310890_10001023_pt1 | contig 10187 bp, 8 predicted proteins | sample T20D3metaG_FD_203751 | JGI IMG/M metagenome (GOLD analysis project Ga0310890, IMG submission 203751) | Lab incubated soil microbial communities from West Virginia University Organic Research Farm, Morgantown, WV, United States - T20D3 | ecosystem: Environmental > Terrestrial > Soil >... | reverse complement strand
TGGGGAGGTTGGGGTGGCTGGGGAGGTAGGGGTGGCTGGGGAGGTATGTCATCAACGACAACTACCAGCACCACCATAAACATCGGAACGCTCGACTGCGATATCTACGATGTGTCGACGAAGAAACAGATCTGGCGCGGCGAAGCAAGCAAGACCTTAGGTTCCGGCAAAGATCCGAAGAAGGTCGAAAAGAATCTGAACAAGGCGATGGCGAAGTTGTTCAAGAAGTATCCACCGCCGTTGAAGTAGGCGAGCAGCAGACAGGAGCAGGACGGTGAACAGTGAACTCACTTCCCGCGCCTGCCTGCTGCTCCTGCTCCTATTGTTCGCTTATCGCAGGCTGAGGCTTGCCGATGGACCAGCAACGACGTAACCACGGAGCAGCCGTCTCAATTTTTTGCGCGCTTTGTGAAGTTGCGATTTAGAATTTCCGACGGAACAACCACAGAGAGTGGCGATCTCCTCGTGGTTGTAGCCCTCCACACTGAACAGCAGGAAGATAGCCCGACACCCGGGCGGTAAGAGACTCACGGCAGCATCCAACGCAATCTTGTCAGCCACCTGATGACTGATTCCGGTCTTCGTCTTCCGACAGACTACTTGGATCAATTCTTTCGAATCGACTACTTGCTCGCGTCGACGGTTTACGCGGCGCAGATACATTAAAGCCTGATTCACCGTCAGCCGGTAAAGCCAGGTAGTGAAGTGACTGTCTCCGCGGAATGATCCGATCTTACGGAGCAGCTGAATGAATACTTCTTGTGTGAGATCTTCAGCGTCGGCGGCATCATGAGTGATACGCAAGCACAGTGCGTAAACTCTCCGGCTATGACGTCGGTACAGATCTCCGACAGCTTCTGTCGCTCCGGTGGCTGCTGCGCGTGCCAACAGAAAGTCGGCATCCTTCATAGGTTCCGCCGGCAACGTCATGACAGACGGGGGTGGAAGAGGACTATGGACCACCGCGTTGTTTAATTCGCCTGTCTGCATCACACCTTACCTTTAGGTCGGAACGCGTTCACCGCGATCCCGCTTCGACAACTGGCTTCAAGTGTATTTCGAAGGGCTACAACCGAGACACTGTAAGTTTTGACAGTAAACTCGAGACACTTCGTCGTTTCCTCGTTTCACCTGTAAGTTTTGACAGTTACGCACTTGAGCCCTCTTTCTTAGCATTCGTAACGTCCCCAAAAGCGTGCCGTTTTGGTCAGTCGAAGGAGGATGCATGACTATACGAAAGAGAATCGCAACTCTCGCGGTTGCTCTCATCGCAAGCGTAAGTTTGCACGTGCGCGTGATAGGACAGACGCAAACGCCCGAGGTGAAGAAGCCTCAGACATCTGAAGAGACGAAGAAGCCGCAGACTTCCGAAGTTGAACAACTGAAGCTGCGTTTACAACAACTTGAAGACACTGTTCGCGAATTGAAGGGGCAAATCGGTGCGATAGAAGAGACTAAGACAAATCCGACCCCTCAGGTCATTGAGGCTCTTTATAAAGATCCCGCTCCTCCTAATCCCGCTCCGAAACCGCAAGACCCGAAAGGCGAGAGCACCTTTGAAGTCTATGGTTTTGCGATGCTCGATGCTGGTTATCAGTTCAAGCAAAACGATCCTGATTGGTTTGACGTGATCCGACCCACCAAGTTGCCGTCATTCGCGAATGAGTTTGCCCCTAATGGCAATACCTATTTTGGCGTCCGCCAAAGCCGGCTCGGTGTTAAGTCGTCAACCCCAACCAAGTACGGTGCACTAAAAACACAATTTGAGTTCGAACTGTTTGGCACTGGTGCGCAGGCCGGCCAGACAATTTTCCGCTTGCGTCACGCTTATGGAGAGTTGGGCCAGTTCGGCGCCGGTCAGCAGAACACAGTCTTCATGGATGGCGATGTGTTTCCAAACACGATTGAGTATTGGGGACCAAACGGTATGGTCCTGTTCCGCAACGTGCAGTTTCGTTGGATGCCCTTGAAGGGACGTAACGCCTTCACGATTGCTCTGGAGCGGCCAGGGGCCAGCGCCGACCAGGGCCGGTTTGTAGATCGCATCGAGCTACAGGGGGTGCGGCCGCACAACAAACTGCCAGACCTGACCGCGAATTTTCGCTGGACGCGCGACTGGGGACACTTCCAGGTGGCGGGCCTGCTAAAGCGGATGGCCTGGATCGACACGGTTGACGACAACGTCGATTTGGGTGGCAGCGCCGTTGGTGCGGGACTGAACCTGACTTCCGCGCTCAAGTTTGGCGAGCACGACACCGGCAAGTTTGCGTTCGTCTTCGGCCAGGGAATCCAAAACTACATGAACGATGCGGATGTTGACGTTGGCATCGAGTCGAATCTCGCTGCTGGCGATCCGCGACGTCCGATCGTTGGTAAGGCGTTGCCGATGTGGAGCTTCATTGCTTACCTGGACCACTACTGGAACAAACGTTTCAGCTCATCTTTCGGCTACTCGATGATGGATGTCGACAACTCCAACGGTCAGGCACCGGACGGCTACCGTCGCGGCCACTACGCTTCGGGCAACCTGCTGTACTACCCGTGGGAGAACGTGCTAATGGGCGGTGAGCTCATCTGGGGTCGACGGGAAAACTTCCTGGATGGCTTCAGGGCTGACGACTTCCGCATCCAGTTTTCATTTAAGTACAACTTTTCAAAGGTGTGGACTTTCTGATCTGGTTGGACCAGACGAACTAACCCGTCGATATAAGAGGAGAGAATTTCCATGCTGAGAAAGACAATTCAAACACGAATGTTGGTCGCGTTGTTTGTGGTGACGACGTTGTCCTCAGCGCCACTGTCGGCTTTGGGCCAGAAAGCCAGTCCTGTCGCACCAACCAAAGCACAAGTCGAGGCTGTCGTGCGCGAGGCTTACGACAAGTTCCAAAGCAACACCAGTGGCAAGAACGCGGACTACATTCCATTTCTCGCGCAGGTGGATTCAAAGATGTTCGGGGTCGCCGTTGTGAGTACGGACAACCAGGTCTTCTCAATCGGCGAGATCAACTATGCCTTCTCGATCCAATCAATTTCCAAGGTCTATACGCTGGCTCTCGCCATGGAAGAGCTCGGAGCCGACCGGGTCTTTGATCGGATCGGCAGCGAACCGACTGGCCGAGCTTTCAATTCGGTGACCGCCGTGGTTGAGATGCCAACGCACACCGGTAATCCATTAGTGAATGCCGGCGCCATTGCCACGACCAGTCTGATCCTGGGCAAGGATGCCGACGAGAAATGGAACAAGATTCTCAACTTTTACAGCCGCGCCGCGGGTGAAAAGTTGACGCTAATCGACGAGGTTTACAAATCCGAGGCGGCGACCAATGCAGGTAACAAAGCACTCTCAATGCTGTTGGCAAAATATGAACGCATATACGCTGATCCGTTTGAGTCGGTTGATATTTATACGAAGCAATGCTCGGTTGGCGTGAATGTGATTCAGCTCGCGCGCATGGGTGCGACCCTAGCAAACAACGGCAAGAACCCCGTGACGGGTGAGCAGATAATCAAGGCCGAGAATGTTCCTTACATTCTCTCAACTATGACCGTGGCCGGTTTGTATGACGGCTCAGGCGGATGGGCCTGGAAAGTTGGCTTGCCCGCGAAGAGCGGGGTTGGTGGCGGCATAGTAGCTATCGTTCCGGGAAAAGGCGCGATCGCCGTTTTCTCACCACGGCTGGACGAAGCGGGCAACAGCGTCAAGGCACAGAGGGTGATTGAATACGTAGCTAACAAACTTGACTTCAATGTCTTCTCCCCACGTTCGGTTGGTCTGAAGGGCTAATTATTAGCAAGTAAGTAAAGCGACGGGCTCGTGGGGGTAAGAGGCAACATTTCCATTCGAGTTTGGAGTTGGCTTTTTAGAATTTCCGATTATGCAGACACGGTCGACAATGACGTCAGTAGCACAACGCGTTAGCGCGTGGCTTGCCTTCCACACACTGGCAAAGTTAATCCACTCGCTAGCGCGTTACGGAGCTAAGAGCGAACGACGACCCGCTGTCTCACTCGCACGCACACTAATGATGTGTATTGCATTGCTCGCGTGTTCAATTCCCGGGCACTCGCAATCCACACGAGCAGCCGACTACCTATTCAACGATACTCACTTTCACCTGACTAATTACATTCAGGAAGGGATCGACATTCACGACTTCCTGAAGATTATGGGAACCAAAGCGGGACGCGTTGCTCTGTTTGGAATCCCACTGCAACAGCAATGGTCATATCGCGTCGATGAAAACCGAGCACCGACGTACTACCTGAACTCCGATGCTCCGCTCTACTACTACTCATTCACCGATGCCTGGATAGCTACGGCCTATAAGTCTCTTTCAAAAGAAGAGCAAGCCAGATTCGATCCGATGATTACAGGTTTCAATCCGACCGATATGTACGCAGCTGATCACATTCGGCGTGTACTCAAGGCCTTTCCAGGAGTGTTCACCGGTATCGGCGAGTTCAGCATTCATAAAGAATTTGTCTCAGCAAAGATTTCAGGTGTGGTTGCCAGTCTTTTTGATCCAGCTCTCGATCGACTGATCGATTTCGCGAGTGAGGTTGGCTTGGTGATCCTGATTCATAACGATGTAGATGTCCCTTTTGCGAAGCCTGGAGCCGAACCGGCATACGCGAAACAGATCAAGGCCTTATTCCTACGACATCCGAACGCCACCTTTATTTGGGCGCATATCGGCGTAGGTCGAATCATTCGTCCTATTAAAGAGCAGGCCGCCATCATCGAAAACGTCATTAAGGATCCGAAACTCAGTCATGTTTATTTCGACATCTCCTGGGATGAAGTAGCGAAGTACGTCGTGGCTACGCCGGAGTCGACAAAGAATGCAGCTTCATTACTCAACAGACATCCTGATCGATTTGTTTTTGGCACCGACGAAGTAGCGCCACCCGATCAGGAAAAATATCTGAAGGTTTACAACCAGTATGAGCCTTTGTGGAAGTTACTTACTCCTGAGGCCAGTGAGAAAGTGCGCAAAGGAAACTACCAAAGAATTTTTGATGAGGCGAGACGAAAGGTCCGTAGCTGGGAAGCGGCCAACCTGAAGTGATTTCAAACGTTATCAAGAGCCGATCAGGAGACTAAATGAAATGAGAGTACCACGATCAAACAGTGCACTAACGATAGTTCGCTGCATTGGGATAATCACCGGCGCGGCTCTGGTCCTCACCGGAACGCCGCTAACGCGCGGCGTACATGCGCAAACACAAACGCAAACGCAAACGCAAACGCCAGCGCCAGCGCAAACGCAAGATGAGCCGGCAGTGAAAATACCCGCAGAGCAACTCGATGCGCTGGTCGCGCCGATTGCGCTCTATCCGGATCCATTGTTGGCCCAGACGCTGGCAGCATCGACTTATCCGCTCGAGATCGTTCAGCTTCAGCAATGGCTCGAAAAAAACCAGGCGATCGTCAAAGACCAGGCAAAACTTGCAGAGGCGGTTAAGAAACAACCCTGGGATCCGAGCATTCAGGCGATGTCGGCTTTGCCCGACGTGGTGAAACGTCTCGCCGACGACATTCAATGGACCACCGATCTCGGTAACGCCTTTCTTGCGCAACAAACCGATGTGATGGACGCCATCCAGCGGATGCGCGGGTTGGCGAAGGACAAAGGATCTTTGGTGTCCAATGAACAGCAGAAGGTCGACACCCAGTCAGTTGAGGGCGAGCAAGTGATCGTTATCCAACAAGCGAATCCGCAGGTGGTTTATGTGCCCTCCTACAATCCGGCTTATGTTTACGGACCACTGGGTTATCCATATCCACCTATCTGGTATCCGCCATATTACGGCGGAATAATCGCCGCCGGTGCGATTACGTTTGGCATTGGGCTGGCGATCGGCGCCGCCTGGGGCGGCGGTTGGGGTTGGGGCTGTGGCTGGGGCGGCGGCAGCATCAACATTAACCGAACTAACAACTTCGTTCGCGCGGGTGGTATTGGCGGAGTTGGCGGAGTTGGTGGTGTTGGTGGTGTCGGCGGAGTTGGTGGTGTTGGTGGTGTCGGTGGTGTTGGCGGAGTTGGTGGAGTTGGTGGAGTTGGCCGTCCCGGTGGCGTTGGCGGAGTTGGTGGTGTTGGCCGTCCCGGTGGCGTTGGCGGTGTTGGTGGTCCTGGCGGCGTTGGCGGTGTTGGTGGGGCTGGTCGTCCCGGTGGCGTTGGCGGTGTCGGCGGTGTTGGTGGCGCTGGTCGTCCCGGTGGCGTCGGTGGTGTTGGTGGGGCTGGTCGTCCAGGTGGCGTCGGTGGTGTCGGCGGTGTTGGAGGTCCCGGCGGTGCCGGCGGCAACAGGTGGCAACACAATCCCTCCCATCGAGGTGGTGCTCCTTATGGTGATCGCGCTACCGCAAACAAATTCGGCGGCACGACGCGTGGTGATTCATTAAACAGTCGCCAGCGATCCGCGCAGCGAAACGTTGGCCGGCAAGGCGGAAATCTCGGCAGCACGACGCGCCCTGGCGGAGTTGGCGATCGCGGCGGTGCTGGCAATCGCGGAGGCGCCGGTGTTGGCAACAATCGCGGTGGCGCCGGTATGAGCAATCGCGGGGGCGCGAGTGGTGATCGCGTGGGCAATCGCAGTGTCGGCAGCAGCTCTTCTATGGGTAATCGCGGCGGATTTGGCGGCGGGTCGGGGGGCTACAGCGGGAGGACTGCTCGTTCCAGCAGCAGTCGCGGCGCATCCAGCATGGGAGGTTTCGGCGGCAGTCGAGGGGGATATGGTGGCGGCGGTATGCGTGGTGGCGGCGGCGGTATGCGCGGCGGCGGCGGCGGCCGCGGTGGCGGAGGCAGGAGGTAAACATCATGAACATAGAAAGAGGCATCGTGAACTCTACTACTTCAAATTTGTTTTGGTTAAGACTTCTCGCAGCAGTCGTGTCAGCAACTCTGTTGCTCAGCTTAGTGCTGATTGTCGTGTCTCGTGCCGGCGCGCAGGCAACACCAACTGCGAGAGGTAAGGCCTTTGACACACCTCAAGACGCCGCTAATTCGCTTATTGACGCGGCCGAAAAATATGACGAGGTCGCGCTGACCGAAGTTCTGGGTCCTGACAGCTACGACATCATCCACACCGGCGAGCCTGCGCGCGACAAAGAAAAATGCAAAGAGTTTGCCGCGCAGGCGCGAGCGAAGATGAGCGTCGAGGTCGATAAAACGAAGACTCGTGCGACCATGGTCGTCGGCGAAGAGGATTGGCCGTTCCCTGTGCCGATCGTCAAAGCCGGCACAAGCTGGTTCTTCGATACAAAGACTGGTCGACGGGAAATTCTGCTTCGGCGGATCGGACAGAACGAGTTGGACGCGATTCAAGTTTCTCGCGGCTATGTCGAGGCCCAGCATGACTACGCCTTGAAGAAACGCGAAGGCTATGACGTGCCGCAGTACGCCCAAAGAATTATTAGCACCGAAGGCCAACAGGATGGGCTCGCCTGGAAAAAAGCTGACGGAACCTGGGATGGACCAATCGGCGAGAAGGTCGCAGCTGTAATTGCTCTCGGCTATACCAGCCGCACCGAACCGTATCACGGTTACTTCTTCAAAGTCCTGAAAGGTCAAGGGCCGGCCGCGCCGCTGGGCCAACTAGATTACGTCATCAAGGGCGTGATGATTGGCGGCTTCGCCCTTGTCGCTTCGCCGGCACAATACCGGAACACTGGAGTGAAGTCCTTCATCGTGAGCCAGGACGGCGTCGTCTATGAAAAAGATCTGGGGCCACAAACGCTCGAATTTTTCAAAAGTATGGAACGCTTCAACCCCGATCGGAGCTGGACGCCGGTATTGGAAAAAGAAGACAAGGATTGAAAGGTCGCGCGGACGTTCGGTCCCGTGAAATAACGCGCCGGCTGCGGTGTGGGGCTCTGTGGCCGAGCGAAGCTATTGAAGTTTGGAGTGGCTCAAAAGGACTGACACCCCGATGGCAGCCTCAATTGAAATCATAGACAAACCCGATTCGCTGAATCGCGTCCGTGCGGCTACCGTGGCCTGGCTTCTCACGGCTGTCTATTACTTCTTTCAATACGCTCTTCGCTCGGCGCCAGCGGTGATGATGCCCGAGCTTAGCAACGCCTTCAGTATCAGTGCCCTGGGAGTCGCTTCCATTGTTGGTTTGTTCTACTACGGTTACTCGCCATTCAGCTTGATTGCTGGAGCAGCGATGGACCGAATTGGCCCACGCCGACTCCTTCCAGGGGCAGCAGCGGTCGTTGGAATTGGAGCGTTGCTTTTTTCAACTGGTGACACACAAATCGCCAGCTTCGGACGATTTATACAGGGTGCCGGCGGCGTGTTTGCTCTCGTTGGCGCTATCTACATCGCGACCAAGAATTTTCCCCCATCACAAGCGGCCACATTGATCGGCGTTACGCAGATGTTCGGCATGGCAGGTGGATCTGCGGGACAGTTTGTTGTTGGTCCACTAATGGGACGGGGACTTCCCTGGAAAACGTTTTGGGTGGCAATGGGTGTTTTTGGGCTCTTGATCGGCGGACTCTTGTTCCTCCTCATTCCCAAAGAAGAACGAACTGCCACCTCGGGACCATGGTTCAAGAGTACAGCTTCGGCTTTCAAAACTGTGTTTAGGAATCCGCAATCGATCCTGTGCGGCATGATTGCCGGATTGATGTTCATCCCGACCACTATCTTCGACATGATTTGGGGTGTCCGCTTCCTGCAGGAAGCACATGGAGTGGACTACGGTTCAGCGGTGATGCGCTCGGCAACTGTTCCGTTCGGCTGGATCATTGGTTGTCCCTTGCTGGGATTCATTTCGGATCGAATTGGTCGCAGAAAACCAGTAATCGTGGTCGCGGGATTCGTGCTCCTTCTTTGCCTCGCCTGGATTCTTTATGGCACGCCAGGAGTTTTTCCTCCTTATGTGTTGGGTCTCGTTGCAGGTCTCGCATCTGGCGCTGCAATGCTGCCATACGTAGTAATAAAAGAAGCGAACCCACCGCAGTTCGGAGGAACCGCGACGGGTGTCGTTAATTTTTTAAATTTCACTTTCAGCGCACTGCTCGGTCCTGTGTTTGGCTGGATTCTCGGGAGCGTTTCCGGTGGCGCAGCGCGCATGGAATTGCAGCATTATCAATCTACGTTTATGCCGTTACTGATTGGAGTAGGAATAGCAATTCTACTGACGCTGGCGTTGAAGGAGACAGGACCAGCAGTTCGCGCAGCTGCGCCGAAAACTGTAAAGGGGTGATAACAGGTGAAATCAGCAACTGGGACCGGTAAATACGAACGACTTTTGGCGCGGTGCGAAAGCTTGGCGCCCGTTCCAACCGCAGTGGCACATCCATGCGAAGCAACGGCTTTGGCTGGGGCTGTCGAAGCCGCAAAGCAACGACTGATTGTGCCACTGCTGGTTGGACCGGCCGCCAGGATTGCCGAGACTGCCGCTGAGGCCGGCATTGATCTCGGCGACTTAACGATCATTGATGTACCTCATAGCGCTGCAGCGGCAGCAAAGGCGGTGGAGCTAATCCGAGAAGGCAAAGCTGAAATTCTCATGAAAGGCAGCCTGCACACAGACGAGTTGATGGCTGCGGTCGTGTCTCGCGAGAAAGGTCTACGCACAGGACGCCGCATTAGCCACGTCTTTGTGATGGATGTGCCAACGTACCACAAAGTTCTGATTGTCACTGACGCTGCGATCAATATCGCACCAACGCTTGAAGATAAAGTCGACATTTGTCAGAACGCGATCGACCTTGCGATTTCTCTTGGCCTTGAGAAACCAAAAGTCGCAATCCTGGGCGCCGTTGAGACTGTTAATTCGAAAATGCCAGCGACACTCGATGCAGCCGCGCTCTGCAAAATGGCTGAACGTGGACAGATTCAAGGGGGAATACTTGACGGCCCACTTGCTTTTGACAATGCCATCAGCAAACAAGCAGCTGAAACGAAGGGAATTAAATCAGCAGTAGCCGGTGATCCGGACATTCTGCTGGCGCCTGATCTCGAAGCCGGCAACATCCTTGCGAAGCTGTTGAGCTTTCTCGCTAACGCGGACAGCGCAGGCATGGTCCTTGGCGCACGAGTTCCGGTTGTTCTAACGAGCCGAGCTGACAGTGTTCGTTCCAAGATTGCGAGTTGTGCGGTGGCAAAGTTGGTAGCGCACGCGAGACGTACGAAGCCTCAAGGAGCCTAGCCATGAGCGATTATGCACTTGTACTC
>Ga0310890_10001021_pt1 | contig 10192 bp, 6 predicted proteins | sample T20D3metaG_FD_203751 | JGI IMG/M metagenome (GOLD analysis project Ga0310890, IMG submission 203751) | Lab incubated soil microbial communities from West Virginia University Organic Research Farm, Morgantown, WV, United States - T20D3 | ecosystem: Environmental > Terrestrial > Soil >... | reverse complement strand
CCACGTGCACGTTCGACAGCGGCAACGTCCAAAACGCGGCGGTGACCACGTGCCATTACGACGAGGCGCAGTTCCCCGTGAACAGCGGGAGCAACTACTACTGCCGGATCCACGCCACGCCGACGACCGGCACCATGCGCGGCGTGCTCCGGGTGACGACCCCGATCGTCCTCAGCGTGCAGAAGAACGTGGGCACCGGAGCCGTCGAGCTCTCCTGGACGGGGGGCGGCGTGACGGGCGACGTCAGCTACAAGGTCGCGAAGCAAACCGTCGGCGACCCCAAGTTCCCCCTGGCCACCACGACGACCGTGAACCCCAACGGGGGCGTGCTCGGGACGGCCTTCACCGACGCGGGGGAGCTTTCGAGCGCCACGACCCGCTACTACCTCGTCCGGAACAAGCAGACGAACGAGTAGAGTGCGGCCGCCCGGGAGTGGGCGTATCTTAGGGGGCCATGGAGCCCACGCAGGGCGGTACGAGGTCGCACCCCTTCGAACGAGTCCGGGAGCATCTGCTCGTCTCGCTCCATCTCGGCCGTCTCCAGCCCGGTGACCGCGTTCCCTCGGTGCGGCGGTTCGCCGTGATGGCGGGGATGAACCGCAAGACCGTCCATCGCGCCTACCGGGCCCTGGTCGATGAGGGCTTCCTCGCCGTGCGCCCCGGGGCGGGCACCTTCGTCGCCGCGAGCCCAGGGCCGCATCCGTCCGCCCGCCGCGAGGACGAGCTGATCCACGTCGTGAATCGCTGCCGGTCGGAGGCCCACGCCCTCGGGATGACGGCGACCTCCTTCGCCGACTTCGTGCAGAACGCGTTGAACGGCGGGCTCAAGGGCCTTCCCATCGCGGTCGTCGAGTGCAACCTCGAGCAGACCGACATGATCGGCCGCGAGGTGCGGGCGGGGCTCCACGCGGAGACACGCCCCGTGCTCCTCGAGACGCTCCTCGCGGACCCGGCCGCCGCGCTGTCCGGCGTCTGGGGGATCGTGACGACCGATTGCCATCGCGCCGAGGTGGAGCGCGCCGCGCAAACGGTCGGCACGCCGGTGTACCGGGTGGCGCTCGATCCCGAGTTCCCGCGGCGGATCCTGCGCGTCGCGAAGACGCGCGACGTCGTGCTGTGCGTGCGCGATCCGCGCTTCGGCGTCGTCTTCCGCCGGTTCCTGGGGCAGCTCGGAGCGACCCAGGAGGTCCTCGACCGTCTTCACGTCACGACGGCGAAGCAGCTCCGCGGGACGCTCCGCGAGGTGGGGGACGACCCGCTTTTGCTCGTGCTTCCGCTCGCCGAGCGCGAGACCGCGGGGCGGATCGGCCCCAGCCCGGTGCTCGCGCACTGGCGGCTCGCCGACGGCACGGTCGAAAGGCTGCGCGCCGCGCTGGCCTTCGACATCGCGCGCCGCCGCCAGGGCCACGCCTCATGAGTCAGGCACCGTTTCCTGCGGAAACGGTGCCTGACCCTAGAAACCCTAGAAAAAGAAGTGAGCCTCGAGGAACGCCCCACGGTCGCGTGAGCCCGCGACCTGCGGCGGCCCGCGGCGACGCTCGGCGGCCAGGCGGAGCTGTACGAACGGAACGGGGATCCACTCGATCGCGAACGTGTCGCGCGTGCGCGCGTCGGTCGGGACGTCCCGATCGGGATCCAGGTAGTCGTGGGTGTACTTGAAGCTCACGCCGCGGACGACGAGGAAGTCCGCCTCGATGAACGCGAGCGCCTCGTCCGTCGCGTCCCCGGCCGTCTCGATCCGGCGCCAGTCGGCTTCGCCCAGAAGTCCGAGGCGCCCGAAGTTGACACCCCCCAGAAGCCCCGCCGTCGTCGTCTCCGCCCCCGTCGCCTTGTTGTGGGAGCCGGAGGCGCCCAGCCGGAACGTCTCGAACCGGCGCACGGCCAGAAGCGAAAGCTGCTTCGCGCGGTTGTCCTCGGCGCCGCCGGCGGTGCCGTTGGTCGCGGCCAGATGGAGCGACCAGCGGCCGGGCTCGGCGCCCACCTCGATGCCGAGGTCGGGGGCGCTGTAGGTGAACCCGGTGTACTGCCGGATGAACGCGGCGTCGTCCGGGAGGCGCCACCCGTAGGCCGGCATGAACTTCCCGGCCTTCACGTAGGCGTCCCATCGCTTGAACGAGACGAGCCCGAACGCCTCGCGCGTCGATGCGCCGCCGGGTCCGACCGTCTCGTCGACGTACACGCTGAACCGGCCGGGGATGAGCCGCGCCTCGCCGTACAGGTTGGCTTCGGGGATCTCGAACGAGAACGTGTCGGGTGCGCTCTGGGGATTCAACGCGAGCGCCTGGAAGCGCGCGTCGGCCCCGACGGCGAAGCGTGCGTCCGGGTCCGCGGGGAGAAGCCAGCCGCGGCCGTCCACCTCGAGGAGATGCATCGGAAGCGTCGTCTGCGTGTAGATGCTGCCGAACGCGGTCCGCATGCCGCCGCCGGTCCGGTTGACGTGGCACTGCGAGCAGCGATACCCGGTGCGCACCGCGAACGCGGGCTCGGCGAGGGCTTCCGTCGTCGAGACCGAGAGCGCGATCGCGAGGATCCAACCCTTCACCGCGGCGCCCCGTTCTCGATCCACTCGCGGATCGCGGCGATCTCCTCCGCGGTGAGACGGCGCTCCGGCGGAGGCGGCATGGGATCCCCGGCGATGTCGGATCGCCCCTCGATCTTGTGCACGACGTAGGACGCCTCGGGGTCGCCCGGCTCGACGCGATCGAGCGCGGGGTTCTCGAGGCTCGGCATGTCCACGAGGCTCTGGTAGGTGTGCTCCTCGGTGTCGAGGAACATGAACGAGCCCGCGCCTCCGGGGACGTGACAGTTGATGCAGATGGCGCCGAACACGTGCTCCTGGAGGGAGGGGAGCGTCGGCTGGAGGCCGCCGGTGCCGCCGCCCCCCAGAGCGCTCCCGTCCCCCGGGCAGCCTGAAGCCAGCAGCGTGACGGCCGTCATGATCGCGAGCCAGATGAGGGTGGGCTTCTTCACGGCTCAGCGCGGCTCGAGCTCCGGCCTCTGCCGGAAGACGATCGACCAGAACCCCGACCTCTTGTCGAGCGACAGCACGTAATGGACGAGCGACGCGAGCCGCGCGTCGCGCAGTGCCGCCCGGGCGTCGGGCCCGAGCGCGTCCAGCGCCTCTCTCGTCGGCGCTTCGTGGCCGTAGTCGGGATAGTCCTCCCGCGCGAAGAGGAGCGCGTCGGCGTAAGACGGCATCGGCGACCCGTTCAGGCCGGTCAGGATGGCGCGCGCGAGATCCTCGGGCGCGCGCCCCCCCTTGAACGGATCGTGCCGGAAGTCGGTCGCGCGGATCCGCCGTCCCTCGTCGTCGACGAGCGTGCGCGAGGCGGGGCCGTGACCGTCCCCCTTCTCGCCGTGACACTGCCCGCACTCGAGCAGCGTGTAGAGCGCGTGGCCCTCGCGGACGGATTCCTCGGTCGCGCGCGGGATCGCGGGGATCGCGACCGGCAGGGGCGCTTCGTCGTCCGGAGCGCGCAGCGAGCCGATGAAGGCGACGAGATCCGCGATCTCGGTATCCGAGAGCAAGCCGTCGAATGCGGGCATCGCGCTCCCGGGCAGGCCTCTCCGGATCGTCCGCTCGAGGTCCGACGGCAGCGGGGGCGCGCCCGACGGGGTCGTGCGGAACCGGAAGTCGGTCTCGGTCAGATCGCGGGGGTGCGGATCCAGGCCGGGCGCGCCCGGTCCGTCTCCCTGGGCGCTCCTCCCGTGACAGACGGCGCACGCGCGCTCGAACGTCGCCGGCGGTGCGGCGGCGAGGGCGACCGCCGCGACGAGGGGGAGGACGCCAGCCATGGATCGGTAGGGTAAGGGCGCCTCGGGGGTACGGTCTCGCGGAAGTGTCAGGCACCGTTTCCGCGGGAAACGGTGCCTGACACCTTCTACTTCAGCGCCGACTTCGTCTTGACGGGGTCGGCCGGCCTCTTCGGCAGGTCGTGCGGGTCCTTCGCCAGCTCCTTCTGGATCTCCTCGATCGCGCGGTCGAGCTGCTTGTCCTTCCCCGCGATCTCGGACGCCGGGTCGTTCTCCACCTCGATGTCCGGCGAGACCCCGACGCCCTCCATGACGTGCTTCCCGTCCTTGGAGAGGTTGTCGAACTGCGGCACCGAGCACCCGCCGCCGTCGATGAGCGGTCCGAGCCCGGAGATCCCGACGACGCCGCCCCAGGTGCGCTTTCCGATGAGCGGCCCCAACCCCGACTCACGGAACATGTAGGGGAAGATGTCGCCGTCGGACGCCGACGTCTCGCTGATCAGGCACACCATCGGGCCCCGGATGAGCTTGTCGGGATAGGTCGTCGCGTCCTCGGACGTCCGCGCGTACTCGGTGCCGAGCACCTTCCGGCGCAGCCGCTCGATGACCCACGACGAGATGTTCCCGCCGCCGTTCGCGCGGTCGTCCACGACCATCGCCGCCTTGGTCGCCTGCGGGTAGAACCACTTCACGAACTCCCGCGCGCCGTCGGCGCCCATGTTGGGGATGTGCATGTAGCCGACCCTGCCCCCGGTCGCCTTGTCGACATAGGCGCGGTTGCGCTCGGTCCAGTCGAGGTAGATCAGGGCGCTCTCGTCCCGGATCGGGTTGACCTTCACCGTGCGCTCTGCCTTCGCACCGTCGCGGCCGCGAAGCGTCAGCGTGACCGGGTTCGTCTTGTTGACGAGCAGCGAGAACGGGTCGCGGTCCGCGGAGAGCTCCTCGCCGTCGATCGCGAGGAGCACGTCGCCCTCCTTCACGTCCACGCCGATCTCCGTGAGGGGGGACCGGTAGCGCGGCTCCTCGTTCTGACCTTTCCAGATCTTCCCGATCCGGTAGACGCCCGCCTTCGCGTCCCAGTCGAGACGCGCTCCGAGCAGGCCCACGGGCGCCCGCGCGGGCTTCTGCCAGTCGCCGCCGTCGATGTAGGCGTGCCCGACGGACAGCTCGGCGACCATCTCGCCCAGGACGTAGTTCAGGTCCGAGCGGTGCCCGACCTGCTCGACGAGCGGCGCGTACTGCTTGCGCAGGGCCTCCCAGTCGTAGCCGTGCATGTTCTCGGCGTAGAAGAAGTCCCGGTAGCGCCGCCACACCTCGTCGAACGCGGTCCGCCATTCCTCGCGCGGGATGCGGTCCACCATCAGCCCCGAGGTGGACACGGTCTTCTTCGAGTCCTTCGCATTGGGGACGTCGTAGAGCGCGTAGGCGCCCTCCGAGCTGACCAGGATCTTCTTCCCGTCCCAGGAGATCGCGTAGTTCCCGGCGCTCTCGACGAGCGTGGATTCCTTCCGCTTCTCGAGGTCGTAGACCTTGAGGACCGGCTTCGCCTCCGACTCGCGCCCGTAATAGCCGGCCCCGCGCCGCACGTAGACGAGGCTTCCCTTGACCGCGGAGAGGCCGTCGAGGTTGTCGGCCTCGATCGGGACGCGCGAGACGCGCGCGCCCAGGCCCTCGAAGTCGATCTTGACCGGCTCCTTCGCCTTGTCCTTCTTGTCGTCCTTCTTCGCCTCGTCCTTCTTGGCGTCGTCTTTCTTCTCGTCCTTCTTCGCGTCGTCCTTCTTGTCGTCCTCGAGCTTGACCTCGTCCGACAGAGGCGCGAAGGGGTCGGCGACGTCCTTCCGCAGGGTGAGCGCGTAGATCGACGTCATGCGGTTCGTCGCGAAGTTCCACTCGCTCTGCGAGAACTGCGGCTGGAACTCACGCTCGGAGAGGTACCAGAGGTACTTGCCCTCGGGGTCCCACGACGGATCGTGCTCGCCGAAGAACCCCTCGGTCACCTGGCGCGCCTTCGCGTCGGCGACGCCCCAGATCCACAGCGCCCGGTTGGTCGTCGGCGTGGACAGCGAGTACGCGAGCCACTGGCCGTCCGGCGACCAGACGTAGTCGGTGACGCGGTAGTTCCGCTCGTCGGCGACCTGGACCGCCGTCCCGCCCTCGGCGGGGATGACCCACAGGCGCCCCTCCTTGTCGCCGTAGGCGATGCGCTTGTTGTCTCCCGACCACGCGGGGCGGAACAGGCGCATCGTGCTTCCCTTCGTGAGCTGCTTCGGCTTCGCGGACCCGTCCTGGGGAACGGTGTAGATCTCCTCCTCGCCGGTCGCGTCGGAGATGAACGCGATCGTCTTCCCGTCGGGAGACCAGGCGGACGACCGGTCGTGCGCGTTCGAGGTCTTCGTGAGGTTGCGCGTCGGGCCGTTCTCGATCGGCGCCGTGAAGATGTCCCCGCGCGCCGTGAAGAGCGCCCGCTCTCCCTTGGGGGAGAGGTCGTAGTCCTCGACGTTCCCCGCCGCCGACACGCGCGACGGCCGGTCCCACAGCCCGTCGTCGGGGACCGTGATGTCGATCTTGGTGTCCTTGCCGCTCGCGGCGTCGAGCACGTGGATCTCGCCGCCCGCCTCGAACGCGATCGTCGCCTTGTTGTCGGACGACGCCCAGCGGACGTCCCAGGTGTCGCTCTTCGTGACCTGCGTCACGGCCTCCGACTTGACGTCGTACTTGTAGAGGTTGAGCGTCCCGGTGCGGTCGGAGACGAAGAAGATCGCGTCCCCGATCCACATCGGGTCGCGCTCGGTGCGCTTGGTGGGCGCCACGACCTTCGTCGCATGGGTCTTGAGGTCGTAGATGTAGAGGTCGGTCGCCCAGCCGCCCTCGTACCGCTTCCATGTCCGGAAGTCCCGCCAGAGCGGGGCGTAGATCATCCGCTGGCCGTCCGGGGCGTAGTCCCCCGCGCCCGCGCGCGGCATCGGAAGGGGGATCGCGGGTCCTCCGGTGGGCTTCACCGTGTAGAGCTGTCCCGGATGCTCCGCGTATCCGTACCGCAGCGACCGGAAGAGGATCGAGGACCCGTCGGGCGTCCAGCCGTAGACGATGTTGTCGTACCCCCAGCGCGGCGCCAGCGGCCCGTGCGCGGGGTACCAGGTGAGCTGCTTCGGCTCGCCGCCGTCGGAGGGGATCACGTACACCTGCTCGTCCCCGTCGTACTGCCCCGTGAACGCGATCCACTTCCCGTCGGGCGAGAAGCGCGGAAACACCTCGACCCCCGGATGCGCGGTCAGCCGCGTCGCCGGCCCGCCCTTGCTCGACGCCTTCCAGATGTCCCCCGCGTAGCAAAAGGCGACCTGGTCGCCGTATACGTCGGGGAATCGCAGGAGCTTGGTGGGCGCCGCCGAGGCCAGAGCGGGCAGGACGAGGGCGAGGACGAGAAGGGGCAGACGTCTCATGACGGGATCTCCGATCAAGGTTGGGACAAGCGCGCGATTATTCCAGATAATGGCAGCTCATGAGAAGGGCTCTGCTCCCGATCGCCCTGGCCTGGATCGCGGGATGCGGTTCCTCGCCGACGGCCGCTCCGTCGCCTTCGCCCGCGCTCCCTCCGGGCTTCGCGCCGACGGCGGCGAACGACGCTCGGCCCCGCGGGGGAGCGCCGGCCGGCATGGTCTGGATCCCCGGCGGCGAGTTCTCCATGGGGACCGTCGATCCGAGGTTCCTGCCGCAGGGCGGGCACGACGCGATGGAGGACGGCCGCCCGATCCACCGCGTCTACGTGGACGCCTTCTGGATGGACGCGACCGAGGTGACCAACGACGAGTTCGCCCGGTTCGTGAAGGCGACCGGCTACGTCACGATCGCCGAGCGCAAGCCCACGCAGGCCGAGTTCCCGCAGGCCCCGCCGGAGAACCTCGTCGCCGGCTCGGTCGTGTTCACGCCTCCCGGGAGCTCCGTGGCGCTCGACGACCATTACCGGTGGTGGAACTACGTCCCCGGTGCGAGCTGGCGGCACCCCGGTGGACCGGGGACCGAGGCGAAGGACGGCTATCCGGTCGTCCAGGTCGCCTATCCCGACGCCGAGGCGTACGCGGCGTGGGCCGGTAAGCGGCTTCCGACCGAGGCCGAATGGGAGTTCGCCGCCCGCGGCGGTCTCTCCGGCAAGCCGTACGCGTGGGGGGACGAGCTGAAGCCCGGCGGCACGTGGATGGCGAACATCTATCAGGGGGTGTTCCCGGTGAAGGGGAAGGACACGGCCGACGACGGGTTCCCCGGCATCGCCCCGGTGCGCCGGTATCCGGCGAACGGGTACGGGCTCCACGACGTCGCCGGAAACGTCTGGGAGTGGACGAGCGACTGGTATCGACCGGACGCGTACGCGGCGATCGCCGCGGAAGGACCGGTCGCGAGGAACCCGAAGGGCCCCGCGTCGAGCTTCGATCCCGCGGAGCCGGGCGAGGCCAAGCGGGTGCACCGCGGCGGCTCGTTCCTGTGCACGGACCAGTACTGCACCCGCTACATGATCGGCACGCGCGGCAAGGGCGAGGTGAACACGGCAAGCAACCACGTCGGTTTCCGATGCGTGAAGGACCCCACGCCCTGAGCGACCACGCCCGCCTCCTCGCCCTCGACCACGACGAGCCGCATGCCATCCTCGGCCCGCACGGGGATGCGGTGCGCGCGCTCTACCCCGACGCGACCGCGTGCGAGCTGCTCGAGGGGGGCGCCGCGCGCGCGATGACCGCGATCGGCCCCGGCCTGTTCGAGGTGAGGGTGCCGGGCCGCGACCCGCGCGCTCCCTACCGGCTCCGGTTCCACTTCGGGGCGGCGACGCTCGAGCGCGACGACCCGTACCGCTTCCTCCCCACCGTCGGCGACGTGGACCTCCACCTCTTCCACGAGGGGACGCACCGGAAGCTCTGGGAGGTGCTCGGCGCGCACGCGCGCACGATCGACGGCGTTTCCGGGACGTCGTTCTCCGTGTGGGCCCCCAACGCGCGCCGTGTGTCGGTCGTCGGCGACTTCACCGGATGGGACGGCCGTCTCTTGCCCATGCGCCGCGTGGGATCGAGCGGCGTGTTCGAGCTGTTCGTGCCGGGCGTCGGCGAGGGCGCGGTCTACAAGTTCGAGATCAAGACGCGCGAGGGTTGGATCCGCCTCAAGACCGATCCGATGGCGCGCGCGATGGAGCATCCCCCGAAGACCGCCTCCCGCGTGAGCGCGAGCGCCTACGCGTGGGGCGACGCCCGCTGGATGGCGGCCCGGCGCAAGATCGAGCCCGGCTCGATGCCCTTCTCGGCGTACGAGGTCCACCTCGGCTCGTGGGCGCGGGTCGTCGAGGAGGGGAACCGCCCACTCACCTACCGCGAGATCGCGCCGAAGCTCGTGGATCACGTCAAGCGCTTCGGCTTCACGCACGTCGAGCTCATGCCGGTCGCCGAGTATCCCTTCGACGGCTCGTGGGGGTATCAGGTCTCGGGGTATTACGCGCCGACGTCGCGCTACGGCACCCCGGACGACTTCCGGTTCTTCGTGGATCACTGCCACCGGAGCGGGATCGGCGTCATCGTGGACTGGGTCCCCGCGCATTTCCCGCGCGACGACTTCGCGCTGCGCCGGTTCGACGGCACGGCCCTGTACGAGCACGACGACCCGCGCCTGGGGGAGCACCCCGACTGGGGCACGCTCATCTTCAACCTGGCGCGCCCCGAGGTGTCCGGGTTCCTCATCGCGAACGCCCTCTACTGGCTGAACGAGCTGCACGTGGACGGCCTGCGCGTGGACGCGGTCGCCTCGATGCTCTACCTGGACTACTCGCGCGACGAGGGCGCGTGGATCCCCAACCGGTACGGCGGGCGCGAGAACCTCGACGCGATCGCCTTCTTCCGTCGATTGCACGCGGTGCTCGCGGAGGAAGCCCCCGGGGCGGTCACGATCGCGGAAGAATCCACGTCGTGGCCGCGCGTCACGCACCCGGCGGGCGAGGGCGGGCTCGGCTTTTCCTACAAGTGGAACATGGGGTGGATGCACGACACCCTCGAGTACTTCCAGACCGATCCGATCGGCCGTTTCCACGTCCACGACAAGATCACCTTCGCGATGGTCTACGAGCACAGCGAGCGGTTCGTGAACGCGCTCTCGCACGACGAGGTCGTGCACATGAAGGGCTCGCTGCTCCACAAGATGCCGGGCGATCTCGCGTCGAAGCTCTCGAACCTGCGCCTGCTCTTCAGCTACATGGGGACGCGCCCCGGCGGGAAGCTCCTGTTCATGGGATCCGAGCTCGCGCCGTGGAGCGAGTGGAGCGAATCGAAGAGCCTCGACTGGCATCTCGCCGAGACCGAGGGGCACCGCGGCGTGGGGCGCCTGCTCGAGGACCTCGGGAGGATCTACCGCGAGCACGCGTGCCTGTGGCGCCGCGACCATGAGATCGAGGGGTTCTCGTGGATCGATT
>Ga0310890_10001020_pt1 | contig 10196 bp, 2 predicted proteins | sample T20D3metaG_FD_203751 | JGI IMG/M metagenome (GOLD analysis project Ga0310890, IMG submission 203751) | Lab incubated soil microbial communities from West Virginia University Organic Research Farm, Morgantown, WV, United States - T20D3 | ecosystem: Environmental > Terrestrial > Soil >... | reverse complement strand
GCCATCACCGATCTCTTGATCGGAAACGATTCTCCCGTCAACTGAACTTCCAACGCACCACGCTGCGAGAAAAATCGATCGACACGTTTGCCCCGGACGTCCTGTTCCGTACTCACATTTGCATAGGTGCTTGGAACAGCAAGTCGCCAACTACGAATCGTCAAAGGCTTATCAGTTGTCAATGTCTCTTCTCGCACAAGTGTTCCATTTACTATACGCCAGGTGACCTCACTCGTCAGACCAACATCAATCGGCTTACCCGGACGACCGCCTACAACTGCCCACCGATTCCAGCGAATTCGCAACGACTGACCATCAGCAGCGGCTTCAATTGAATCCGCGCCATCGGTAGTCACGACAATACGCCCGTCAGCCAATTCAATGTTCGGCACCAGAGCCGGATAGATCGTCTCAACGGGCGCCGCGAATCCCGCTAATCCAAAAGGTGCAGGAAGATAATCACTGGCACCGGCCTTTGGCCCAGTCGTGATCGGCAAGGCGAAACTAAGAGCATCTTGCCTGACAAGCCAAACTCCAAAGACGCGATCCGGATCTCTGCGGAAGAACTCGAATCGACTTACGCGACCCAAACTCGGCACGGCAGGGAATGTTGTCATTCCTTCACTAACAAGAGCATTCATCAAGGACATGTGCGAGTTTGCGAGCTTACCGAAGAAACCGGTCGTCTGTTGCCACTCTCTTTCGCGACTGATGTAGGCGTAGTTCCCGCGTCCGAATGCAAAGATCGATAAGAGGTGCGCATCCGGACGATAGTCGTGGTGCAAGTAATTCCAGGCTTGATAATACAGTGCTGCGAGATCTGCTAGTGGTGCAGGCCGAAACTCCGGATGAGCGGCAAGAAAACCAGCGATCTCCGGCGTATCGAGATAACTAACAACTCCCTGACTTCGTCCCCAGTTGTAACCGTAGCCATCTTCCGAAACGAGGTCCCACCAAAGACGCATCTGCTTAATCAACGAGGGACGCACTTTATCGAGAATGTCTTTTCGTCCTGCAAGTTCCGCCGCGTCCCAGATGTATCGAGCATACTCATTCGAATAACGATCAAACCGTCCAGTGGGCGGCGCGTCGTCGGCGTAGATCGCACCACTTGTGAACTGGACCGCAGCTCGATCGAGCAATCGGTCGAGGAATGGTCTGTCTTTCGAGATACCGAGCTCGTAACGAATGCTCGCAATGCGCGCGGCCACACCCAGATAGTTGTCAGGCAGATCAATTACGCGGTTTGTGCGCGGGTCATAGAATCTTTCCGGGTTCAGAAGCGAAAGCCAGGCCTTCTGTTCGTCGGGGGACAAGCTTAGCCACAACGGATTTGTGGCCAGATCACGACCGAAGTGTCGGAGAGCAAGTGCTGCGTAGAGTTGTGAAAACGCTTTGCTGCCGGCACGCGCTTCAATCAACCCGATTTGGCCAACCGTCTTAACGAGATCTTTACCTGCTAACTCTCGCTTGCCAGTAGTGTCTGAATAAGCCGCGAGCGAACGCATGAAAGTGCCCCACGAAAACTCACCTGTGGTAGGAACACCCAACACTCGATCAGGCACAGGATCCAGTGTCTTGATCGCTCCTAGATGTGCAGTCAATTCTTTATGCAGGAACTCGTTAACCTCATCACGGAGGGTCGCTGTCGACACCATCGTGCTGTGAGGGACCACGGAAGTCTGACAGACTGCGCTGCGATCAAGATTCGCGTTTGCAATTCCTAGTGCAATCACAACGGCGACGCAGCGTATTGTGCGAGTGGTGAGTCCCATGTTCGTAGTTTAACTTGAAAGGAAGCGGGGGCGCGTACCCTCGTCGCGCCCCCCTCCTAACTGCGCGGTTTTTTAGAAGGTCAATTTCAAACCAAACTGAACATTTCTTGGTGGTCCAGCTGTTGAAATCGTCCCGAACGCCAAACCCGCCGCGCTGATATTACTTTCCAAGTCGCGGAAATTCGCTCGATTGAAAGCGTTGAAGAGATCAGCCTGGAATTGAAGTTTAAATTTCTCAGTAAGACCTATACGTCTCCGCAGTGAGAAATCCCAAGTGTGCGCCCCTGGCCCGAGTAGTGTGCCGGCACCACAAGTACCGCGCCGAGTGTCAGGCGCGGCGGCGAACGCTGTGCGATCTGCCCAATGGTTTGGGCCTCGCTCACCGTTCGGGAACAAACCATCTCCGCCGAGACAGTCGGCCCTGCGATTACCGAAGACGCCATTGCCTGTCGCGGTCACAGTTAAATAAGGACCTGACTGTAGCCGCGTGATACCGCTGATCTCATATCCATCAAATACAGCTTTTACCAGACCAGTCGACCGGCTGAAAGCTTTCACCGTGTACGTGTAGGTTGCGGCAAACACGTGACGACGATCGAATGTTGCTGGTCCATAGTTGAACTTCCGATTGAAAGGATCTTCTGGATTGTCGTTGAAGCCGCTCGCATCGGTAAGGACTTTCGACCACGTGTAAGACGTGGTCATCAGCAAATCGCCCTTGCGTTTCGCAGCGTAAAGTTGCATGCCGTGATAGTTCGAAGTCGCATCACTCATGCGCATACGGATGGCTGTGTAACCTTTGAATGGCCTCAACGCGTTAACGTTGACGTTTGGTCCAGGAGGGATGTTTGCCCGCAACTGATCAAACGTAGGCTGATTGATGTCAGGCTGACGAATAAGGTGACGACCAAGATTTGCGACCCACGCGGCTTCTACAAAGATACCGAATGGCAACTCTCGTTGAATGCTTAGACTCGAGCTCATCGTATAAGGCGACTCAAGCTCGGGATTCACTGCATTGATTTGCGCAAACGGCGCGACGGTCGTGGTGCCGCCGGTGATATTGGACAAATTTGCATTCGTAAACTGCGCACTCGACGCATAAGGTGGATTGCTGAGCGACGGAAAGATTAGATTGCCTTCAATGCGGTCGTAGTACATTCCGAATCCGCCGCGAATGGCAGTCTTGTTGTCTGAGAACGGCGAATACGCAAAGCCGACACGCGGCATGAAGTAGTAATGACCGTTATATAGACCACGCGGGGCACCTGTTGGAACTGCGTTCACGGCCGCGCTGTCACCGCCTGGAACGCGTCCCAATTCTTCAGGTGGAACCCCCTGGCCTGCACGGATCAAACCATTGAAGCGATTGCCTCCTTTGCTCGTGTCGATATTGCCAGCGTTGGCCCCGGTACCGAATATGGTGACCGCCTGCGCCGGGTCATACCTGAACGGATCAAAGTTGGCGAGATTATTCGCCTGAGTGTATATCGGCTGGCCATACTGGTAGCGAACACCTAGTTCAAGGCTAAGTCTGGGATGAACCTTCCAGCTGTCAGCAGCGAAGGACTCAAACTGCGTGAAGCGGAAGAAGCCCATTGGATCGAGGGCTTGTTCGCTATATGTTCTAAAGTTACCAAGCAGCGCGTCAGCAAACGACTGATTACTTGTACGTGTGTTACTGCCGGTGTTGAAGTCGACTTGCCCGGCGTAGGTTGTGCGTGCGTTTTGGTCAATGCGGTTGCGGGTAATGCTGCCGCCGACTTTCAGTGTGTGACTGCCACGAACATAAGTAACAGTGTCGCTGAAATTAATGTCGGTGGTGGGCGACAACAACGACCGAGCAGCACCGAAGAAACTCGCAAAACCCGCGATGGTGGTATCGGGAATCGAGTTTTCGAACCGTCCGCCGCCAGTAAACAGTTGTGGGTATGTGAAACCGTAAGTTTCGCGCTTCCACAATTCACCTGAGGGAGGAATTCGTTGGGCCACCCACGCACCGGTGGCCTTCGCTTCATTGATGAATGTCGGCGTTACCAACCAGGTGTAGTTCACCTGGATGGATGTGCCAGGCCGCAGGCGAAAGCTGGGGATGGTCGGAATCTGCGTAGTAATGAACGTACCAAACGGATCGATCAGCTCGTTCTTGTCGTGAATGTACCGACCGTACACGCTGTGCTTCTCATTAAAACGATAGTCTAGACGAACAAGGTCTTCTCGATAATCGAGCGGGTTCGGTTGTTGGAACACTATGTTATTGCCAAGGATCGTGTCGGTGTAACTCGTGGCGAGTCCGATCGCCGTACGATAAACCTTCGAGATTGCCAAACCATCTGCAGTGATCCTGCTTGTCGGAATGATGTTCCAAATCGCGGAGTTGGTACCGCCAAAACATCCCGTTCGAATGGCGGGAGTTGTCACTACGCCGGCTGCATTAACAACTGGATTGACGCATTGGTTGGTAGGGAAATTTGGATCTCGTAGTACGCTGTCGTCAGCATCTCCGGGAATGCCATTGCGGCCGGCCAAACGCAGCCGAAAGTTTCCATCGAGTTCAGCTAATGCTGGAACGGTACGGCGTTGCGCGTTGGAGAGGCGGCGGATGTATTTCCATTCCTGACCGCCGAAGAAGAAAAACTTGTTCTTAATTATCGGGCCTCCAACGCTATAGCCAAAATTATTGAACCGTAACGCTGGACGAATCGGAGCAAAAAATGGACGCGCATCAAACTTCTCGTTGCGGAGAAATTCGAATGCGCTGCCATGAAAATCGTTGCCGCCGCTGCGCGTGACGAGACTCACCTGCGCCCCGGAGTTGCGGCCATACTCCGCAGAGAAATTCGAAGTTTGAATTTTGACTTCCTGGATGTAATCGATGCCGAGGTTGTTGATCTGACTGGCGTTGCTTCCGGACTGCAAGTTGAAGCCGCCATCGATCGTAACGTTGTTGGTCTGGCCGCGATTGCCGTTGATCGACTGATTACCTGTGGCCAGACTCGTCGTGAGTTCGAGCTGATCGTCATTTAGTAACGCAACACCAGGCACAAGCGAAAGCAGTTGAATATAGTTGCGACCATTCAGTGCAAGGTTTTGCACCTGCTGTCGATCGATCACGCGAGACACTTCGCCAGAGGTCGTATTAACAGTCTCGCCACCCGATGAAACAATCTGCACTGTCTCAGATACTTCACCAGCCTCGAGCGTTAGATCTACTGTTACGCGCGCGTCTGCCGTAACATTCTGTCCGGCGATGACACCTTTCTTAAAGCCTTTTTGTTCGGCTTCGATGGTGTAGGTCCCCACCGGCAAGTTCGTTACCGTGTAAAAGCCATTTTGATCTGCGGTACCAGTACGAACGAGATTGTTGGCAGTGTTAGTTACCGTAATCGTTGCGTTGGGTATGGCCGCTCCGTTCGCATCCTGGACGGTGCCTGAAATGCGACCGACTACCGTTTGGCCGTAACCCGGCATACAAACCGCAGCACAGAGCAAGACAGCAGCAAATATTTTCAGGGAGAGAAGAGATAGTCGGGAATTGCTTGCGCTTCGCATTTCTAACACCTCCGAAAAACTTTTGTTGGATTAGTTATGGCGGAATCAAACTGTCGACGATTTGTCTACAGTTGATCGCCTGCCTTCAGAATTTGAATCTCACTACAAACTCGATCTGCCGAGCGTCATATGCGTCTTGGTTGAAAGTGCCAAATGTGTTTGCCGTGTCCAGCAGCTGTCCGAGAGAAAGTTTCAATGGAGCATTCGCAGCGCTATCGAGTGTTGATTGTTGGACCGTCGCTCCAAAGGTTGCGTTAAAGCTCGGCTTGAATTGGGTATGGTTGAAAACGTTCGTCGCTTGAGCCGCAACACTGATCGAATACTTCTCACGCAACGTAAACGATTTTTCCAATGCCATGTTTGAATTCCAGATCGATGGCGTGCGCATCCCGTCATAGGTAGCCGCCGCCGTGCCGTACCAGAAAATATCTGGAATTGCTCTGCCATTAGGTCCAGCGACGAGTCGCCCAGCAAACGCATCGATGTTGTATTTCAGGAAACAGTTCTTGCAGGGAGTGATAACGCGTCCGCTCGGTAGAGTCACCGATGTCTTGCCGTCGTACCAGCGCTGCAACGCTTTTGGCACTTCAAGCGACACGCCAGGAACAAGATCGGGAAGACTATTGATCGAGTTTGTCCCACCGTTACGAAGTGTCAGAACAAAACCCGATTGCGCAACAAATGCACCACCCCAACGCCAGCCACCGATAATTGCGTTCACCACGGACGAGCCCGAGTCGAAACTACGGCCAGGTCCAAACGGAAGGTCGTAGACCCAGTTCACTGAGAGGCGATGCGGAATATCGTTCGTCGTGGGCTTTTTGTTTAGTTCGCGCAGATCGGGTCGAACATTTGGGAAGTAGTTTGCGTCAGCACCATCCGAATAACCTTGATTTGTCTGAGCGTTGTAACGAGTGGATCCCAGTTGCTTGGACCAAGTGTAATGCGCCCCCATTTGTAGGCCGCCGGCAAATTGGCGCATGATTTGCAGCTGCATTGCGTTATAGGTGGAAAAACCTTCGCTGAGAGTTACATTGTCGCCTTGAAGTGGATACGGAAAAGCAGCATCCAACCTGCTAATCGTGCGATTCCTGATAACACCTGCGCCATACGGAATCAGAGGGCCACTGGCGGCTGCCGTGTTTGCGTTATTACAGGTCTGCTGCGTCTGATACGGATTACAGATCTGTTGTGTTGATGGATTCGTAACCCCATTCGTACTTATGTAAGTATTTCGCCACGACTCGAGTAATTGGAGATCTACCAACTGCGGGCTATTGATGGGAACAAACACTACTTGCAATCGACTACCCTTCGAACCAATGTAGCCGGCTGAAACTACCCAATTGGCGCCAAGCTTCTGTTCATAGAAGAGATTCCACTGGTGCACGTAACCATTCTTGTAATTATAAGGAAAGCGCCTAGCACCGCCGTAGATCCTTGGATCGTTTACGTTTGGGCCAACGGGCTGCAGAATCTGAGCAATGCTTTCGCTATTGAATGGTCCAACAACGACGCCGGCAGGATTCGTTCCATACGGAAGTCCGCTTGCGGAGGACGTAAAAGCACCCGCACCATAGAACCCGGGTCCATCGTTGAAACCAGTGTTCGAGGGAACATAAGTTAGACCATAGCCGCCGCGAAGCACGATCGAATCTGTCAGTTGGTACGCGGCCCCCAGCCTTGGCCCAAAGTTTTTGTACTCAGTCTTCCACATGTGGCGATCGTCTGTAGTGTTGCCCGGGAAGACGATCGCCCCTGGGGTTCCGAACAGTGGCTCTTTGCCGTTCAGATCTATCGAACTCATGTGGTTGAACCGTTCGGTTGGTCCAGGCTGCACATCCCATCGTAGACCCAGGTTGAGGTTTAGTTTGTTGTTTACACGCCAATCGTTTTGGCTATACAGCGCATAGTATTTTTGCGCCAGCGCCAGGCGGATGGTGAATCCCGGTGTGACACCAATCGAGCCGGCGCCGAGCAGAATTGAGGCGGCACCAAAACCATTGTTGGTCGGATCAGATGTATTTAGACCTCCCGTACTCCCGTCTGCGTTAATCGTGCTGCGAGTAAATTCGGCCCCCGTCCGTATCTGCGCTGAATCATCTACGTCAATGTAATTTGAGAGCAGCACGCGATAAGTGCCGCCGAACTTGTGCGTCCAGCGACCGCGTGTCCAAGTGATGCTGGCATTCGCATCGGTGTTGGTTTGTCGCTCTCGTTTGTGTAGGGAAGTTCCGAAATTGAGGGGACTGATTGGCGCGAATGCGGTATTCCCGTTGGGGACCGCCGGTGGAACCCCCGGAATTACATTCAATGCCTGGATGGATTTGGGTATACCGAAGGTGTCGTAGTTGTAATCATCGAACTGGTCAAATTCATTATTCGCGTTGATACGGTTGACACCAATGCGAGCGTCTAGAATCAGTGTAGGGGAGAATACGACTGTATCTCCTAGTGCGACATAAAAGTTGTCATCTGGCTGTTGATTGCCGACGAACTCTCCTGCGCGATTGCGTCCGCTGTATTGGTTGTCGGTTCCCCACGATCGGGGAGTGTGAATGTTCCCCTTCTGAAAGCCATACGTGCCGTACAAACTGTGATTACCCCAGCGGTAATCAACACGTGAGTTAATGTTGTTGCGGGTGAACTGCTGATTGTCTCTGAAGAAATAGTTGTTAGCATTGAAGATGTCGTCTGGGGTGCGATTCGGCAGCGGATACGCATTCAGTATTGCTCGGCCAAACTGATTAATCCGACCGTCAGGTAATTGCAGCATTCGCACCTTACCTTGTGCATCCGTGAATGTCGGAAACAATACGCGCTGATAAACGGTTGTCGTGCCGATTTTCGTCGCACTGAACGGATCATAGATTTTTATGGGCTGAGGATTACCAGCTGTGCCTACGTATGTGTTACTGAAATCTCCACGCCGTTCCGCCGCAGTTGGAACGGTCAAGAGAAAGTCGTAGGCGCGATGGAAACGGAGACCTTCATAACTGACGAAGAAGAATGCTTTGTCACGGATGATTCGGCCGCCGCCCGTACCGCCGAATGTATGTGACTTAAACGGCCCACGAGCGAACCCTTGCGCATTATTCGAAAACGAATTTGCATTTAGAGCTTCATTTCTAATTCGGTAGAAGGTAGAACCGTGGTAATCGTTACTTCCACCCTTTGTGGTGAAGAGAATCACCCCTTGGGCCCGGCCATACTCAGCAGAGTAGTTGTTCGTGATCGTCTTTACTTCCTGTAGTGCATCCTGATTTGGCAGCACCGCGGTCTCGTTCCACGCCGAACCCTGAATGCTAACTCCGTCGAGCATGATGTCATTTGAAAATGCGGAACCTCCATTAATGCCAACGGCCGACGCTTGGCGTCGACCGTCAATACCGATTCCAAAGGAGGTTGTGTTCTGCGTGTTGCCGAACAAACCGCGCGGTACTACACCCGGCTGAAGGGCCGCATATGAAAACGGGTTGTGCGTGATATTTGGAAGAGTTTCAACCGCACGCTCGTTTATGGTGCTTTGTACTGTGGCGTTGGACGACTGCAATACGGCTGTTTCTGCGGAAACGCTGACAGTAGCCGTCACACCAGCTTCCATCTCAACATCGATGTGGACTGTTTGCGCGGTCGAAAGGGTGATATTAGTTTTTGTGTATTTGGCAAAACCAGAACCAGGTTTCTCGACGTTCAGAGTGTACTTACCCGGCGCAAGATAAGGCACGGTGAAGTTGCCGCTGTCATTCGTGATTGTGTTAATCGATACGTTGGTGTCTTCGCCCACAACAACTATAGAAGCGCCGGGTATCACGGCACCATTCGCATCTTTCACTACTCCAGTAAGAACGGCCGACTTAATTTGCGCTACGACGATTCCGCTCAGTGCCAGGCTCACAGCGAATAATCCAAAAAGCGCTGCAGCTCTCTTAAAAGTTTTCTTCGCGAACATTCGTATCGTCCTCCATAGGGAATTCGCACGAGCTTCAACTACGCCACCATCGGCGCCGCAAACGCCGGTGCTGCAACCAGTGCAACCGCACCGCGTAGACGCGGGTGTTCTTCTGCCGGCACTACATGGATCTCAGTACTACCTCCGAAATCAGTGAGCGTCCGCTCCTTCAAAGCGCTGCGGACGATTGGTTCGATCAAACTCCACGCAGTTGTAATTTCACCGCCGATGTAGATGCGCGCGGGATCGAGTGCGTTGATGATTGAGGCCAGTCCGAGGCCAAGGTAACGCGCGGTGGAATTAATCGCCGCAAGAGCCTTTGCGTCCCCTGCGCGCGCACGCGCAATCAAGTCCTCGACTGTGAACGTTGCTGTGTCTGCGCCGCGCGGTTTTGCTTCAGTCAAATCGCGACTGAAATAGCGCGATAACGTAGCGATGTTTGATACGTAGGCTTCCCAGCAACCGGTAGCGCCACACGAACAACGTGGTCCATCAATACTCAAAGGTACGTGACCAAATTCGCCGGCGGTGTTGTGCCGACCTCGAAGCAACTCTCCATTCACCACCACGCCAACGCCAAGACCGTCAGAGACACTGACAAAAACTGAATGGCCCGAAGTGACCATGTCGCTGCGTGTGGCCCAGAGCTGGGCCAGTGCACATGCTTTGCCAGAATTCTCGATGTGGACGGGAATTCCCGTTGCAGCTGCCAGGGGCTCACGCAGATTCACGTCGCGCCAGGCAAGTGTGGGAGCGTGCAGAACACGGCCCCCGGTTGGATCGACCATGCCGGGAACAACTACGCCAACGCCTTCGCATGCACCGATCTCTTTGTGATCTGCTAGAACTTGTCGAATGCGGCGCGCAAGCTCGGGAATCAAAACATCGACATCTCTGTTTGTCTGAAAACTGCTGAC
>Ga0310890_10001019_pt1 | contig 10197 bp, 10 predicted proteins | sample T20D3metaG_FD_203751 | JGI IMG/M metagenome (GOLD analysis project Ga0310890, IMG submission 203751) | Lab incubated soil microbial communities from West Virginia University Organic Research Farm, Morgantown, WV, United States - T20D3 | ecosystem: Environmental > Terrestrial > Soil >... | reverse complement strand
TCGCCGTAGAGCTTGCGGATATCGATGACGTCCGGGCCGACCGAGCCTTCCAGCAACGGATAGGAGAATTCGCCGCCGTCGGTGGCGAGTTTGACAGTCTTTGCGGTCATTCGTTCGGCTCCAGCACTTGATCGGCGATGCGGGCGAGGCTTTCGTCCTTGCCCAGCAGGACAAGCACGTCGAAGATCCCCGGCGAAGTCGCCTTGCCCGTCAGCGCCGCACGGAGCGGCTGGGCGAGTTTGCCTAGCTTAAGTGAGTTGCTTTCCGCAACCTCCCGCACTGCAGCATCCAAAGCATCGTGCTCCCATTGCGGCGCCGCAGCAAGCGCCGCATGTGCAAGTGCGAGATAGTGGCGCGCTTCGTCAGTGAGAAGAGCCGCGGCTTTCTCATCGGGCGAAAGGGGGCGTTGCGCGAACAGGAATTCCGCCCCTTCGGCCAGCTCGTTCAGGTTATGGGCGCGTGCCTTCAACTCCGGCATAGCGCGAACGAGCAGCTGAAGTTCCTCATAGCTCAGTCCAAGTTTCCGCGAGGCCAGTGTCGCAAGTCGCGTGTCATCGGCATCCCGGAGATAATGGCCGTTGAGATTCTCGAGTTTTTTGAGGTCGAAGCGCGACGGCGATTTTCCGACATGATCGACGTCGAACCACTCGATCGCCTGGTCGCGGCTGATGATTTCGTCGTCGCCATGCCCCCAGCCGAGGCGCAGCAGATAGTTGAACAGCGCCTCAGGCAGGATGCCGAGCTCGTCGCGATAAGCATCGACACCAAGCGCGCCGTGTCGTTTCGACAGCTTGGCGCCGTCAAAACCGTGGATAAGCGGCACATGGGCGTAGGTCGGTACCGGCCATCCCATCGCCTTGATGATTGCCAGTTGCCGGAAGGCATTGTTGAGATGGTCGTCGCCGCGAATGACATGGGACACGCCCATGTCGAAATCATCGACCACGACCGCCAGCATATAGGTCGGCGTACCGTCGGAACGGAGCAGGATGAAATCGTCGATTTCCTGGTTTGCGACGGTGACTCGGCCCTGGACCAGGTCGTCGATCACCGTTTCGCCATCCTGCGGCGCCTTGATCCGGATGACATAGGGTTGGTCTTCCGGCCAGTCGGTCCGGTCGCGCCAGGGGCTGTTGATGCGGAATGGCTTGCGCTCGGCCTGGGCCGTCTCGCGGGCCGCCGCCAGTTCGTCCTGCGTCATGTAGCAGCGATAGGCGGCCCCATTGTCGAGCAGTTGATGGGCAACCTCGGCGTGACGCTTTTCGAACTGGGACTGGAAATAGGGCTCACCGTCTCCGCTGATGCCCAGCCAATCGAGGCCGTCAAGGATCGCGTCGATCGCTTCCTTGGTCGAGCGGACCTTGTCCGTATCCTCGATGCGCAGCAGGTATTTGCCGCCATGATGGCGGGCGAACAGCCAGTTGAACAGCGCGGTGCGGGCGCCGCCGATGTGAAGATAACCGGTAGGCGAGGGCGCAAAGCGGGTCACGACGCCTTCAATTTTGCCGCTTGCGCTCAACCGATCTTTCCTCTTGTCTGATGGTGCCGATGGACTGGACGAGCGCCCCTATCACAGAGGACGCGCCGCTGGAACCGGCGCATCGACGCTTTTTGCCCAAGCCAATTTCCGCAGTTTTCCTGAAAGTTGAAGGCTTTCTGGAAAGCGAGCGCGCGCAGCTGCCGTTGTGGTTCGTTGCCGCCTTTGGCGCCGGCATCGCTGCCTGGCTGTGGATGCCGGGACCAAGGCAGTGGGAAGCGTTCATCGCGGTGCAGCTTGGGCTGGCTGGCCTGGCGTTGACGCTCGGACGCGGAAGGATCGGCCGCGTCTTGCTGCTCGGCAGCCTGGCAATGGCTGCGGGTTGCGGCCTGGTCTGGTCGAGAAGCGAGTTGGTTGCGGCGGCGGCGCTTGAAAAGCCCGTGGTGGCGACCTTCCGCGCGCGGGTCGAAACGGTCGAAACGCTGGCTGCCAAGGGCGATATGAGACTCACCTTGGCGCCGTTGGACGAGGGCCTTGTGCCACGGGTCAGAGTGGCGGTGCCGGAAAAGGAGACGCCCGCGGGGCTGGCGCCGGGCGCTGAGATCAGGATTCGTGCGCGGCTCATGCCGCCGCCGCCGATGCCGCTTCCCGGCGGTCATGACTTCGCGCGCGACTTCTGGTTCAAGGGGATCGGCGCCACCGGGCGGGCAATAGGGCCGGTCGAAGCGATCCATCCGCTCAAGCCAGCCGGAATTGACGGGCTAAGGGTCCGCCTCGACCGGCACATTCGGGCACGCCTTCCCGGCTCAGCCGGAACCGTCGCGACCGCTTTCGCAACCGGCGACCAGAACGCCATTTCGGAGGAGGATGCCGACGCGATGCGGCGCAGCGGCCTTGCCCATCTGCTGTCGGTCGGCGGGTTGCACATCACCGCCGCGGTTGGCCTGGCGATGCTGCTGACCCTGCGCCTGCTGGCGGTCAGCGAATGGCTCGCCTTGCGCTTCAACCTGGTGATGGTTGCGGCCGGCGTGGGGGCGTTGGCCGGCATCGGCTACACGCTGCTGACCGGCAGCCAGGTGCCGATGGTGAGGAGCTGCGTCGCCGCGCTGCTGGTCCTCGGCGGACTGGCGCTGGGGCGCGATCCGATCAGTCTCCGGCTCGTCGCGGTCGGCGCATTGGTGGTGCTACTGTTTCGCCCGGAATCGCTCGCCGGCCCCAGCTTTCAGATGAGCTTCGCCGCGGTGACCTCGATCATCGCGCTCCACCAGTGGCCGCCGGTGCGCCACTGGCTCGCGCCGCGCGAAGAGTCATGGCCGTCGCGGCTGCTGCGCGCCATCGGCGGACTCATGCTGACCGGCTTCGTTGTCGAGATCGCCCTGATGCCATTCGCGCTCTACCATTTTCACCGCGCCGGCCTTTACGGGGTGGCCGCCAACCTGATCGCCATCCCGCTCACCACTTTCGTCATCATGCCGCTCGAGGCGGCGGCACTTGCCTTCGACTCGGTCGGGGCCGGCGCGCCGTTGTGGGCCATGACCGGCTGGTCGATCGACGCAATGTTGGCCCTTGCTCATCGGGTCGGCGATGCCGAAGGCGCCGTGGCGATGCTGCCGACCATTCCGCGCTGGTCATTTGCCCTGATGATATTCGGAGGACTTTGGTTGTGCCTGTGGACTGGGCGTGTGCGGCGATTGGGGATCGTGCCGTTCCTGGCTGGCGCGATTGGCGCGGCGACGGCGCCGACTCCGGATCTGCTGGTCACCGGGGATGGCCAGCATCTCGCTCTTGTTCGCCCGGATGGGGTGCCGTTGCTGCTACGGAGCCGAAGCGGTGATTTTGTTCGTGATCTGATGAGCGAGGCCTCTGCGTTTGACGGCGATCCGCTTCCGCTGGAGGAACAGAAGTTCGCTCGCTGCAGCCGAGATGCCTGCATCGCCGACATTGCCGATGGTGACAGGTCATGGCGCCTGCTCGCAATACGCAGCCGCAACCGGATCGATTGGCAGGATCTGACGACGGCTTGTGCCGATGCCGATATCGTTGTCGCCGACCGGGCATTGCCAAGAGCCTGTAGTCCGCGCTGGCTCAAGCTCGACCGGCCGGCGCTGGCACCTGTCGGTGGCGTGGCCATCTACCTTGGCAATCATCCGCGGGTGGCGAGCGTAGCGGAGCGGATTGGCCAACATCCCTGGGCGGCTGACCGGCGGTAATTGATCTGATAAGCAGGCTCGTCGGCGACGGAGGCGGGATATGCCGCAATATGTGATCGAACGTGACATGCCCGGGGTCGGTGGGCTCAGTGACGGCGAGTTGAAAGGCGCATCGCAGACCAGCTGCAAGGTGCTGCGCGATCTCGGGCCGGAGATCCAGTGGGTCCATTCCTATGTCACCGATGACAAAATCTACTGCATCTACCGTGCACCGAGCGAGGAATTGATCCGCGAGCACGCGCAGCAGGCGGGTTTCCCGGCAAACAGGATTTCCGAGGTCAAGACGATCATCGACCCGACGACGGCGGAATAAGCGCTCTGCGTTAGTTGGGCAGGCGGGTGTCGACCGCCACCCAATTTACCTCCCAGCTGGCTCCACCATCAGCGGAATAATATTGCTCGAAACTCGCCTCATTGGGGGACACCTGGGAAATCACGAAGCGGACCATGATGGCTCGTCCATCGAGCATGTCCTGGCCATGGAATTGGCCGCGGCCATTGCCGTCAAACGAACCGTAGACCGGCGCCGTCAGGACGCCGCCGCGCACGGTCGCATAGTTAAGGCTCCATTGCCGCGCCTGCGGATTATAGAGCCGTAGCGACACGCCCTCGATCGCGCTTTTGTCGTTCTTAACGGACAATTCGACGCTGTTGGCGCGCCCGCCGAGGATCGGCTTCACCAGGCTGGTCCCGCGAAATTCCGCCCAGTCCGGCGCTGAGCCTGACAAGGGGTTGCGCCGCACGCGAACATGGGTCGCCCAGTTTCCAATTTCCCAGTCAAAGTCGTGCTGGCCGTCGCGTAGTGTCACCGAAGGGATGACGGTTGATCCCTGCAAGGCTGTTGCCGATCCCGCCATGGCAATCAGGCCAGTCAGGGACGCCACAACCAACCCAACCCGCAGTGCAACCGTCATGGGTCCTCGCTTGCTAGGCCGATTGCCAAACCGCCAATTCGCTGCCCGAAGGATCGATGAAATGGAAACGACGGCCGCCAGGGAAGGAGAAGATCGGCTTGGCGATGATCCCGCCGGCCTTCATCACCGCGTCGAATGCCGCTTCAAGATCATCCACGCGGATCACGGGCAGGGGTGCAGCCAGCGCCTCGCTCGGCTGGCCGTTGAGGCCAAGGTCGACATCGCCGCTGGTCGTCGCGGCATAGTCGGGACCATAGTCCGTGAAGTCCCAGCCGAACGCCTTGGCATAGAAACCGCGCGTCAGCTCATGCGCCGTCACGCTGGGCAATTCGACATAATCAATGCGCGCCATCGCCGGCTCAATAACGGCGGATCAGGCCGGACAAGCGGCCCTGGATGGTCACCCGGCCTTCGTCGTAACGCTGCGGCTCATAGGCGCGGTTGGCCGGATCCAGGCGGATCATCTGGCCTTCGCGGCGATAGGTCTTGAGCGTCGCCTCCTCATTGTCGATCAGCGCCACGACAATCTCGCCGTCCCGCGCCGTGTCGACCTTGCGGATCAGCGCGTAGTCGCCATCGAGAATGCCTTCCTCGACCATCGAGTCCCCGGACACCTCGAGCGCATAATGCTCGCCCGGCCCGAGCAGTGCCGCTGGAACCGCAAAGCCTTCCGTACCCTGCAACGCCTCGATCGGCGTGCCGGCGGCAATGCGGCCATGGAGCGGAATTTCGATCGTGTCGTTGGCCGCGGCTGGAACAACCGGCCGCGTTTGAGTGGGGGCGGGGGGCGAAACCTCCGGCATCTTCACGACCTCCAGCGCCCTCGCCCGGTTTGGCAGGCGGCGGATGAACTGGCGTTCCTCGAGCGCCGAAATCAGCCGGTGCACGCCGGACTTGGATTTGAGGTCCAACGCCTCGCGCATTTCGTCGAAACTGGGCGAAACGCCCGTCGCGGACAGGCGCTGGTGAATGAAGTTCAGCAACTCATGCTGCTTGGCAGTGAGCATCAGCCCCTCCATTTGGAACGAACAGAGAACGTGTAGGCAACAAAAGGACTGCCGTCAAGCGGGAAGGCGGCACGTGGCGAGAAAGGCTGCCAGAAGGGGACGCCCTTGTTCGGAAGCGACGCTTTCGGGGTGAAACTGGATGCCATGCACCGGGGCATGCAAATGCCGCATGGCCATAACCGTGCCATCTTCACTCCAGGCATTGGCGATCACTGGCGGCTGCGGATCGGATACCGCCAGCGAGTGATAGCGTGTCGCCGCGAACGGCGAGGCAAGGCCTTCGAACAGGCCGCTCCCATCATGCCGGACTTGCGCGACCTTGCCATGGACAGGCCAGGTCCTGCTGACGGCCGACCCGCAAGCGACGGCTATTGCCTGATGACCGAGGCACACGCCGAGAAGCGGGACCCGCCGCTTCACGCACGCCGAAGCGAGCGCGACCGATATCCCGGCATCTTCCGGCGCTCCCGGACCGGGCGAGATCAATATCCCCTCTCCACCGCATCCGATCGCTTGATCGACCGTCAGAGCGTCGTTGCGCTTGACGGCTACGTCCGCCCCAAGGGTTGCCAGATAGTCGACCAGCATGAAGGTGAAGCTGTCGACATTATCGATGACCAGGATGCGCGGCCCGGTCATCGGCTTTTATTGATCGGCGCCCGAGTAGCGCCGTTTGGCCGATGCGATCGCATCCTCGTTGCGCTTGATGCCTTGGTCAGTCTTCATCGCCGTAAGCAATTGCGCGGCAAGTTCGTCGGACATTGCGCCCTGGAATTCCCGCTGGGTCTGGACGATCAGGCCCGGCGCCGACAGCGCATTGCCAGGCACGATCTTGTCCGTCTTGACGACGAAATAACCACGATCCTTGGGATCGGCTACCATTCGGCTCTTTCCCTGACTCAGCGAGAACAGCATCCGCAGCGCCGTGACCGCATTGGGGTCGGCCTGCGCGAGTTGGATGCGCCGCGCGACGATTGGCTGAACCGGGGGCAGGGAAACGCCAGCAGCTGCTACTGCCTTGTCCATTGGCGTTCCGCTTGCCACCTTGGCTGCGATCTGGGCGGCAATCGCACGAGCGCGGTCCGACGCCTTGCGCCTGATCCAATCCTCACGCACCTGGTCCTTGATCTCGGCCAGGGGCGCGGGAGCGGCCTCCATGATCCGGTCGACCGCGACGATCACATAGCCGGCATCATTGGGCAGGCTGACGATTTCCGGATCATCGTCGAGCGCCATCGCGAATCCGGCCTTCAGAACCGGCTGCATCTCGGCGGGGAATTTGTAGGCGGCGTCGGTACGCGCCGCACCGCCGGCATTGATCGCGGGCGTCGTCGTGATCGGCAACTTGGCCGCGCCGACCGCTTCGGCGAAGCTGGCGCCGCCGTCTATCTGGTCTTCGATCTTGGTCACGGCGTCGGTCAGCGCTTCCTTGCGCTTGGCGGCGGTGAGCTGCGTTACGATCTCGCCCCGTACCTCGCCGAGGCTCTTGCCGGTCGCGGCGCGAACATCGTCAATCTTGATGACGTGCCAGCCGAGGTCCGACCGAACCGGACCGACCACCGCGCCCTTGCCTGCACCGAAAGCGGCGTTAGCGACGGCGGCTCCTGCCAGGGAAGTGAACTCCGTGCGGGTTTGCGGTCCGACGCTGACATCCTCTGCCGACAGGCCGGCGGGCGCGGCGGCTGCCACGAAACTGGCCCCCGAACGAGCGCGCGCCGCAATGGCATCGGCCTGCTTTTTGTCTTGCACCACCGCCTGGCTAAGCACCCTGGTCTCGCTTCCGCCATAGGTCGCCTGATTGGCCCTGTAATAGGCCGCGATCTCCGCATCGGTCGGTGTGGCGTTGACCGTCTCGGGGCCGATCTTGGCGAGGCGTAGGACTCGCTGCTCGGCTACCGTGTAGCGTGCCCGGTTCTGCGTATAGAAGGATTGGAGATCGCCGTCCGACGGATTGAGGCCGGCCTTGAACGGTTCGGTCGGAACGAGGGCCAGCTGTCCTGTCCGCTGCTCAAGCAGCATCGCGGCATATGGCCGGGCTAGACCGACCGGAACCTTGGCTTCGACCGCAGCCGGAGCGAGGACCAGCCGCTGGGTGATCGCGACCTGCAGCAGTCGGCGAACGTCGGCGTCGGTCATCTGCTGTTGCTGCAGGAATTGGGCATAGGCGGTCTCGCTGAACTTTCCGTCGAGCCCCTTGGTCTGCGGCAGGCTGGCAATCTCGCCATCGATCAGCCGCTTCGACAGGACGAAACCATGATCTTCGGCAAAGGCAAACAGTGCATGTTCGTCGATCAACGCGCCGAGAATGGAATCGAATTGCCGGGCGATGACGGCGTAGGTCGCCTCCGGATTCTGCTGCCGCGCATCGTTCAGCGCGCGCTTCATGGTGCTGTCCAGGTCGCGCTCGCTGACGGGTTCGCCGCCGATCTTGACCAGCGTCCCCTTGCTCATCCCGAAATTGCCGGAAAAGACGCTGCGAATGTCCTGCATCGCGAATCCGGCGAGGATCATTAGCAGGATGAGGACCATCAGGCCGGTCCCGACCGCGGACTTTGACAGGCGGCGGAAAAATGAAAGCATGCCGATCTCTTTGATAATTGTTCGGGGCCGCTTTAGGGGCCGCACTTTGTAACGGCAAGCAGGCTGAAGGGGCGATTTATGGCGCGGCGCAAGCTGGTGGCAGGCAATTGGAAAATGCACGGGCTCGCGGCCGACCTGGGCGAGGTCACCGCGGTCTCCATGGCTGCCGAAACGGCGAGCGCGGACGTCGCTCTCTGCCTTCCAGCGACATTGATCGAGCGGGCCGTTCGCGCGGCACCCGGCTTCACAATCGGAGGCCAGGATGTGCACGAGGCCGACAAAGGCGCCCACACCGGCTGCGTGTCGGCAGCCATGCTGCTCGACGCCGGCGCGCGGCTTACCATCGTTGGCCATAGCGAGAGACGCGAAACGCAGGGAGAGACGGATGCCGGCATCAGGGCCAAGGCCGAGGCGGCGCTTGAGGCCGGACTCGATGTGATCCTGTGCATTGGCGAAAGCGACGCGATTCGCGAAGCCGGACAGGCGGTGTCGACGGTTTCGGCACAGCTCGACGCATCGCTTCCGCGCGCAATCGGCGAACCTCATCGATTCTCGGTCGCCTATGAGCCGATCTGGGCGATCGGCACCGGGAAGGTTCCCTCGGTCGAGGACATCGGCGAAATGCATTCTGCGCTGCGCGGCCGCCTGAAAGCCGCTTATGGCGATGCGGGCGATCAGGTTCGAATTCTCTATGGCGGGTCGGTAAAGGCCTCGAACGCCGCCGAAATTTTTGCGGTGCCTGACGTCGATGGGGCGCTGGTCGGCGGCGCCAGCCTGAAGGCCGCCGATTTCCTGCCGATCATCGAGGCAGCGGGCGCGCGTTGAACAATCCCCAAACGGCCGCTATCTGGCGCTCCGAATTCTCTTTTCTGAATAGGCCCTTCTAATGTTCAAGTTCTTGCTAGTCCTGCAGACGCTGATCGCCGCGTCGCTCGTCGCGGTGATCCTCATGCAGCGTTCGGAAGGGGGCGGCCTTGGCGTCAGCAGCTCGTCGGCGGGTCTGATGACTGCGCGCGGAGCTGCGGATTTTCTGACCCGCGCCACCGCGATTCTCGGCGGCCTGTTCATCACCATCTCGATCCTGCTGGCGGCGATAGCCGGCGTCAGCCGCGAATCGACAACGGTCGACACCAGCCTCGCGAAGCCGTTGCCGGCTCAGCAGGCGCCGGTCACTCCGCCCACTGCTCCGACCGACAATCAGTCCGCACCCGCGGTCCCGGTCGCTCAGTAGCGAGCGGCGCCGGCAAGCCTTGGCTTGTCTGGCAAATCGCTCGCTTTTTCAGTTTATTTGATTCGGGCGCTTGCCATCGGCGGTAAAGCGCCCGTAAGGCCCGACTCCCATGGCGCGGTATGTCTTTATCACCGGCGGCGTGGTTTCCTCGCTCGGCAAAGGTCTTCTCGCAGCGTCCCTCGGGGCGTTGTTGCAGGCGCGCGGCTATTCCGTGCGCATCCGGAAGTTCGATCCCTATCTGAACGTCGATCCAGGGACGATGTCGCCGTATCAGCATGGCGAAGTCTATGTGACTGACGACGGGGCCGAGACGGATCTGGACCTTGGTCATTATGAGCGGTTCACCGGGGTTTCCGCTCATCAGTCGGACAACATCACCTCTGGCCGGATCTATCGCGACATCATCGCCAGGGAGCGGCGCGGCGACTATTTGGGCGCCACCGTCCAGGTCGTCCCGCACGTCACCAATGCGATCAAGGAGTTCGCCCAGGCAGACATCGAGGGCCTGGATTTCGTTATCTGCGAGATCGGCGGAACGGTCGGCGACATTGAAAGCCTGCCGTTCGTCGAGGCCATCCGCCAGCTGAAGAACAACCTCGGCCGGGGGCAGAGCTGTTTCATTCATACGACGCTGGTGCCCTACATAGCCGCCGCCGGGGAGCTGAAGACCAAGCCGACCCAGCATTCGGTGCGCGAACTGACCAGCTATGGCATCCAGCCCGACGTGCTGCTGTGCCGCGCCGACCGGCCGATCCCGGACAGCGAACGCGCCAAGATC
>Ga0310890_10001013_pt1 | contig 10216 bp, 10 predicted proteins | sample T20D3metaG_FD_203751 | JGI IMG/M metagenome (GOLD analysis project Ga0310890, IMG submission 203751) | Lab incubated soil microbial communities from West Virginia University Organic Research Farm, Morgantown, WV, United States - T20D3 | ecosystem: Environmental > Terrestrial > Soil >... | reverse complement strand
GGATTCATGGGTACCCTCCGGAAATGATGTAGTCTTCGATGCCCGCAGACGCACTTATCAAATTGGCTCAATGTTACTTTGTTTAGATTTTCCATTTATTAAAAATATATGACCAGATACGGGACACAAAGAAATTGGGGGCGTTAATAAGTCCGCAAAACTTTTAGAGGATGAAAAAAGAGTTGAAATAGTTGGACTTGTTATATTGGTGACAAAATAAAAAATGGATTACTTTAGAGGAGCAACCTATGTCTTGGGTATCCTAATAATAATATCGGGGCTTTACTTCGTAATATCGGCAAGTTCTATTATTGGAGTTCTTCTTGGAATGACAGGTATAGTTCTTGGAATCGTCTTTATATTGAAAATAAGAAAAAGCGGGAAACAGGAGAAGAGGTTGAAGAAATGAGAAAATGCTAGAGTTTAGTACGACTGTTTTAATATTTACTTGTTCCTTGGCAGTGAAAATGTTCACATAATAGAAGATTCAGATCCATGATTAAAAAAAAGAAACACATTGTTTTTTGTTAATGTGGAACAACCTTATTGCACATGGCCTGCGCTTGGGCAGTGGTGTTACCGAGTGAATTCTTCATAAAGTTTACACATTCCTTTTTACTTGCAAATAAGGAATGCCACGCATCCACTGACTGTGATTGTGTTGCGGTCCATATTAATCCCGTTGTTGCAATTGCGATTATTGCAATTGCAATTAAAACCAATGTTTTCATTGTGTCTTATGGTAGTTATTGATTCTTAAATGCTTCACTATATCTTATCTGGCACGTGTACACTACAGAATCTAGTAAGTATAACGGCACCGGAAACTTTCTGTTTAAGTAAATATGTGTTTAAATCGCAGCATAGAGAGCAGTAACCGACTAAATTAGAAGAAAAGATATGGGCCACATAATAAAGATCCTGAAATTCAGCAGCAATTGATAAAGGACTAGCAGTAAATATTTTGTATGATTCTAGTAAATAGTTGATTTGAAATTAATTGCTCATGTATCTGCCTGTTATTAACTGAAGAAAAAAGATGTTGTAGGTAGTGACACGTTGCTACCTGTTACGCACTGTTTCTACTATGGGGGTAGTTGTCCGAAGACTTGATCGTGTGGTTCTAAGGTTTGACCTTGTCCAACCTGTGACTGATCTTCAACATCATCCGGATTTGCAGCGAAGTTAGAACAGCTTGTACTAAGCCCTCCATTGTTTTGACTATTTCCTTGGTTATTATCGCGGTTGTCGACCACTATTCGACAATCAATCGTCTGTTCTATCTCTTTCTTGTTACAGTTCTTGTCATCATTGTCTTCGCACTCTTCCTTGTCAGCAAATGCTGGTGCTACCTGTGATATTCCTGTTCCTGTTAGCGCTGTCAATATTCCTAAGGACAGTGCTACAAAAGTTAACACGTTTTTTGTGTTCAAGATTTCTTATCGCAAAATGATACTAAACAAAGTATAAGTGGATTGAGTAAGAACAAATGCTAAAAAAGGAACAGAGTCTTATCTACTACGTTAAATCTGAATTTAACAATAGAATATTATTCAAGTTAATCAGATTGCTATATAGGAAAACTATGTATATCGTACATTCTATTTGCGATAGTCCAACCAGATTCTATCGTTACTATTTGAATTCATGAATTGTGGTAAAATCTTCCGAAACTAGTATATACTGTGTTCGAAATCATTAATTCACGGTTTGTTATCAATGGTGGGCGGCTAACCGGCTTCAAACTCGGCTTAGATTTATTAGTCCACCATCTAATTTAATAATCAGGCAATAACGGTAAATATGTTATACGATTCTAGCCGTTAACGCAAACTTGATAGAATATCCAATCTAAAATCCGTAATTCACTATCCATTTTGTCAGAGTCAAATATTGAATCGGTCTTATTTATTTCCTGTATAGTTTCATTCATTCTGGATTCAATTAAACTACAAATTTCAACCTTAGGATTTTTCATGTTTTCAAGAACCCAATTTATCAATTCAATCCTTTTTTTAAGATCTCGTTTGTATGTAGATTCTTCTTTTTCACGACAAAACCAAAGTTCACTATCTTTAATTTCTTGTAATAGTATTTGATCTAGAGTCATAGTTTTGATTCGACTCTCGAGGATTTAATATACGAAGTGCCTTATGGAGAGGGAGAGACACAGAAACGGATAATAGATCACGTTGGCACTTTTCGAGGTGTAGAAATGTCAAAAAAAACTCTAGCGGTTGACTCCGATATTATTGATTCATGCTCTTGTAAGGATGAAGATGTTGAAGTATTAAGCTTTAGGGTTTTGCGGCCAATTAAGGCGTTTTAATATATCAAAGGTCGGTTCTCTCTCAGTCATTGTCCCGGTGCCGTCATTCCATTTAATTCCGCTGTCAAACCTAACTTCGCAGATTTCACATTCCATTCTTAAAATCCAATTTCCTCCCAGGTCTAAAATCACTTTCCACGAGCCTTTATCATGGACGCATTCATTTTGCTGGCCCATTATAAAGAAATCGCTTTAAAGTATCATTTAAAACTTTTTGGATTTAGCTTGTTACTATGATTCTTAATAGTCTCAAATCTTATTATTTTTGTCATTTTTAGGAAGAAAATATCTTAATTTAGTTATATTTTGGGCGTATGAACCTACAGACAGGAACGTAATGTATTATAGGTATAATCAAACTTATCTCAAGACATCTAACAAATCATCATTACGGTTCCTGTTCGCCAATAGGCTCATAACTAGTAATTATCCCCCCGACTTTGATGTAATCTTCAAGGTAGATTCGAAGCGGTTTCTCATTGCGTAGAATGTCTATAATGTCATCAAATAGCGAAAGATGAAAGTAGACGTAAATTAAATTACTATGAAAATTGTTGTCCGGTAGCGGTTTAACATCAAGAAAGGTTATTCTTCCTACCTCCTGCTGAGAGTTCCCAGTGAAACAGCGAATAATCGCTTTGCGAGTATCAGATTCACCATTTTTACTAAAATATTCCACCGTATATGAGTCAAACTCTTTTAGAATAAGAGTCATAAATGACAATAATTAATCGCAGTTAAAAAGAATTCTGGAGGTCTATTAACATGGAATCAGATACCAAATTATTCTCATTTTTTTAAATCAATCTAATTGATATTATATCCTTTCTCTTTCTGAGTTATTAACAGATTTCTATAACTTTACCAACTGCTTAAATAAAAGAGCCCCCCTGAGTTGTAACAGTCTAAACACAGGTAACTGGTGGAGGGCTCGGTTGTTTCTTGTTCATTCGACCAGTTTTCCATCAGTTTCGTTATTATGTTTTTTAAATGTTGTGTTACAAATCTCTAACTGATTTACCTAATTATATTTCAAAAATGGTATGCTTTCAATGCTAGCCTAAGACCATCAAGTAAATCTGAATAGGAAACGATATCTTTCTTTAGGTTTAATTCTTCAGCGTACGCAGTCCTTAAACTAGTAATTAACTTATCATCTTCATCTGGAATTCTATCGTTAGCATTTTGCGTACCCCTTGGAAGTCCTTTTGATATTATTTTCCAATTCAGTACAACGTTATTCATTTCACAAAATAATTTTATGGGTTTATAGAAATTACGTATGGTTCCTATGGATATCTCTTTTTTCTGTGCTCTTTGTATGTGAAAGTACATATAGTTTAATACTAAATCTGTTACTTTCTGCGTGATGTTTTTACCCTTTTTGGTATACTCTAAGAAATTTTCCGATTTTTCTTTAATGTCGTTACCTTCTATCTTGTAAAAATCAAAGAAGAATTCTAGTTTACTTACATATGATCTCCTTGTTTCATCCGATTTGATACCGTACATGAATCGAGAAAATGCATTATGTTGGCGGTGTTCATTGTGCTGAGTTTGGATTTGCAATGCTATATTATGAGGGATGGGTCCTAATAAACACACATTATCGTACGGGTCCAGAGGGATGAATCTGGAATTTCAGATGGGTCCCTCGGTACCCGCGACGCTATCGGTTCTAAATTAGGATTCTGAATATAATAATTAAGTATTAGCTTTAAACATTTTGTTCGATACTAGCCATTCACTATTTGTGTGAACGTCGATAATTTTTTTCCATCATTTATCAAAAATAGACTACATTAAATGATTATTTCTGTAGATTGAATAAACGGGTGTGACAAGGAGTGAAATCGGTCAGCTACAAAGGTTCTGATGCTAACTATCGTGATAGATATAGACCTTCCAAAGGTGGAACATTTGACAGGATTTGGCAGCGAAGCGAGGTAGGAGGAAATACAAGATGGACGCTGAAGCAGTTCCCATTGGTCAGACAACAGATGATTCCCACAAATTGAGGTTTGCAAGTTCGGTTTGCCTCCCACAGCAATTCTCCTCCATGTTTGCAGCGGAAATCTTCAATGCATTTTTCGAGTGTTTTAAACTTGGTTCTTCCATCATGGTCATGCCGGGATGGTGAAGTGAACGGATATTTACTGATCACTTTGTTAGTAATCAAGTCTCTTACAATGATTGATACGGTGGATCCGGTTATACTGACTTCACTTCTGGATACTCGAGTCGTTCTCTTTTTCTTGTCTTTCACTTTGGCGTAGCATAGGATCAAGTCCGTGCCTGCTCTGTTCAAATTGATTAGTTTGCGGACAGCGCTGTTTGTCATCATAGCAACTACTTTATTTTCGTCTTCTTGGAGACTGAAGTAATAACCCTTGACGTTGACGCCTTTTAATTTGCCCAAAATCTCCTGCTTCTCGTTGGCCATTATGAGTACCACAACCCCGACACAAGAAGATAAGGGGAGATGCTCACTATCTCATTTGTCATAAAATGTCAAGATAAACAAAAGTATTAAAGAATTTCTATATCAGGTTTACTTATTACTTGATCACTTATCTTCCGATCAGTATTAGATCTTGATGAAAGTAACGTTATTATGTTCCTTTTTAGTAGCCCGTGCTATGACAGTGGAAACCGAAAAAATTAAGTGTAAAATTTGCGGCTTGGAAGTTCATCCACACAGATATCATAGGCATGTTATGGCCCTGCACAGCGAATAACCAAAAATACAAATTAATTACGTCGGTACCCGCGACGCTATCGGTTCTAAAAATAGATTCTGAATATGTCAAAAAATAACTAAGCTTTAAAGTTTTCTAAAATTTAGGTTCGTCGGGGTCAATCTGGTTTTTCAGATTAGTCAAAGTTAGAAATTTCTAGTTTCTTATCCAAAGAACTTTACTTCAGGACAAGATAGGAGGAGAAATTAATATTATTTTTGATCTAATGAAAATAAATTTTCCATACTACGACAGGTGATTGAGCTTTTCCATCCATATGTGTAATCCATTCACGGTATAAATGCATGTATTTGACAACGGGTCCAGAGGGATGCGTGACGATATCGGTGCTAAAAGTAGGTTTTGGCATAGTAACGAACTACTAAGAATTAATTTTTACTTCCGATAAAAGTGGAGAGTCGTATTGGGGCTTGTCGTTTGTGAATCAAATTTGACATAAATTATACCCCCAATAATTATTGGAAATTTTAATTCATTTTGAGTTCGGCGGTAACCAAGCAATATTGGCATTAGTCCCAGATTTGAGATATTTCCAATGTATCATGATACTATTTTGCAGTGGTAAAGTGCCAAACCATATCTGAAATCATAGATGTGCCTGATTTATCTACTATCCCTTTATTTACTGCAACACTATATTTACTATTTGGTACAAAATTTGCTACTGGACTAAATACTATAATTGTATCATTGTCTGTTACCGTGATTTTGCCCTGAACAAAATTGTCTTTGTAATCCCTAACTGAAAATGTATTTTCGTTAATACTTGAGCTACGTATGGGAGTACTAAACACAACTCTTACTTCAGAGTTAACTTCTACTCCTGCGCTTCCGTCAATTGGATTTACGTCAATAACTTCTGGAGCTCTCTGAGCTAAATCTTGTCGCTTAACTGCTTCTGTACTATCAACATTGCTTCTTTGTGTTCCTCTCGACCCAAAATAAAATGCTACAAGACTTGCAAAGGCGGTTCCTATTATTGTCAGGAAGTTTTTTTGAGTTTCAAGTAGGGAGTTAAGTATGTTCTCGTCTTCATTGAACCAGATTAATGAGTTCAGATAAACTATAACTAGAACCACTGTAAAAGTTACACCGATAGCGACTAATACTCTGTACAGTTGATTAATTAAGAATGAATTATCGTTTGCAGCTTTACTATTCATTTTCAACCCTTGTCGATATAGTAAAAACAGATGAAGTAATAATGGAACAACCATGATAACAGCGATTGCCACTATTGATGTCCCTAGAATTGTAGTAAATGATGATAATTGTGTTTGAGTCTTAATCTGGGAAATATTGGCGGCAGTTTGAACAGCCTTTCTTGTATTCTCAAACATAAGTTGTTCAGGAGATAGGTTGCTCTGTGCTGCTATCCCAATTTCTTCAGGAGTTAATCTTGTAAGTTCTTCAGCAGTTGAGTTAGTATGTTGTGCTCTTGAATCATTTTCCATAGAACTATTCTCTGTTGATGATGAGTTGGAAAATACAATCGTATCATTGGCACCCTGTAGAGAATCAAGCGACGCCGACACTAAACGTAATCCTATCATATTTGGATTATAGAACATATTAGTGAGATAGATTAAGCTAAGTGCTGTTATTGTGAATAGCAATAACTTGCCCACATGAACACGTAGAAGTGGGTACCTAATAAGCTATTTTTGATAATAATTAAGTAAATTTTCAATGGGAAACTTCAAGTCTTTTTTCATGCATTCATTATCTTCGGGTCTGCCTTTATTTTACATATACTGGTTCTTCGATTAGCCTTCAATTTGGTAAAATGAATGTCCATAGAGGAGAGGATTTTGCATAGGTTATGCTGATGTGTTTATCCCGTAAGAGTGGAATCTCCCCTTATTGATAAAAATAATAGAGGTGATTCTGGAACTAATCAGAAGGAAAATTCCATTTGAACCGTTGTTGGTCAATGAATCTATTTTTTTGTATAACGTCTCAGTATCGAAATATTTGGGTTCGGTGGCATCAATCTGATTTTTCAGATGGTTCCACGTTGGAAATTCTAATTTCATCATGTAATGAACTTTACTAGAATAGATATCGAAATTAATATTATTTTTGGGAGTGGCGGGTTGATAATCTTGTTTGCAATTCACGATTCATTATTTAGGTAAATTCAGGCTTAATTTTTTTACAATCCTAACTTTGTCGACAATGCTGACTGGTTCCTTGACAGCAAGCAACTATGAGGACCACGGAATGAAGCAAGAAAATTTAACTTCTGAATTTAATCAAAGACTTAGAGGTTTAATAAGGACTACCGAATAGCCCTTCATTTATGCCATCTGAATTTTTATCGTATGTAATTCTGACTGTCACAATGGACCCAGTGGGATTTGAACCTTGCTGGTAAGCGGGTTCATCTACTTACTAAAATGGGGACCAAGGAGTTGTGAATTGTTTTTGACACGAACGTTGGGCTCAAACCATCACGACAGATTATCAGAGATATTTTTATTCCATGTTAGTTATTACTAAGTTATAGATTCAAATTAGAATATTAACTAGTGGCCCACTTTGTGGCTAATTGATAAATTTTAAAAGGCTAATATCCCATTAATCACATAATAACTATCCTGAAGGATTTTCATTAAATTCTTTTTCGACCGAAATTTAAGATAAACTTTTGTACTAATGAACATGTCAAAAGAATGTGAACAGGTGCTCGTTCGAGTCAAAATATTGGAATGACCTTCAAGAGGAAAGAGAATTTGAATGCGAGAATATCACCCATTCAGAATCTGACGAATGTATATTCCATGATAAGCATTTTCTAGATAATGAAGAAAATCATAAAATAATTGTAGAAGCGTTTCATCAAAAAATTGAGGAGTATCTTTTAGATATAAATGATAAGCCACTTTTTTGCATTGGATATCATCTGTTCGATATAAATATTCAAGGGAAAGAATTTCTCAAATCCGTATATTTTAATCAGGCAACTATCAGAGGGACGCTAATTATTAGTAGCAAATTTATTAGCCATCTTTCTTTCAGAGATGCTGAGTTCTCTGGAGAAGGGAATGTAGACTTCAGAGGTGCTCAGTTCTCTGGAGATGGGGATGTAGATTTCACAGGCGCTAAGTTCTCTGGAGATGGGGATCTAGACTTCAAAAATGTAAAGTTCTCTGGAGACGGGGGTGTACTTTTTGAAGGTGCTGAGTTCTCTGGAAAAGGGTATGTAATATTCAACGGTGCTGAGTTCTCTGGAGACGGGGGTGTAGATTTCACAGGTGCTATGTTCTTGAAAAAAGACCGCGTTCTCTTCGCCGCCGCTAAGTTCTCTGGAGAAGGGCTTGTAGACTTCAGCCGCGCTGAATTCCCTGGAGAAGAAGATGTAATTTTCGAAGGTGCTGAGTTCTCTGGAAGAGTGGGTGTACTTTTTGAAGGTACTGAGTTCTCTGGAAAAGGGAATGTAGACTTCAGAGGTGCAAAGTTCTCTGGAGAAGAGGGTGTACAGTTCAACTATGCTAAGTTCTCTGGAGAAGGAGATGTAATTTTTGAAGGTGCTGAGTTCTCTGGAGACGGGGGTGTAGACTTCCAGGAAGTTAAGTTCTTGAAAAAAGGCAATGTTTACTTCCACCGTACTAAGTTCTTGAAAAAAGGCAATGTTTATTTTTCCGACGCTAAATTCTCAGGAGAAGGCAATGTTTATTTTTCCGACGCTGAGTTCTCTGGAAAAGGGCATGTAGATTTCAGAGGTGCTGAGTTCTCTGGAAAAGGGCATGTAGATTTCAGAGGTGCTGAGTTCTCAGGAGAAGGAAATGTTTATTTTTCAGACGCTAATTTCTCAGGAGAAGGCAGTGTTTATTTTTCCGACGCTAATTTCTCAGGAGAAGGAAATGTAGACTTTACACGGGCTAAGTTTTTGAAAGAAGGCGGTGTACACTTTATAGACACTCAGTTCCGAAAAGAAGGTGGCATGTACTTCTCCGATGCCAAATTTTTTGGAGTTACATATTTTATCCGATGCAAATTCGATTGTGAGGTATACTTTGTCCGAACAAATTTTATCTCTCCAAATGAAGTTAGATTTGGAACTGATAATTTATCAAATGTTTCCTTTTTGAATAGTGATATAACTAGAATTTTCTTCGATGAAAGCTCTCGGTTTGGTCACTCAGAATCAGAAAAACAGAGTGAGCGATTTAAAATATTTGATGAAAGAAGATTTGAAAAATGCATTATGAAAAGTGAGAATGAAACAAATTTGAATCTAGAAAAGCAAGGGCTATCTCTAGGGAGTATACTAACATCTTATAGAAATCTAAGAGAGAATTATGAATTCAGATTAAGATATGAGGAAGCTGGGCAATTTTTCATCAGAGAGATGGAAATGAGGCGAATGTATAGAGAAAAATTTTCTACAAGCGAAAAAAAAGACATTCCAAAAGAGAACAATTGGTTTATACAAAAGTTTTCTTTGACAGGATTATACTATCATCTCTCGAGATATGGCGAAAGCATATCTAGACCAATTATACTTGGCGTAATAATAGTGGGGCTTTCAACTTTATTTTGGCTCATTCAAAATAATCCAACAGGAGAACCATTCATTCCTAATATTAGCAATAATAAATTAGATATTGCCAAAACATCAGTTGATAATTTCATCAACTATAGTCAAATTTCCAACAATACCCATATTTTGAAGGCGTTTGAAAGAAGCCTTGCAGACTTTCTTCCTTTACTTTCCATGCCAAGCGATACCAAGATAGGAATCATAGATTTTATTGTCAAGATAGTAGGAGGCGGACTTACTTTTGTCTTGCTCGGTGTGGCTTTGAGAAGAAAATTCGAAAGGAAATATACGCGATAAGACCAAGGGGTTGTGAATCAAATTTGACATAATTTTTAGACCTATTTTAGTGAGATTAATTTTTATCGGGTCCAGAGGGATTTGAACCCTCGACCAACTGCTCCGCAGGCAGCCATTCTATCCAAACTGAACTATGGGCCCAAACTTTTCTAATAGAGTTCCTTATATGAACTAGCCGTGCAACCTATCTCTATCTACATCAATATTCATGGAAATATATGAAACCAACACATGGAAATCAATTTCATTCCTTAAACAATATATGTAGATAAACTTGATTATCTT
>Ga0310890_10001012_pt1 | contig 10221 bp, 12 predicted proteins | sample T20D3metaG_FD_203751 | JGI IMG/M metagenome (GOLD analysis project Ga0310890, IMG submission 203751) | Lab incubated soil microbial communities from West Virginia University Organic Research Farm, Morgantown, WV, United States - T20D3 | ecosystem: Environmental > Terrestrial > Soil >... | reverse complement strand
ACACGTGATTTTTGATTTTAGATTTTTGATTGTTGATTGGCCCTAACTTCGAAGGTGGCTCGATTCGCAATCGACAATCTGCAATCAAAAATCAACAATCAAAAATCAACAATGTCTTCTGACACCAAACCCGTGCGTTCCAGCGAACATCTCGACTGGGATGCGCTCGACAAATACGTCCGTCCAAAACTAGCCGAGCAACTCGGTAACGGTTTTGCTGCGGAAGCTTCGATGACAGTCGAGCAGTTTCCCGGTGGTCACTCAAACCTCACCTACTTGCTGCGCTTCGGCACACAGGAATTCGCACTGCGACGTCCACCGTTCGGGCCTGTGCCACCCAAGGCCCACGACATGGCACGCGAGTGTCGCATCCTTAAAGCGATTCATCCTGTGTTTCCGCTCGCACCAAAGCCGTACCTGCTCTGCGAGGATGCGAGCATCATTGGTTCGACCTTTTACATCATGGAACGCCGGCATGGTCTTGTTGTGCGTTACGAAGAGCCGCCGGAGCTCGCGAACCAACCTGAGCAAAGGAGGCGCGTTAGTGAATCCGTCGTCGACACACTTGCCGATCTGCATCTCGTAGACATTGAAGCGCACGGTTTGAGCGCGCTGGGCAAACCGAGCGGGTTTGTTGAGCGTCAGGTCCAGGGTTGGACTCAACGCTGGCATGGTTCGAAAACGAGTGAACAAGCGGAAATGAATGCACTGTCACAGTGGTTGCTCGAACGTCTGCCGCCCGATCCTTCTAGACCAACATTGCTGCACGGTGATTACAAGTTGGACAACATCATGCTCGAGGAGCACGACCTTAGTAAGATGGTCGCCGTCTTCGATTGGGAGATGAGTGCCGTTGGTGATCCGCTTGTAGATCTCGGCATTTTCCTGGCCTACTGGGTCCATACGTCGCCCGCCGCTCAACGCGATTCGCTCACTGCGGTTACTTGCAGACCAGGATGGTTCACGCGTGATGAGGTTCTGGAAAGATATGCCGAGCGCACACGTCTGGATGTGTCGAACATAAAGTTCTATGAAGTGTTTGCGGTTTTCAAACTGGCTGTTGTGTTACAGCAAATCTTTTATCGCTATCATCGCGGCCAAACCGACGACGCTCGTTTCGCAACACTCGATAAGCGCGTCGAGTCGCTCGCGCACATGGCAACGAAGCTGGCGATGGTGTCCTAATCTTATCTCTGCGTAATCTCAGCGTCCTCGGCGTCTCTGCGGTTGATCGCTTTTACACTTAAGTTCACCGCAGAGTCGCAGAGGAACGCAGAGATAGCGCAGAGAAGACTTCAAATGGTCTAAGGTCAATGCAAATCAACGCTGCAATTTTGTGGGAACAGGGAAAGCCACTGGTAATCGAGGAGGCTGAACTCGAAGCACCGCACGCGGGAGAAGTACTCGTCGAAGTAAAAGCAGCCGGCGTGTGCCACAGCGACCTGCATCCTGCACGCGGGGACTGGCCGGCCAAAACACCGCTTGTGTTGGGACATGAAGGAACCGGCATCGTGCGAGAAGTCGGTCCAGGCGTCACTAAAGTTCGACCCGGCGATCACGTTGTCTTCTGTTGGGCGCCATCGTGCGGAGCCTGTCCGATGTGTTTGGAAGGAAGGCCGGTTCTGTGTGATCGCCTGTTGAAGACAACTTACCGCAATCGTCTGCCGGGCGGCGGCACTCGCCTTCGAGCTCGTGGCCAGCAGATAGCTCATTTCAATAGCACTGCGTGTTTCGCTGACTATGCGGTCGTTGCGGAAGAGGGCGCGATCGCGATTCCGCCCGACGTTCCGTTTGCAGTGCTCGCGACGATTGGATGTGCGGTGGTCACTGGTGTCGGCGCCGTTAACAATGCCGCTCGCGCTCAACCGGGCAACAGCGTCGTCATTATCGGCGCCGGCGGAGTAGGGCTTAACGTCGCGCAGGGCGCATCGCTGGCGGAATGCGATCCGATCATTGCGGTAGACCTCCGCGCGACAGCTCTTTCGCTCGCGCGCGACTTTGGTGCCACGCACACTATCGAAGCGCAGACGCAGAACGTTGTTGAAGTCGTCCGTGAATTAACGAAGGGGCGGGGTTCGGATTACGTTTTCGACACGGTCGGTATGCCAGCCACCATCGCACAGGCGGTTGAATGCGCTCGTAAAGGCGGTTCGATCGTGGTGACAGGATTGTCGCGCACAGACACTCTTGCTTCCATACCGGCGTTCCCATTTGTGATGCAGGAGAAGCGATTGATCGGTTCGTTATATGGGTCCGGAGAGCCGGTGGCTGACATACCGAAGCTCGTCGGACTCTATCGGGAAGGGAAACTAAAACTGCGCGAACTGGTTACACACACTTACCGGCTCGATGAGGTGAACGAAGCGTTGAATACACTGGCGGGAGGAACGGACGCGCGCGGGATCATCGAGTGGTAGATTGGAATAAAGGCCTAAACGCGAGTAAGAGTGCGAACTCGATCGAGCAGTTTCAATGAGGCCATGGCTGACGTAACACCCCTTTCGTGAGTATGCGAAAACTGTCAGAATATAACACGCTTAGCGACTTAGACGACGGATCCGTCGTCTAATAACTAGTTCGGCTGTTGTCAATTGGTAAGTCGATCCTGAGATTGAAATCGGTGCATCTTCTACTTACTTTACTGATAATTGCGGCGATCCTGACATCGGTGTTAACCATCGGTGTCCTTATTTTGTGGTGGAAGGGCGTGAATATGATCCTGTTGCCGGGAATGGGGCTAGTCGTATCGACACCCTTGATGGTACTTATTCTGTTAATAGTCGAGGTGGTAACAGTTCTCATCGCCATACTCGCGAGTTCACAAAGATGGAAGACCTAGTCTGATTACGGTGCACGCAGCCGAACAATGGCTTGCAGCGGACGCGGCGATAGCATCCTTTCTATGGTATTTCCTGCGACCTAGCTTGTGTGGTTTCGCGCCGCGCCGCTGAAGCCAAGCGTTAGCTGGCTCGCTGGAAATATGACTAAGAGAATCCCAAGAGACAATCCGTCGGAGATAGGACAGAATTACTTTTATGGAATCTCTGTGAGGAAGAATTATCGCAAAGCATTTCCGCATTTGTTGGACGCTGCCGGCCTAGGCTTTCTGCATGCGCAAAACTTGGTTGGCTATTGTTACGACCTTGGATTAGGGGTGAAGAGCAATAAGCCTCTAGCTTTGTTTTGGTATCGTCATGCGGCGAAGTTCAATCATAAAGAAGCGCTGTGGAATTTAGCGTTGAAGTACCAAAAAGGTGATGGAGTAGAAGTCAATTACAAAAAGGCTTTTTCGTTTTATAAGAAAGCTGCTGAAGTGGGTGACGCCCCCTCGCAATGCGAGTTGGCTATTGCCTATCTCGAAGGTGTTTGGACAAAGCAGGACTTCAGGAAGGGTATATTCTGGATGCGAAAGTCGGCGCGCAAGGGAGATACAAGTGCCCAATACAATTTAGGAATGGCGTATCTTGATGGGGAAGGTGTCAAACCGAATCGACACTATGCTCGAGTCTGGTTTGAGAAGGCCGCGAGGCAAGGTCATAAGAAAGCGATCGCCGCTCTTCGACGCGCCACCTAACAAGCGCTTGGAGCGGACTCGCCTGTAAGTAGCCTTTATTCGTAGTTGCGTGGGCGAGCCGCTCAAGCGCAGCGTTATGCCGCTTCGCGGGCTGTTGCACTTATCGTTATATGGACGTTCAGCGTTACATCGATCTTAGAGATGACGTTCCCGTCGCGAGCGTTTCTCTTGGTTATACAACAGTCACGCTTTTCCCGGCGTCGGAACTGAAGGCTGCGCAGGTGGGCTACAGCGTCAGCGATTCGGGAGAGCCATTTACTGGAGAGGAAGAGGGCGATTGGAAGGAGAGCTGGTTCGTAATCGGCTATGAAGATCTGTGTGGCGATCCAATCTTTGTGGATCTTGCTAAACCGGAGTTCCCAGTTTTCACAGCTGCTCATGGCGAAGGTGATTGGAGTCCTGAAATGATCGCTTCTTCGTTCCAAGGATTCATCGAAGCTCTGCAAGAAGTGAATCGCCTTTCAGAAGGCAGGGATAATCCGGTCAAGCTTGAGCGTAATCCAGTGTCGGCTGTTGAGCGAGAGCGAGTATTGAATAGGATCGCGGAACTCAGTAAGAATGCGTCGCTTGAGTTTTGGGAGAATTGGATTGCATTGTAGCGGCGGCATAACAAGCGCTTGGAGCGGACTCGCCGGTGAGTGGCCCTTATTTGTAAGTGCGTGGGCGAGCCGCTCAAGCGCAGCGTTATATGCTTTCTCTTAATCACCGATACTGCGCGCTAGGATTAGTAGCCATCTTCTTCTGGGTTGCCAACGCTCCAAAGACTCGCGCACACGTCATTACAATTAAAGGGCGCGTCATAACAGCTCAGGGTGAACCTATCAGCGACGTTGCGATCGACAGACTCGGCAAAACCGATGCGACCGGCCACTTCAAAATTGCCGCGGATTTCCTGCAGTATTGGGACACTCTTTGGATCGACAAAAAGGGGTTCGTTCCAAAGTTGGTTTCTATTAAGCCGACGCCTTCAGTTCTCAACATCACTCTCGAACGCGAAACGGACACCAACATGTCCAACATTCCTCGCTGCATTGCCGGCCAGGTAGATGGCAGCCGGTTCGTTGGAAAGCGTTTGAGGCTAACTATACCGAACGAATTAGAGTTCAAAACTGGCGTCGACACGGACTATGTCTACTATCACATCCGTTACGCCAAAAACGAAAAAGCCGGTTGGCTTCGCGGCGGTTTTGGAAATTTTTATGGTAACGAATATCCTCCAGGCCAAACGGTCTTAGCACTCGACCATTATTCGTACCACCGTACCGAACTTGGAATTGATTGGCGTGGCGTAACGAAGGACGGGAAATATTGGCGTTACTTTGGCGCGCCGTATTTCTACGACATATACGACTACGAGACTGACTCTAAGGAGGTCGCAGACTTCTTTGACAAAATCCTCGACGGCATCTGCTTGCAACAATGGCCCTTAACCAAAGGACGCATATAACCCGCGCTTGGAGCGGACTCGCCACGAGCGGGCTTCTTTGGTGAGTTGCGCGGGCGAGCCGCTCAAGCGCAAGCGTTCAGCGGCTTCTTTGTAGTGCATGCAAGCTCAGAGAACAGAGTTGCTCAATCAGCTTCCAGAGCACGGCTGGCGCGTGGCGAAGTTAGAAGAAAACCTTGAGTGGTGGGCGGACGAAATGTGGGTGTTGGAATCCGAGTGGTCGCCAGTAGGAAGTCGCGTCTACGTAACTTTCTTGGTAGACCCGCAATTTGATAGACAGAGGAAGAAGGGCGAAGCTGTCTGGGCGGTCATGGCTTCACCAATCAAGCCGATGAGTCGACTTCAAGTCGAAGGTGAGTTCACCTTGAGCTTAGGGCAAAGCTGGAAGAAGGGGCTGCCAGATTTCTTCGCGCATCTGTCGAAGCTTCGCACCCAAAACAAAGAGAGGTGAGTAGCGCATAAGCCGCCGCCGAACAAGCGCTTGGAGCGGACTCGCCATGACGGTTCTTCTATTCGTAGTACCTTGGGCGAGCCGCTCAAGCGCAGGCGTTAGGTATCAACTAGGCCGTGCCATGTCGTTCAAGCTCATCGTCGCGGACAACTTCCATTACATGGACGAGACCGAGAACAACGAGCATGAAACTTTCGATTCGCAGGAACTCGCTATTGCTGCAGCAAAGCGAATCGTGGACGAGTACTTGGCTTCCGCACTCACCTCAGGGATGACCGCGGCACAGCTGTACCACAGTTACGTCAGTTTCGGGGAAGACCCGTACATCGTTGCGGAGCAATCCACAGGCGTCCTATTCTCCGCCTGGGAATACGCAAGAGCACGGTGTGACGCGCTGTGTCCGCCAGACAAGGAAGCTACAGGCAATGAAGAAAGTGACGCCTAACCAGTCGTTACGGTCGACGTCGCACTCGGTCGCTTCGCTCCTCGTGCGCCGCGGCTGAACTCCAACGTTCGGCGGCTCCTTTAATTTAATATGGAAAAGTTTCGCGGTCAGAGCAAGATTAGCTTCCGATATTCGGAACACCTTGGACCCAGATGCGAGGCAGCCGGCGTTTCCCTGGTCCTTATTACCGATGACAACTATGAATTCGTCAGTAATGCTCATTGGCCCGAAGAGGATTTTGTTGCAGCGGTGGAACGTGGCGTGAGAGACGGGTTGTTTGAGGCCGGATTCGATCCGGATTTGGGGGTGAGTGTTTTGTTAGAGGCGGTGGAGTACGATCCCATCGATTCTTGTGAGCGTGCATTCTATGTCGCCGCCAAGTGTGCCGCTTTGGCGCGCGTGACTATTAGGCGCTGATCGGCCGCCGAGGCGAGCCGCTCAAGCGCAACGTTGGACAGCTTTCACATCTGAGCGCAGGTTTCACGAATGGATTCGCAAACGTTGGCAGAGTTCAAGGTTCGATTGGCGCAAACTATTTATTGGTGTAAACGGCACCTACAGTTTTCCCTTCCAAGTTCGTGTCTTCGTACGCCCGAACTGCGTCCAAGAGTGTTAGAAGAGAATCGCCGTTGTGCGGTGGAATCCGTCAGTCACGCTAGAGAATTGCACGGTGGGTTAGAGATCAGAAAGATTTCGATTCCTGACAATCTTGATGACGGTCGGCTGCTGGTTTATTTTCCGGATTTTGATTTGGCATGTGGAGCGGCGGAGCTGGAAATAGATGGCTACTTTGACGTGAACAACGTGCCGCCTTGGGACACGTGGGTTACATATATCCAAGACTCGCACAAGGTGGATTTACACGATACCGAGTATTTGGTTTCGTGGGTTCCACCGGAATTCGTTGCGTTGGCAGATAAAGGAGTCCATGTGAACCCGGAGCAATGCATTCAGTGGCTCACCGACACGCCGCTTGATTTAGTCGCAGTTTTGCGTAGAGAAAAGATCATCACATAATGCCGACGATTGCTTGGTGTCGACAACGCTGTCCAACAAGCGCTTGGGACGGACTCGCCGGTGAGTGACCTTTATTCGTAGTTGCGTGGGCGAGCCGCTCAGGCGAAGCGATCTCCTATTTGGCACCCCGCCAGGGGTGCGATGTTTATAGCAATGAAGTCTTACAAGGATCGCACTCCTTTAGGTGTGCGACGTCATTTCCATTGGCGGTTAAAACGGCATTCATTTTCTAAGATTGGACCAACTCAATGACAGGAGAGTTATATAGCACTCCTAAAGGAGCGCGAAAGATTCTATGTTCTTGGTCTATAAACATCACACTCCTAGCGGAGTGTGCGCACAACCTGTTTCGCAGGACTGCGCAATCCAACAAGCACTTGGAGGGGACTCGCCGTGAGTAGCCTTTATCGTTAGTTGCGTGGGCCGGCTGCTCAAGCGCAGCGTTCGGCGGCTTCCATCGCTTTGAACGTCGTGAGTTTAGGAGAACCTGTGGTATTCAATAAGCTCTCCGATAAAGAAAGAGACATTGTCTTGCAAAGCCTTAACGCGGTTTTGAATGGAGGTTTTCTCGCAGGAGAGTTTCAGACCCGCTTAGGAATTGAGCCTGAACAATTGGAGCAAGTTATATCAGCGTATCCTAATTTGATTGAAATGGATGAAAGCTCCAACGTCAATCTTGCAATCAACAACTGCTTAAATGAAGTCTGTAATGGCATCAGCTTCTCTTCAGCGCAATGGTCCCGATGGTTCAATGTAACTAGAAGTGATGTTGACGAAGTCTATCGAAAGTGGCGTGGCCTTCGCGGCGATTCTTCTTCTGCAATTTAGTTGTAAGGCGAAGCAGTCCCCTCAAGTCCACGCGCTGTCGAACAAGCGCTTGGAGCGGACTCGCTGCTGAGTAGCCTTTAACGGTAGTTGCGGAGGCGAGCCGCTCAAGCGCAACGTTCGGCGGAACTCTCACATTTTCATGAGGCGCGTTTTAATAAAGAACTGTTTGAGGGCCACGGTACTTCTATCGGCTTTCCTAATTGGTGTTGCTTTCTCATCCTTCGTTGGGCACCGCAAATCATCAAAGACCGAGCGGCTATGCACAATGGTTCCAACCTCGGATAGCCCAGAACTTCCCTGCATGGATGCGGATTACTCTCTTTTGCCCTCCGTCTCCTATTGCGCTCTTATGGCTACTCCACAAGATTACGAGAATAAACTAGTCCGTCTTCGTCTCGACTTCAGAATGAGAATTGGTATGCTTCGGAGAGACGAAATATGTACAAACGGTGCCTTCGACTTTCAAATGGATCTCGTCGCAGGGACCAACGGAATTGCGAATGAGGGAAATGCCGGACTCTTGCCAAAGGACACTGTTTTCGACGTCGTGGGAAGGTTTAGGAGGAAGCAGACTGCACTTACCCGCTCTTCGAACAAATATCAGTTGGAGCTAATCAAGATTGATAGTGTTGCTCTACCCTAAGACCGTTCCGCCGAACAAGCGCTTGGAGTGGACTCGCCAGTGAGTAACTTTTAGTGTAGTTGCGTGGGCGAGCCGCTCAAGCTCAGCGTTCGGCGCTTCGGGTTGGAGAATGTCGAAGAATGAAAAGAGGAAAGATGAGAGCTCATGTGACATCCTTTCTTAGTCTACCAATTATGCTGATCGCAATTGGTTCTCTGTTGCCCGCGATGCGAAGTGCGGAGGCTCAGCACTCAAAGCGGCTTGTGGAAGCTGTGGAAGTGGTCGGGAATCGTCGTCTGACCGCTAAGGAAATACTCTCTAACGTCGAGACTCAACCGGGTGAACCATTCAGTAACAAGCGAAGCCAGCAGGATCTGCAAAAGCTTCTCGCGCTCGGTGTCTTCGATAACACGGAGACGCGTGTGCTGATTGACGAGGGCATCCGGGGCGGCGTTGTAGTTATTTTTGAGGTGGTCGAACTGCCCCTCGTCCTTGAGGTGAAGTTTCAAGGGCTTAGAGGGGTCAAAGAATCCGAGATGATTGAAGCTCTGCGCGAAAAAAATATCAATCTTGTAAAGGACGCAGTCTACGATGTGGTCAAAGTGCGCGCTGCCCGCAGGGTAATACAGCAGGTGCTTGGCTCTCGTGGCTGGCCGAAGGCGGTCATTACCACGCGTGAGGAAATTGGTGGCACCTACGTTTCAATCGAATTCCAGATTAGCTATGAGCAGTGATATTCCTAAGCGCGCCGAACAAAGCCTTGCCGGCGCGATAGCTTTTTTCTCAAGTAACCTTTTCTTCGCAGTTTGAATGCTGATCGCGCGCCGCAGCTGAAGGCCGGCGTTAGCTCGCTTCCGTGTGTTATTAAGCACGAGTTGCGCATAGGAAGAGTAGGCGGGGGTAAACCACCCTTCCTAACTGCATTTTTCCGGCTTGAATCATTTCAGTGAAGCTTGAGTATTGATGTTTTGTACCTTGAGCTCATCGACTACCATTGAACAGGTACGACGTGCAAAATCATCAGCGACCAATCTTCGTCGAAATGACTCAAGCTGCGCCGAATGCAGGTACGGAAGGGCGGTTTACCCCCGCTGAGTTGCGCGAACTTCAGCGTTTCAGATCTAGACAGACTCTCCAAGCACGTGCAATTGTTTCCGGCGAGTGATCTCCTCGCTTATACAATGGCAGCGAGATAACAAGCGCTTGGAGCGGACTCGCCATCAGCGGGCCCCTTTGTTAAGTCCAGTGTGTTTTGAAAAGCAGATCGACGCATGAGTCCCTGGAAACTCATCATTTTTGTTGTTCCTCTCTTTGCCCTCACTCTGCAGGCAGACTCAAAGTTTTTATTGAAACCTGAGAGTGTGGAGATGAATCAACGTGCTCCTGACGTCTGTTACGTGCGACTGCAAACGACAAAAGGCGATGTCCGGTTGGAGATGCGACGCGAGTGGGCGCCGAATGGAGTTGATCGTTTCTACAATCTCGTTCGTCATGGATACTACGATCAGTCGGCCGTCTTCCGCATTCGTTCTGGTATGTGGGCGCAGTTTGGGATCAATGGCGACCCCAGAATTTCTCAACTCTGGCGGATGCGTACAATACCTGACGACCCACGGAAAGAATCTAATGTGCGCGGGACTGTCGCCTTTGCCTTTAAAGATCCAAACGGACGTAGCACTCAAGTGTTTATCAACCTGCGCGACAACTCTGGAACGCACGACAAAGAACCGTTTGTGCCAATCGCCAAAGTTATTCAAGGAATGGAGGTCGTCGATTCGTTGTACTCAGGGTACGGTGAAACGTCAGGTGGTGGAATTCGCGCTGGCAAACAAGACCTTCT
>Ga0310890_10001007_pt1 | contig 10236 bp, 14 predicted proteins | sample T20D3metaG_FD_203751 | JGI IMG/M metagenome (GOLD analysis project Ga0310890, IMG submission 203751) | Lab incubated soil microbial communities from West Virginia University Organic Research Farm, Morgantown, WV, United States - T20D3 | ecosystem: Environmental > Terrestrial > Soil >... | reverse complement strand
ATGTTCCTGGGGCGGCGTGATGCTACCTCAGGTGATAACGGTGTGTTGTGGTGCCCAGCGCGGCGTGATGCAGCCGGGCGCCATGCAGCTTTGGTGGTGGACCAGCGTCGGGGCGTGATGCCTCTGCACCGGTCATCAGACACAACGGGACGTTGTGGCCAGAGAGATACTTTCCGCTTCAGGCGGGAGCTCTCGGCTCACAGCGTCTTTTTTTTTGCCCAGGAGGAGCCCATGCCCATCATCCAGCGGTCCCCCAAACGCGTGGTGAAAAACTACACGCTGGACCGTGCGGCCGTCGCCTTGCTGAACGAACTCGTTGGCGCCCCCAAAGGTCACGGCGCGTTTCTGTCGCGGCTGGTGTATGTCGAGGCGGCCCGGGAAGAAGAACGGGCCAGGATGCAGCAGGACCGAAGGAGCGAGGTACGTCAGGAATGACCCAGACGCAACAACGCCCGGCCGTGGGGACCGGGCGCTGAGGCGACGTGCGCAAACGCGTCGATGGATCGATGCACAGAACGTAGCCAAGGAAAGGAAGCCCATGATACCACAGCCCCACACACCAAAACAAGCCAGGACCACCACCAATGGTCCTAGCCCTGACCCACGCGCCGAACCATGCCGGTACTGCGGCGTCGTTGACCGGCCGCTCCTCAGTCCTGGCAGCGGCCCGCATGCCATTCGAGCGTCCTGCCAACACTGCGGCCGCTTTCTGCGCTGGGTGAGTGTGCTCGCCCCGTCAGAGAGGATGGCGCATAAGCGGGAGGCCCTCAGAAAGGCCATGCAGACGCTGCCACCGAGCCCGCAGCAACTGGAGTACCTGAGGGCACTGGGCGACGTCCAGGACGAACCACAGACGATGGCAGAGGCATCAGCAAGGATTGATGCGTTGGTGCGGCAGAAGGGTGGTCAGCCATGAGGGCTGTACCAGGACCAACACACGGGACCACAAACAGCGATGCCCCGGCTTGGGGGCCAGGGCATTGTGTCACCGCCGTGCAGGAAACACGGCAGGAAAGGCAACCACATGATAGACAATTCTAACACAGCGCAGACCCCAGGACCAGCGCAGAACGAAAGAGGGGTGACCACGGTGGACGCAATGATGATTGCGCACACGTCCTCCGTCTTCTTTTTGCCTGGGACCATCACTGAATTACGCATCCTGAACACCTTGAGGGACGGGACCATCTCGGGCTACTTTGACAATGGCCAGGACTTTACCCGGGCGGCGGGAGCCTGGAGCGGGAAAGCCCCTGCCGTCTATTGCACGCTCAACCCGTGCAACCCTGCGCTCCTGGCTCGTGCCGCCAATCGCCTCCAGACCCGCGTCAAAACCACCACGGCGGATCATGATATTGTACGGCGCGTCTGGCTCCCGCTCGACTTTGATCCCGTCAGGCCCGCCGGCATTAGTAGCACCGACGCCGAGCATACGGCCGCCCTGGAGCGGGCTGCGTCGTGCGTGACGTGGCTCAGGGCGCACGGCTGGCCTGACCCGGTTACGGCCGATAGTGGCAATGGCGGCCATGCGCTGTACCGCATTGAACTGCCCAATGATGACGCCGGTCGGACGCTCCTCAAAACCTGCCTGGAGGTGCTGGCGCTCTATTTTACCGATAGTGAAGTCGCGCTCGATACGGGTGTCTTTAATGCGGCCCGCATCTGGAAGGTGTATGGCACGCTGGCCTGTAAGGGCGACAATCACCCCGAGAGGCCGCACCGCCTGGCACAGCTGCTCGACGTCCCAGCCCCACTCGCCCCCGTCACCAGAGAGCAGCTGGAGGCCCTGGCAGCGCTCCTGCCAGCCGCACCCACGACGACGCCCAGGCGCGGGGGCACGGTCCCCCATACCTTCGACATCCGACAATGGATCGCTTCCCACGGCATGCCTGTGGTCAAAGAAGGTCCCTGGCAGCAGACCGGGTATCGCTGGGAGCTCAACCCCTGTCCCTGGGATAGTGCCCATACCAATGGGGCTGCCTTTATTGTGCAACTACCCAACGGCGCCATCGGCGCTGGCTGTCACCATAACGGCTGTCAGGGTAACGACTGGGAAGCCCTGCGCCGGGCGTATGAGCCAGGATGGACGCCCTACCGGGAGCGGTCCCACGCGGCTGTAGGGGCTCAGGGACTTTCTTCGCTTAATTCGCTTTCTTCGCAACCAGAGGAAGAAAGCGCAGAGCTCGTATTAGCAAGCGCAGAGGAACTTAATTCGCTTTTTTCGCTTAATTCGCAGGACAAACTCTCGCTGCGTCAAGAAGCGTTTCATGGCGTCGTGGGCCATCTGGTTGGGCTCATTTCTCCCCATACTGAGGCCGACCCTGCGGCCCTGCTCATACAGTTCCTCGTGTACTTTGGGGGCGTCGTGGGGCGAAGGTCGTATTACCTTGTGGGTGCTACGCGCCATTATCCGAACCTGTTTGCCATCCTGGTCGGGGCGACCAGCAAGGCGCGCAAAGGCAGTGCCTACGACCATATCGACGCAGTTATGCGCAGCGTCGATCCCTTCTGGACGCACGACAACATCATCAGTGGGTGTGGCTCTGGGGAAGGGTTGATTCATGCTGTCCGTGATCCGGTCATCAAGCGCGAGTCTATCAAGGTCAAAGGCAAAGTCACGGGCTATGAGGATGTGGAGACGGACAAGGGCGTGACTGATAAGCGGCTCCTGGTCCACGAGCCAGAATTTGCTTCGGTGCTCAAGGTGGCCAGTCGCGAGGGCAATATTCTCAGTATGACCCTGCGCCAGGCGTGGGACTCTGGGACGCTGCACAATACCGTCAAAACGACCCCCCAACGGGCGACCAATGCCCATATTGCTCTCCTGGGGCATATCACCACCGACGAACTCACCAAGCTCCTGACCACCACAGAGGCCGCCAACGGCTTTGGCAATCGCTTCCTCTGGATCGCGGTGCACCGGACCAAACTGCTGCCCGATGGTGGTGCTCTCTCAGGGGTGGATATGCAGGCCGTCGTGGAGCGTCTCCGCAAGGCCCACCGGGCTACCCAGGGGGTTACGCAGATGCACCGCGATGCCCAGGCGACGCGGGCCTGGCATGCCGTCTACCCGACACTCTCAGCGGATCAGCCTGGCCTGGCGGGAAGCATGCTGGCGCGGGGGGAGCCCCAGGTCTTACGCCTGAGCATGCTGTATGCCCTCCTCGACGGGTCCGCCACGATTCGGGTGGAGCATCTCAGCGCGGCGCTGGCGGTGTGGGAATATGCCGAGGCGAGTGTCAGAAAGGTCTTTGGCACCACGACGGGGAATAAAGAGGCCGATACGTTACGGGAGGCGCTGAAGTGGGCTGAGGCCGGGAAGATGACCAAGACGGACATTATCCGTGAAGTCTTCCACGGCCATATCAAGGCCCATGACCTCAATACCGCGATTCGGCTCCTGGCGGAGGAGGGCATGATCACGCGCCAATTTGCGCCTTCGACAGGGGGACGACGCAAAGAGTATGTGTGTTATGGCGGTAGTTCTTCTAGTAGTACTTTAACGCGTGCGCGCGCGGGCTATATAGAGCTAGTAGAGCTATCAATGCAAGGAGAACCTCCCGCAACAACAATGACAGAAGAGTGCGAATTAAGCGAAAAAAGCGAATTAAGTCTGTTTGAGGGCGTCAATACTCGCTCTGGAGAAAATCATCAGCCTTGCGAAGAAAGCGAATTAAGCGAAGAAAGTCCCTCTCAGCAAGAAAAGACGCCACATGCGCCTGCCCCTCCGTGTCTCCACGCGGAGACCCGCGCGCAGCGCATCGAGGACGGCAGTATCCTGGTCCGCTGTGCGACCTGTCACCGCGTCGTGCGGGTAACCGACCCAGAAAGGAGCAACTGATGGTCCACACCGTTGCGCTCGCCCTGCTCGATACGCCCTTGACCGCTGCGGCCCTGGCGGACGTCCTCGGGGAGACGGCGTCGGCGCCGCGCGCGCTCCTGCACGCCTGCCTGCGGCTCCTGGGCCAGGACCAGTGTGCCACGCTGCTGCACGAGACGCTGGCGCTGGAGGCCCAGGGCGGGTGTCTGCGCCTGGACGGCCAGCGCCGCACGCCAGGCGGGACGTTCCTGCGCCTGGCCAAAACGGCCTGTACGCCGGCGCAGCGCCAGTGGATCTTTTCCCACAACGCCCATCCAGGACCACCCCCACGTCTGCCGCGTCCCCCACGGGAACCACGTCCGGTGGTCCCGAGTACCTGGGCGGGCCTGGCGCAGCTGAAACAGCATATCCCCAAGAGCGAGCGCAACGGAGGCACGATGAAACTGACCTTTGTCGGGGTGCCCGGCAAGCTGCAACATGATCGGACCTGCATCCTCTTTCGCGTGACCAGCCCGCAGCCGGCTGGCCTGGCGCCGGAGTTCCCGGCCCTGACGCCTGACGACTGCCCCCCGTGGACCGTGGTCGTGCCGCTGCGCACGTGGGCGAAGCAGAAGATGCCCGATATTCTCCGGGACCATCCCACGGAGAAGGTGCTCTGTGAGGGCATTCCGGTCATCAAGGACGGCCATTGTTTTTTGTTTGCGACCAGTGTGCGCTCGCTGTGGGCCGAGCGCCAACGACAGGCGACGCCCCAGGACGCCAGCAGGACGCGGAGTTAGGACCCCATGATTCCTTTTCTCTGTCCCCACTGTCGTACCAGTACCAGCCCGGTCCTGGCGCCCGTGGCGGTATGAAAGGAGACGTATGGCAGACGAGACCGATAGTGTGGAGCCCTGGACCCTCGAACGGGTGCAGGCCTGGGTGCATTGCATGGGCACGACCCCAGCCTGGGAGGTGGATGCTGCGCAGTGGAAGGAGGCCGTCAGGCAGGTGATCGCCTTTCTAGCCCGCAGGGGTGACGAGCACGAGCGTGAGTTAGAGGGCCTGGCCGCGATGCAGGAACGCCAGGCCGCGATGATTAGCATGCTCCTGGAGGAAAACGACCTGCTGCGCGCCAAGCTCCTGCTGGTCACACGCGAGGACAAGGACGGCCTTGGCTGACTGGACCACCGCGGTCGATGATGGCCTGACCGCGCGTCTGACGCAGTGTACCCTGTGTGGTGATGGGCGGCTCGTCCTCTGGGGTGTCTGCGGCACGCTCCACCTGGCCCTGGCCTATGTCTTGTGTCACCGGTGCAAGGAGAGCGGGGGCGTGGGCCGGGTGGAGGTGCTCTTTGCCCAGCGCTACGAGGCGGGCACATAACTTGGGAAAACCTTGGTTGATTCGGAAAAGGCGGCAGATGGCCAAGAAAAATCGCTATACCGCCCAGCAAATGATTGATGCGTTGGCCGCCAGCCGTGGTCTGGTCTATCTGGCGGCTCAACGGCTCCAGTGTGATCCGGATACGGTCATGCGCTATTGCAAGCGCTATCCCACCGTCGAGCAGGCCAAACATGACGCGAGAGGGACCTTGCTCGATATGGCCGAGGCGAAACTGTTTTTGGCCGTGCAGCGTGACGAAGCGTGGGCCATCACCTTTTGCCTCAAAACAGTCGGACGAGCACGCGGGTATGGTGAGCGGTTAGACCTGAACGTCTCCATTCAGGCCGCAGCGGCGAAGGTGGCGGCCGAGTTTGGCTTGACCGCCGAGGCCGTATTACAGGAAGCACGACTCTTACTTTTAGAGGTGGACCATGGCGAGTCTTGATCCCCGGTTAGCAAGTCCCCTATTGCTCGTCCTAGCGGCCAAGCGGGCCAAAGAGCGGCAGGCCACCCAGCCTGGCCAAACCGTGGTGCTCCAAATCGAGTACGACGCGTACGGCGATGAGCCCCCGCTCCTGGGCGAGCGACATGTGATCTATCTGCCGCAGCCAGCGCCGTCTGTTGAGGCATGGTACGAGGCGACGGCGCACTTTCGGGAGCCGCCCAGGACCAGGCCGGGGGATGATACTCAGAAAGGCTAAGGTGCAGCATGACACCGGTGTGCCGCATGCTGGCGGGCTATTGGGGGCTCAGCGAGGCGCAGGCCAAGACCTGGTGGCACGCCTTGAGCAAGGCCAAGTGGAGTGTGGCCCGCCAGTGGCGCCAGCAGGTGGTGTTGTTCGACCAGGGGATTGCCCCGGCGCTAGCGACCCCGCAGGCCGTGGACGCCGTGGCGCGGTTCCTCGACACGACCGCTAGCCCGGCCCGCGTCGTGGCGGTGCTGGAGGCATTGGCGCAGGAACGGCTGTTGAGTCGGCGTGACTCAACAGGTATCGAAGAGAAGATGCTGATGCAGGTGACCAGCGAGGGGAGATGGAAGTGAGCACTACACGAGAAAGGAGGGGCCGATGACCGATGAACGTCGTGCCCGCATTCTGGAGGTGGCGGAGGCGCTCGAAGCCCAGGGCCAGGTGGCGTCCAATAACGCCGTCTATGCCTACGTCATGGGGCACCGGGGCCATGTCGTGGAGGTCTTGAAGGCGCGCCGCGCCCAGCAGGCCGCCCAGACGGGGGGGGTTGTCGTGGTGGAGGACGAGGACGAGGACGAGGACGCTACGACGAGCGCCGCTGCCACCCTGGCGGAAGACCTGCGGCAATTAGAGAGTTCCTACGAGGCCTGGCATCTCGCCTTAGAGCGGCTCTGGGAGATCGAGCAGGACGGCCCGCTCAGTGAGGCGCAGTATGGGCGCCGCTCGTGGTTGGAATATCAGATGGTGCAAAACCTCCGGACGAAGGAGCGGCTGGAGGGCGAGCTGGCGGTCGCGCAGGTGACCGAGGCCGTCCTGGCCGCGCAGCAGCACCACGACGCCGCCATTCCGCAGAGCCAGGCCCTGGTGGACCAGACGCTCCGCCACGTGGCGCTCCTGGCGGCGGACCTGGCCACCCTGGCGGCGGCCTTTGCGGCCCAGGTGGACCCCTTCTTCCCGTTCCGCGATGCGCGCGGCATGCAGGCCTTCGATGTGCCCGATGGCGCCACCGAGGTGCTGCGCCTCCTCTCGGTGTTCTTCCCCTCCGATCCGCGCGCTGCCGTGCTCGTGCAGCTCCTGCTGGGCCACCCGCCAACGGAGGGCCAGCGCCAGGACGCGGTGGCATCGTGCCCACGGCTCAAGCCGTTTCCTGTGACCCTGATCAGGCAGTATCTCCAACACCACACGGAAGGACTGACCCATGACAGCCATTCTTGATGCAGGCATGATGCTCATTCCCAGCGGATCCATCGCCACCTCGCAAGACTTTCCGGCGCTGAGTTGTGCCCCGCGCTCCTTGCCGACCTGTGCGTGGGTGATCAGCATGACCACCCCACCGGTCGCTGCCGCCACCTTTACCCTGGCGGTGGCTTCGACCGCAAACGGTGTCTATAGCGAGATCCGCCGCCTGGTGTGGCCAGCGGGGCTGAGCGGCAGTAAGTCCCTCGCCGTGGGTGCGGGGGGCAATATGGCGCAGGTCTTGAACGCCACCGCTGCCTGGCTCCGGTGCAGCGTCGTGACCACGGGGCCTATGACGGTGGCGGGCTCGTGGCTGACGAAGGCCAGCGACGGCGGCCCGGGCTTAGGCTCGCGGTCGTATGGGCAGGATGGCGTGAACGTGCTCTGAAAGGGGGAGCCATGACGACGCAAGAGATTCACGACGCTGCCCTGGCGCAGGGTATTGCCCCGCAGGCCCTCGCGCAGGTCACCGCCCAGGTGCAGGCGTACTTTGGGGACGGGACCCCGACGCCCGCCGCCGTCGCGCAGTTTCTCACGGCGCTGCCCGTGTGGGACAAGCTGGGCATGACGCAGGAAGCGTTTCTGGCCATGCCCGGCACGTGGCGCATGGACCGGGGGCGGGACTTCGCGCCCCCACCGGTCAGCCGCCGTCCCACGATGCGCGCGCTCACGGCGGCCGAACTCGCCGAACTGGAGCGCACGGGACTCACGGGGGCCGCGCGCATCGAGCGAGCCAGGCAGATGCAACAGACGCCAGTGCCACAGCCCTAGGAGGTGCGCCATGCTCACGACCCAGGAGCGCGCCTTACAGGCGTATCTCGTCCAGCATTTTGATCAGATCGTGCACAGCCGGGCGCCCGCGGAGCCGAGCGTCATGCTACTCGTGCGGACGGCGGCGGGGGTCCTCGCGACCGAACTGGCCGCGCGTGGGCTGACAGAAGAGGCCCTCCCCGGCCTGGTGGATCACTACTGGCAATTGTTCGATACCTGGCTCCGCGAGGCCCTCGCGGAACTCCGGGGCAGGTAACAGGAGGCAGCGATGGCTGAGAAAGTATGGGTGGTCGAGAGGACGACGTGGGAGCTGCGGCTGATGTATACGGTTGACGCACGGGAAGCCGTCCGCCTGGGGGACTATGCCTATGCCCCGGTGGGAGGCTACGCGCCGCCCGAGCCGCGCTCCCAGCCCGTCGCGACGCAGGAGCAGAGGAAGACCGGCACGGAACGGACCTGAGGCGCCCAGGACCCAGGACGTGTGGGGGTTAGGCCCTAACGTCGCTCCCTCGCGTGCGTGGAGACCAGGTTATAACAACCTGTTATAAAGCTGCTGATTGTTCGAGCAGCCCCCGCGCGCGTGGAGGAGAGGAGCGTCACAACATAATGTTGCGACGCTCAAGGCGATCTGCTGTGTGTAACCTTGTCTCATTCTGAGACAAGGTTATGTCTGTGCGTGCGCCTCGGGGGCCGCTAGGGCTGCGCGGCGGCCGCCTGCTCCTCGCACCAAGCGCTGTGCTCCTCGGTGCCAAAGCCCGCACTGCTGATGCTCCACGTGAGGCGGTGCGGGGTCCGCGTGACCTGCACGTGCTTGCCATAGCGCCCGTGTTGCTCCAACGCACGCTGCACGGTCGGCTCCCACTTGGCGCTGAGGGCCTGGTCACAATCCTCTGGTGTGGCAAACCTCCCCTGATACAGCGCCAGTGGCTGGCCGAGTCCCGGCATGTGGGCTTTGAGCGTCCAGACGGGGGGCGCGGTCACCGGTAGCGCGTCCACGGGCGCAGGTGCGGGCCGCGCGGGGGCGGTCACGGGAGGCGGGAGGCTCATGCTGCCCAAGACCGTGGGGGGCTCCTGCGGGCCGGGTGCGGGTGCCTGGGCGAGCGTAGTCGGGGCAGGATGGCTCTGCCACACGGGCGCCAGTGCGGGCCACAGACACGCCAGCACCACGAGCACACTGGCTGCCACCACACAGCCCTGGCGGTGCACCTTGACAAGGTTACGGGCTCTGTCTCCGGGACTGGGAGGCGAGACGCCCAGCTTTCTCGCGCGGACGGGGGCACAGCCCGCTTGCAGCACGAGGGCGTCTGTCTGGGGCAGCCGGAGGATCTCATCCACCGTCAGTAAGTCGCGTTCCGCCTCCGCCTCACTACGGCTCTTACTCCACAGCCCCAGCAGGCCGACGTCGGCAGAGGCACTCCGCCTCATCACCGTGGTCTGGCCGAGCAGCCCCGCAATATGCTCAGCCGTCGCCTGGTCGTTCGGCCTAAAGTGCACCTGCGTGGCGAAGCTGGCTAACAGGGGGCTCTCGTGTCCGTAGACCTGGCGCACTTGCGCGATATTCTGAAACGCACTTAGGACCTGCGTGCCAGAGCCCTGCAAATAGCTAATGGCGCGCTCTAATTCGGGTAGGTAGCCCAAATTGGCCTGCTCATCGAGTACTAAAAGTACCTTATGGCGTGGGGGTTGCTCTGGGCTGCCCAGCACCGCGACGAGTGCCTCGGTGCAGGCCCCCAGGAGCCCGCTGAGACGCCGCACATCAGCAAAGCTCGGGCACAAAAAGAGCGACACGGGCTGGAGGCCCTCCAGGAGGTCCGTGAAGCGCACATCGCTGTGACTGGTATTGGCGGCCACCTGCGGGTCTTCAAACACCGCGAGGGGCTCGAGGCAGGCATTCCACACCGACGCTCTGAGGCGCTCGCTCATGTCGGCGAGCCGTCTGGCGCCACTGCGCACGAGCGGGTTGGGGCTGGTGATCAGCTCCTCCGTCTTCTCCTTGATGCCCCGAAGCGGCTCGAGCATCCACTGCACCACGCCAGGAAACGAGCCCTGCCCCTGGTCATGACCGTGTGTGACAATCGCGGTGAGCACGGGGATAGCCGCGCTGGCAAAGGGATTCGGCGGGGTCTGGCGCTCGGGTGGCGACAGGAGATGATGCACAATGCGCTGGGTATCGCCATGTTGGAACGCGGTCCCCCATCGGATCGCATCCATCAGATTGAGCGCACAACTATCGGCCTGCGTCGGCGCAAAGTGATACACCGATCCGTAGGCTTCCCTCATCGTGCTCGTCTTCGCAAACAGCTCCCCTCTCAAGTCATTACAGACGACTGAGCCCGGAAACTGCTCGAGGGCAGGCA
>Ga0310890_10001005_pt1 | contig 10245 bp, 6 predicted proteins | sample T20D3metaG_FD_203751 | JGI IMG/M metagenome (GOLD analysis project Ga0310890, IMG submission 203751) | Lab incubated soil microbial communities from West Virginia University Organic Research Farm, Morgantown, WV, United States - T20D3 | ecosystem: Environmental > Terrestrial > Soil >... | reverse complement strand
TGAAGTTATAAAGATCGCAATCAAGAAGACGGGAACAAAGTAACGCATCAATTTGTGCGACCACAGTTGGATTGCATAGAAGCCGGTCTTAAATGGATTTAGCACCTTTCGGTTGCGCCATAGGTCGCCAAACGTCTGCGAAATGATCCGGACACGCGCCGCCAGTTCTTTCTTCGCCTGCCGATTCGGTTCTTCGCTACAAACCGCCTCGGGAATGTAGATCGCACGCAAACCTTGCTGGACCATGGTGGTCGCGATAATAAAGTCGCTACACGCTTCGTTATAAAGTGGGATGTATGCCGAAGCTCTCACAGCATACATGCACCCGCACACGCCGATCAGAGAGCACACCGCACTTTCGTGCTTCTTCAGAAAGAACTCATAGTTCCAATACGACTGCGTACCCGCGCCGACACTCGACTCTTTCTCATCATGATAGATCACTCGACCGGTAACGCAGCCAACGCTCTTGTCGGCGAAAGCGGGAATCATCAAGCGCAGCACGTCGGGCCGATAGTGTGTGGTCGCATCGGAGAAGACGATTATCTCGCCTCGAGCTTTTTCCGCAGCGGCGTTTTGGGCAGCGGTCTTTCCGAGTCGTTCTTCCTGACGATGCAGACGGACACCGCGCGCGGCGAAGGTAAGAGCAATCTCATCGGTGCGATCAGACGAACAGTCGGATGTCACGATGATGTCGAGACGGGAAGAGGGGTAATCGAGAGCGAGCGTGTTTTCGAGTTTAGCAGACAGGTCTCGTTCCTCGTTGTGAGCCGCGATGATAACTGTCACCGAGGGTGTCCAGTGTCCGCTTCTAACAGGCTTCGGTCTTAATCGACTTAGAACAACGAGCAAGAGGGGATAGCCAGCGTAGGCATATCCAATAGCTGCGACACTAAACCAAAAGATGACCTCCACGTATCTCTCCCTCTTTAACTCGCCAACAAATTAAAGCCCAAGCCCAATCAATCCGCAACAAAACAAGGCTGCGGCGCCAGTCAGCGCAGCAGCCTCAGCTAAGACAAAATATGCCCTATCAGCAGCTAAACTGTCACTTCTCGCTCCTCCATCTCAAATACCAGCGTCCTGACCCGGTCTCGAAGTGCCAGTTCGAACTGTTTGGCTTCCTCAACCTCGGAGAACGTCAGCGCCCGCAGTTCCTGCTCAATCCGACGGCGGTAGTCTGACACCAATGAGTCTGAAACGCCTAATGAGGCCGCAACTTCCAATTGCGTCAGATGCTCAGGGGTTAAATAGCAGAGCCACAACACACCCAGTATCCGGTTGTACTGCTTGATCTTACCCCGCACAGCTTCGTGCAGATTCTTCAAAAACTGATCGACAAATCCCGCTGCCTCACGCTCTGATTCGCGTCTCAATAAGCCTTCTTCAGGGTTCTCTCGTCTGTCGACCGGCTCGTAATGATTCGAGTTGTCTGAGTCGTTGTCGTCGCCATCCAAGGGAACGAGGTAGATATCCATCACCGGCAGCCGCGACATTACCAGGCTGCGCAGCGTCCGGACGTCTACTGGCGAATCGACGGCGTCCAGCACTGAAACAATCAAATCTTCCAGGTCAGCATTGCTGATCACCACCTGGGAATCGCCGGTACAACCTACCATCCGCGTGTCGCGTTGACGTACGGGAATCACGTGCACTCGCTGTTCAACCTCGTGCGCTCCGCGGCGCATCTTGTCGTCGGCCCATTCGCTGAGTCCGTAGACACGATCCGCCAAACGTCGGTGAGGTTCATCGTCGATACCACTTGAATCAAAGCGACGGAAATTAGTGCTCGATTGAATTAATGTTGAAATACGGCGAGCCAGCCGATAGCTCTCGGGATGACGCTTCCGCAGTTCAGCTGTAAGCAGGTTGGTTAGTTCTATCTGGCTGATTTCACACTCAATCTCGTAGTCGGTCATCTCCGTCTCGAGATAGTGCTCAAAGCGGTTCTTGCTGAGCAGCTGAACAAACAGTTCCTGTGTTAGATCTGTGTAGGCGCCGGAGCCTCCTTCTTCAACCAACAGCCCAGCGCTTCGAGACGCTCTCACCAACGGGTGGTGCGATACGATTCGATGGAGTTCGGACCACAAACGACCGACATCGGAAGAACGAAGGCTCTCCACCCATTTCGCATTTTTTCCAGGTCGATCGTACGTGCGACGACCTCGCGACTGGGATTGCCGTTTGTCAGGAGTTCCGGGTTCGCTTGCTTTGTCGTAATCTTCGCTGATGGATTTCACGGGATTGTCCGTAATGACCCTATGTTCTCTAAAGGGTTTCTATGACGGTGAGTGGTTGTTAGGGCATTCAAATTAGAACTGCAGGTGCTCTGCACTCGACGTCTGGTAAGGAGATCCCTGGCTCGATCGCGGCCCGCCAACCGGCTAAGCACAAGAGGTCAAAACTGGGGTTTTACGACCTGATGAAGTCTGCGTTTGTTGGTATTGGAGACTTAATGCTGGCCTGAGGCGAGCTGTGGAAAACGTCTTAACGTGTGCCCGATGTTCCGCACAAAGCAGGTGGGCCGTCCTGGAATGAGTCATTGAGCGGCCTGCTTCAATGACGACGAAGGCATGTTAGCAGCAATTTAAATTATGGGCAACATGTTTTTACACCACACTAAACCTACTGAAAACAATAGAGAAATTAGAATCCTAAGGGCTAAAAAAGGTCTGGAATCGAGCTCCTATTCGGCATTTTGTATTGTTGAACAAGGAGAACGTCCGTCGCTTTTTCGACCGTTGAGGCTAGAACCTGCTTACCCTGGCTCGCCCTCAAATGCGACGGTCTTTTCAGGTAGTTCTCCGTGTCGTGTGCCTGTTTGCTCAGGGGGTAGGATGAAGTCAGAAAACGAGTCAGTCTTCCAGAAAACGGTGGCATGTCCGTCGTCCAATACCCTTCTCTCTTATCGCACCAAAAGACTGCCAAGAGAACTGCTTGCGCTGGTTCGCCTTCACCTAGCGGCTTGCGAGTTTTGCACCGCCGAACTTGCGTTACTTGCCTTCCATAAACCCCGGACGAAGGGTGACGACAAACCGCCGGAGATTCCAATGAATCTTCGAATCCTGGCTGAATCTCTACTTTGCCAAAGCAGCAAGATGAGAATTGTCAGGTGAGCTTGCTATCGACTAAGGAAGTGATGATCAGGAGTAGATCTCTTCGATGAGATCGTTGTAGCGCTCGTCGATCACTCGGCGCTTCACTTTTAGTGTCGGCGTGAGTTCGCCGCTATCGATACTAAACTCGTTCGGTATCAAGGCGACGCGTCGGATGCGTTCGTAATCGGCGAGGCTGGAGGTTAACGCGGCAACATCGCGCTGAACTATCTTCACGGCTGTCGGGTGTTTGCTGAGCTCCGCGCGGTCCTTTGGAAGATCTTCTCGCGTAGCAGCAAGTGCCTGATTCAAGTTTTCCCAATCGGGCACGATCAAAGCAGCTGGTTGCTTTCGGCCCGTGCCAACAACAACCACCTGGCTCACAAACTCGCTTTCTTTCAATAAGCTCTCAATAAGCTGGGGCGCCACATACTTGCCATTGGACAACTTGAATAAGTCTTTCTTTCGATCGGTGATGTAGAGGCGACCTTCCTTGTCGAGATGGCCCACGTCGCCAGTCGCAAACCATCCATCCTTGAGCACTGCTTCCGTTGCTTCTGGTTGACCATAGTAACCGCGCATCACGTTCGGTCCCTTGATAAGGATCTCACCGTCCTCTGCGATTCGCAGTTCAATTCCTTCGAACGGAACACCGACTGATCCGACTTGATTGTTGTCCGGACGGTTGGCGCAAACAATACAAGTTTCAGTGGCGCCGTAGCCTTGAAGAATAGGAATCCCCGCGGAGATGTAGGAATAAGACAACGCCGGCGCGAGTGGTGCGCCGCCCGACACGAAATAGCGTAATCGCCCGCCAACACCTTCGCGCCATTTCGAGAACACAAGCTTGCTTGCCAGCCTCTGCTGAAGGCGAAGACGCGCTGGAATTCTTCTTTGAGCGTCCGTCAATTCACCAAAACGCTGGCCGACTCTTAGCGATCGCGTGAAAATCCTTTTCTTTACGCCTTTCTCAGCCATGCCCTTCTTGATGATCCGGTGATACACCTTCTCGAAGAGGCGCGGCACTGCCGTCATTACTGTGGGTCGAACTTCACGCAGATTTTCACCAACTTGATCGAACGACGCAGCGTAGTAGACCGAGACTCCGTTGTAGCAGAAAACATAGAAGCCGGCGCGCTCGAAAATGTGCGACAAAGGAAGCACTGATAACGCAGTGTCGGTATTGCCAATCGGTAGACCCTTCGTAATCGCCAGCACATTAGAAATGAAGTTGTTGTGCGTTAGCATCACGCCCTTTGGTTCGCCCGTGGTCCCAGATGTGTAAATAATCGTCGCGAGGTCGTCAGGACGCACCGCGTGCAGGTAAGCGTCGAACGCTTCCGGACGCTGCTGCGCCTGGTCCTTTCCGCGCTGTTCTAATTCGCTCAAAGCGATTGCGTGATCGAGATCCTCAGCGACATCCGTGTCGAAGAAGATCAGCTTTTCCAAATGTCTGTCGTTGAGTGCAGGTCGAGCGTGTCTGAAGAGTTTCCGATTTGAGATAAACATCGCACGGGAGCCAGAGTCGGCGAGGATAAACTCAATCTGATCGACTGCCTGCGTAGTGTAAATCGGCACATTGATCGCACCGAGACTGAGGATCGCCATGTCTGCGATGGACCATTCAGGCCGGTTCTCGGAAAGCAGGGCAATGCGATCTCCCGGCCGGATACCCAGCGCGGCTAGCCCTAAGGCCACATCCTTGACACGCTCCACAAACTCGGCCGCGGTTATGTTCACCCAGCGGCCATCTTCACGGTAGTTAAGCGCGTCGTCCTTACCGTGTCTCAGCGAGGCGGTGAGACACAAACCCGGCACGGATGATGTTTCGCTCGCTGAATGGGCAGTTGTATCGTCTTTTGCGGAAGCAGCTGAAGCCATTGTTTGGAGTGCGGCGACCTGTCACCGCTTTTGCGTTTCTATCTGGGGCGAGCACATTTGGAAGAAAGCGGTGACAGGTCACCGCACTCCAAAGAGGCGCCTCATATTACCTTAACCGCCGCGTTGTTCAAGTCTGCGTGTTCGACGGGTTTCTGCTCAACAATCTCAGAGGAACGGCGGCGCTTGCGACGCGGCGGCGCATTTTCGACGCGGCCATTCAAAGTCGCAAGGGCTGCAAGAACCAGGAATAGCAACGCATTAGCGGTGGTGTGCAGCGTGAAATCGAAGAAACTGTGAACCAGCACGGCAAGACAACCGCCCAGCGATGCTAGGGCGACCCCGCGTCGAAATGGATCTCGCGTTCGCATCCGATAGAAGGCTCGAGCGAAAAGCAGAGCGACAAAAGAGAGTGCGAGGAATGCACCGACAATTCCGCCGTCAGACAACACCTGTAGATAGTCGTTATGCGCCTGCTCCAAACGAAGCAAACCGTTGTGCGAATCAAAGCCTGTATATATCACTCCGAATGCACCCAGGCCGGTTCCGAGCACCGGGTGAGCTTTGATCATATTGAGTGTGACCGACCAAAAGTGAGCACGACCAGTGGTCGGATCGTTTGAGTTCACGCTATCGACCAAACGATCTAATGGAATGTCGCCACCGCCAATCACCGCAACGCCGATAACCAGTCCGACCATTAGTGCCACTCCCAAAGCTAATCGGACAATCGCACTCCGAATCCTGCTGGTTCGTCTCTTTGTACGTTCGTTTTCTTTGCGCCAGAACGCGGTGACTAAGACAAAGAAAAACACTTCTGCCACAAGACTAATCACACCGCCTCTCGAGGTGGTCATAAAAAGTGCGACGCCCATCATTCCGGCGAGAAACAAATACAGTAGCTTCTTCTCGCGATCGACAGACCCTGCGAACAGCAATCCCAATGGTAATGCGAGCGTCAATTCCATGTAGCCCGCGAAGTGATGTCGATTGATAAATGGACCGAACGCAGTACTCTGGTTCAGTTCGCGCATCCAATAAACCTTGGTCGGGCTCGTAAACGACTGAGTCAGTCCGAACATTGCCAGGCAGAAGCCAAAAATCATTATTGTGCGAACGATCAACTGAAGACGCCGGGGCGTGTCAACAAAGACCAGGACGGCTGCAAAATAGACGAACAAACTGAGCAGTTGCACTATTACGAGCCGAGTAGCGTTAGGATCGAGTGACAGCGACTGCGAGAGGCTCATGCCGAGTTCGCTGTTTACAGCCGGTCGAAGGGGTAACAGTTGTACTATTCCCAAAACCACCGCTCCGAGCAGTGGCAACTGCAAAAGATTCTTGCTAATCCTGAGATGCCCGAGGGACCAGGCATCAACCACCCACAAACACAGAATCGTCAATGCGCCCACGTTGAATATGCCAAGTGCCCAGTAGTGGACCGTGCCGTAAGCGAGTGCCGACAGCACAATCGCCACGCAGATCACGAGCACGAGAAATCGGCTGGCGAGCGTGTGACGAATGCGATAGACCGTAGCGCCCGGCCTCGCTCGTGTTACTTCCGGCGAAGTCTCGACGGAAATAACCTCAATTTCTTCGTTTGAGACTGAAGTCGTCATACCAAACAGTTCCGAAAATTGGGCAGATGTCCGCGTCCGGACACTTAGTCCTGTCGATGCTAATCGTCACGGCTTCGCTCTTCGGCGGCGTCTTGAAGGTAAGACTGACGCGTTGCCAATCGGTATCACCGTTAGCAGCACCATCTGAGGAAGCGAGTACAGCGCCGTTCGAAATGTTCGTCACACTAACGAAGGGGGTGGATCCGCTCTCGAGCTTTTGCGACTTTCGATAGAACTCTAGTTCGTACTCGGTATCCGGCGACACGGTGACGAGTTGCGTTGCGCTTAACGATCCGAGATTTTGTCGCACTTGAAAGAGGAGACGCAGACTTCGAGCACCGGTGTGCCCGCTGTGAGGATCAACACCGATTTGTACCTGGGCCACATTCTTTACCTGCCAAGCGAAAACCATGTCCGGTCCGTAGTTGGTCACCTGTTCAAAGCTGCCGTCAGTGATGTGATCGATCGCCGCGCGACTCTCGGCGTTAGGTGCCACGTCATTCCAAACTTTGAGCGCATCGTAGGGTCGACCTGAGGCGAGTAGGCTGGTCACCATAGAGTCAGCCGTAGTTTTGTTTGCCGTCTTATCGTTTGCAGACAGTGTTGCCCAAAGCCGCATCCCCTCGTCAAACTTCTTCTGTTTCAATAGGTGAACCGCAAAAGCTGCGCGAGTGGGGGCTTTGTCGCCAACAGCCTTGCTCAACGAGTCAAAGTCGGAGCCGTAGATTTCCCAAAGAAGAACGAACATTTGCGGACGAAACTCTTCGTTCGCCTCACCTGCACGGCGCAACTCGGCGAATGCTTCGTCGTAGCGCGAACGACGCAACAATAAGTTTCCTAGAAACCAATGCGGGTGACCATAGGACGGAGCAAGACTGACCGCCCGCTTCAAAGCCACTTCTCCTTTGTCGTGTTCCCCGGCTTGCTCATACGCAACGCCCAGTGCGGTCCAAAAACGATAATCGTTTGGTGAGAGACTGACCGCCTTTTCGTATTCGGCGATGGCCTGGCCAATTTGATCGAAGGGCAGTTTTGATTGCGAGACATTACCGAGTCGCCAATGGGTCAGCGGGTCATCGGGTGCCATAGAAACGGCCATGCGAGCGATATCAAGGTCGCGATCGCTCGGATCAAGGGTCTCTGCAAAAGAATTTCCGAGGTACCAACCCACAACGAAATACGACCAAATCGCAGCGACAATCAAGAACAGGATCATCACAATGCGAACTGCCGGTTTTCGCGATGTTAAGTGAATTAGTTCCTGAGACATTCAGTCGAGCGTTTCCATTGTAATCCGCATTCTTTTCACGACGATCTCGCGTTCCGCACAGCAGCGTACGACTTCTTCAATTCTCGCATCCGTCATCTTCAAACTTGAAATGACCACTTCATCCACCTGCTGCTGATCGCAAACGGAACCCAAATCGCCATTGCCGCCAAAAACTCTAAAGCCATGAATTAATTTCCCGCTCTTCGAAGGATCGTCATCGAGAAAGCCGATCGGCGAGAGTGCCAGCTCGCGATTATTCAATAGCTCGCGAAGCAACAACTCGCCACCATCACCGGCTCCATAAATCAACACGCGCCGTCCATTCGGATTGCCCATTGCGGGCAGAACTTGTCTGAACAGTCTGAAGGCCATGCGGCTGCCTGCGAGAAAGAAAACCATCAACACACCGTCGATCACGAAAACCGCGCGAGAGAAGCCTTCAAACCTGAACGTGAACAGGATGATGATGACGCTGGCGATGGAGCTCAGTATTACAGCTTTCGCGAAGACGATCAGGTCGTCAATGCTCGTGTATTTCCACAAGCCGCGATAGACGCCCATCACCAGGAATGTTGACATCTTCACAAACAGCACAATGGGAATACTTCGAATGAACAATTGCCACTGACTGCTGTTGGAGAATGGACCAAATTTGATCGCGTACGAACTCCAGTAGGCGAGAATAATCAAGACGAGATCGAGCAACACTTCAAAGACCCGACGCTTGTAAGACACATCAACAAGGAACGCATAAAGCGCCTTCCCTTTGAGTGCCTGTTCGTCGGCTGACTCGTCGTAGACCTTGACTCCCGACAAATAAACACCCAACAGCGTTAGAAGGATCGTGAAGCCGGCAATCGCGGCCAGACTGACGTCAAGCTTCACACGCTGAACGACAACCGCCAGCAAACCCGAAAGCGCGGCGAACCCGTAGAGCATCCACACTGCATGTCGTTCCGACATCCCTAGCGCCACGAGTCGATGTGAAGTGTGGTCGCGGCCTCCCTGTGATGCGGCGCGGCCGGAGAGCTTTCTCAAAACTGTGACGAACGTGGTGTCGAAGATCGGAATGAACAGCACAAGGATCGGAACTGCCAGTACAGGCAGAAAACTTCTTGATCTACCGCCGCTTACATTCACAAGGGCCGAGCTCGCAAGAAAGAAACCGACAAACATCGAACCGCAGTCGCCCATGAAGATCGATGCGGGGTTGGAGTTGTAAACAAGAAAGCCGAGTAATGCTGCGGCGAATGAAAGAAGTATGAGTGCGTCGACGTACTGTCCGGTGTTAACAAAGCTCAACGCGAGAAATCCCGCCGCGATGATGGCTATGCCCGCGGCAAGACCGTCCATGTTGTCTAGCAGGTTGATGGCGTTTGTGATTGCTATCAACCAGAAGATCGCCAGCGCCATATTGATGAGCGGCGATCTGGTCCAGGGGAGTGAGAGTCCGTAGTAAACCACGTAGGCAGCACCCAGCACCTGTCCGATGAGTTTTTGATAGGGCTTCAGATGGATCAGGTCATCGACGAGTCCGACTACGAACAGGAACGCGCTGGCACGAAGAATTACGTATTCATATGTGGTGTCAGGAACAAGAACGATGTTTGGGATCAGTACCGACAGAAAGATGGCGACACCGCCCAGCATTGCCGTGGGTTTCTTGTGCCAACGATCGGTCTTCGGTTTGGCGACAACCCCATACCGCCGCGCGATGGCAGCGACCAGGGGCGTAAGACCCAGCGCCAGAACGAACGAAGCGGCTATTGCCAGGAGTTTGACCGAACTGGAAAACATATCCTCCCGAGAGGCGGTAAACGGGGCAGCAGGAGTTTGAAGAACTGATTATCGGAATGAAAAGCTATTAGAAATGAGGGTTTAACGCAAGCGGGCAAATGTCCTAGGTGCCTCTGGTTTTCGAGAATCACGTCGAAAATCCAGTGATTGTCACAAATGTGAGAAAACCGTTCAAAACGGTTCAGAGTAGGCAGATCGTCTAGACTCAGGGTAAAGCCCGATCATGTCGTCAACGCCTGCCACTTTGATAATCGATCACGCTTTTGAGGATTCCGTCGAGGTTCATTTGGGGACGGAAGCCGACAAGGTCACCTACTTTCGAAATGTCCGGAACGCGGCGGGGCATGTCTTCAAAGCCCTCTTCGTAGGCTTCGTCATACGGGACGAACACGATCTCCGATGACGATTGAGTTAACTCTTTCACCCGGCGCGCGAGATCCAGGATCGTTATCTCCTGATTCGATCCGATGTTGAAGACCTGACCAACCGCCTCATCTTTTTCCATCAAACCGATCAAGGCGCCAACAATGTCTCCCACATATCCAAAACACCGGCTCTGTTTTCCATCGCCGTAGACAGTTATTGG
>Ga0310890_10000997_pt1 | contig 10288 bp, 3 predicted proteins | sample T20D3metaG_FD_203751 | JGI IMG/M metagenome (GOLD analysis project Ga0310890, IMG submission 203751) | Lab incubated soil microbial communities from West Virginia University Organic Research Farm, Morgantown, WV, United States - T20D3 | ecosystem: Environmental > Terrestrial > Soil >... | reverse complement strand
CTACAGTTTCCACTGCCAAACACTGCTGTAGTCATTAAGTCGCCGATGGACGTCGCTCAACTGACGGCTCTCGCACGCACCGAAATCGCCGCGGTTGATCCTCAACAGCCGATCTTCAGCATTCGTACACTTGATCGCATTCGTTCTGAATCGGTTGCACCTGAACGTTTGAATATGACGTTGCTGAGCCTATTTGCAGGTCTCGCGTTAATGCTCGCAGCGATTGGGATTTACGGCGTGATGTCGTACACGGCCGCGCAACGAACGCACGAGATTGGTATTCGAATGGCGCTCGGGGCGCGACCACGTGACGTTTTGAGTCTGGTCGCGCGGCAGGGAATTACTCTCGCGCTGATTGGTGTAGGCGCAGGATTGATTGGAGCGTTGTTGTTAACTCGGCTGATGTCGCAGATGTTGTTTCGCGTGAGTGCGACTGACGCCATCACGTTTATTTGCGTGCCGTTGTTCTTGTTGTTAGTGGCGGCAGTGGCTTGCTACCTGCCGGCGCGGCGAGCAACAAAGGTCGATCCGCTAGAGGCGCTTCGATATGAGTGAGGGCGTTGTAGTGTCGAACAGTCAGTACCGACACTAATGTTGACCAAAGACCAAAGACCAAAGACGCAAGACTAAGACCGACGTCCAGAGCACGAAAGGTTAACAAGGCATGTCCACCCTTTTTCACGATCTTCGCTACGCAGCTCGCATGTTGCGCAGTAAACCTGGATTCACATTCGTTGCTGTGCTGACACTCGGCCTTGGTATCGGTGCTAACACGGCAATGTTCAGCGTCGTTAACGCAGTCCTGCTCCAGCCCCTGCCGTTTCCAAAACCCGAACAGATCGTGATCATTCGTGACGATTTGACTGGCCGGCAGATTGAAGACGTTGGTTTATCAGTTGATGAACTGAAAGATCTGCAGAACCGCTCTGGTGTGTTCGAACACGTATCTGCGGTTTGGCCGGTTGATGCGAATCTCACCGGTTCCGATCGACCGGAACGAATTGAATTGCTGGGCGTCAGCCCAAACTACTTCACGTTACTCGGCGCGACTGCTCAAGTTGGTCGCGTGTTTGGGCCAGAGGAAGAAAAAGCAAAGGGCTTCGCCGAAGGCGTTGTAATTAGTGACCGGCTTTGGAAGCGGCTCTTTGGCGGTGATCCAAACATTCTTGGTCGTAAGGTTTATGCAGACACCGATCTCTACACGATCATCGGTGTGATGCCGCCCCAATTTCGTCACCCGGGTAAAACGCTTCGAAATGACGTGGATATGTGGGCCAGTGCCGGATATTCAGCGAACCCCTTTGGTCCACCTGTGCGCGCCCAGCGAATTCTTCCAGGCGCAATCGGACGACTCAAAGACGGTATTGACCTACAGCAGGCGCAGGCCAAGCTCGATGCCTTTGTTGCGAATCTTCGAACTGAATTTCCAAAAGAGTATCCGGCAGAGGCAGGCTGGGCCGTTCGTGTTTTCTCAGCACATCAACAGTTAGTCGGGAACGTCCAGACGATTCTGTACATCGTTCTAGGCGCCGTGGGCCTGGTACTACTTATTGGCTGCGTCAATTTGGCGAATCTCATGCTTGCCCGATCGTCTGCACGCCGGCGTGAGATGGCCGTTCGGCTAGCGTTAGGAGCAGGACGCGGTCGGCTAATCGCGCAGTTACTCACAGAGAGTCTCCTACTGGCCTTTATCGGCGGGGCCGTCGCACTGGCTGTGATCGCCGTCACAACCGAATTCATGATCAAGTTTTTACCGCCTGATATTCCGCGGTTGAATGAAGTGGGAATCAGCCTTGGAGTTCTGGCCTTTGTCTTCGCCATTTCAACTGTTACCGGTTTGCTTTTTGGAATAGTTCCCGCGTTGCAGTCCTCAAATCCAAACGTAATCGCAAACCTTAAAGAAGGGACACTGGGCTCTGGGTTTGGCATTCGGACGAATCGTTTTCGCAGCATCCTCGTTGTTGTTGAAGTTGCCTTGTCGTTAATACTCATGATTGGGGCTGGGTTGTTGGTCAGAAGTTTCGCCCGCCTCCTGGACGTGAATGGGGGATTTAATCCTCAAAATGTCATGCTCGCACGCATCTGGTTACCAGTCCCCAACAACCCAGAGCTTGATCCGTATAGAGATCCGGTAAAGCGCTCCGCATTCATAAAAGAGATAGTGCGGCGGGCGAGTACGATGCCGGGGGTGCGCTATGCCGCGATCGGCGCTGGGAATGCGGTACCCCTCGTCGGTCCGTATAACTCCGGTGGCTTTACCATTGAGGGCCAGGCGACAACAAACAGTTCGATTCCCACGGCAAAAATCAATGTTGTTTCCCCCGACTACTTTCGCTTACTGGAGACACCACTGATTCGCGGCCGATTTTTTTCCGACGCCGACGATCGGCAGGCGCCGCAAGTTGTCGTGATTGACTCAGCTCTTGCAGAGCGTTACTTCGGCGATCGTGATCCTGTTGGGCTCCGAATGAAGCGCGGCGGGCCGGCGGCAGAAACACCATGGATGACTATCGTTGGAGTTGTGGGAAACATCAAGACCGACGGCTTCGACCGACCTGATCAACCGCATCTCTATTTTCCAATCTTTCAAAATCCGTCGTATGCGATGGCCGTTTATCTGCGAGCTGATGTCGCACCTTTGAGTCTGACGCAGGGATTAAGAGAGCAGGTTAAAGCGGTTGATAAAGATTTACCTGTATTCGGCGAAACAACGATGGAACAAGTTGTTGGAGAATCCGTAAGCCGACGTAGATTCGCGATGCAGGTAGTAGGTGCGTTCGGCATCCTGGCGTTGTTACTGGCTGCCGTCGGCATTTACGGCGTCATCGCATTCTCCGTAACTCAGCGTACACGCGAGATAGGAATCAGAGTAGCGCTAGGTGCGAACCGACAGGTGATCCTGCGTTGGGTTCTACAGCAGGGAGTCTACTTGATCATTGCCGGCATCTCCGCGGGACTGCTTGGCGCATTTCTTCTGACTCGTTTGATTAGAACGTTGTTATTTGGAGTTGGACCAACCGACGTTGTTACGTATATCGCACTGTCGTTGCTGTTGACGCTTGTAGCTTTAATCGCGTGCTACATCCCTGCGCGACGGGCAACTAAAGTCGATCCGTTGGTGGCGCTTCGATATGAATAGTCTTAGGTCTTAGGTCTTAGGTCTTTCATCTTCGGTCTTATCAAAGACCAAAGGCCAAAGACCTGGGACCAAAGGAACAAAGAACTAAGGACTAAGAACTAGGGACTAAGAACCATGCATTCACTCATCCAAGATCTGCGTTATGCATTTAGAAGTCTTATCAAGCGGCCGGGGTTCGCAGTCATCGGCGTGCTCAGTCTTGCCCTGGGAATCGGTGCTAACACCGCGATATTCAGCTTAGTCAATACAGTGCTTTTGCGATCGCTGGCAGTTGCAAACCCTGAGCAGGTTGTCGCTATAAACGTGCGGGGCAAAGGCGATTCATTTTCAGCTTTCTCCTACCCAAACTATAAAGACTTCCGCGACCGCAATGATGTGCTCTCCGGTTTAGCTGCCTACCGTTTTATCCCACTCAGTATGAGCCGCTCGGGTAACAACGAGCGCGTCTGGGGCTATCTGGTTTCAGGTAACTACTTCAATGTACTGGGGGTAAATGCGATCAAGGGACGCACGTTCCAACCAGATGAGGAATCTCGATCGGCCAACCCGGAGGTTGTCATTAGCTACGAGTGTTGGCAACGGCGGTTTGGCGGTGACTCGAACATAGTTGGTTCGGATGTTCTTCTCAACAACCATCCATTTAAAGTTATCGGCATCGCTCCGCCAGCCTTCAAAGGGACGGAGTTAATCTACACGGCTGAAATGTGGGTGCCGGCTTCAATGATCGAGTGGGCGGAGCCGGGAGCCACCTGGCTTGATAATCGCGATTCGGGCAACTTCTTCGTAGCAGGACGCTTGAAACCAGGTATTGGCGCTGCGCAGGCCGAAGCATCCTTGAATCTCTTTGCCAAACAGCTTGCAGCGGAGTATCCAGCCACAAACGAGGGTCAAACGATCAAAGTTGGACCAGCAGGATTCATTCTTCCAGACATTCGTGGTGCTGTGGTGAGCTTTACCTGGATCCTGATGGTGGCGGTAGGGCTCGTTCTATTAGTGACTTGCGCAAATCTCGCAGGTCTCCTCCTCGCACGCGCAGCCGAACGCCGGCGTGAGATCGCCATTCGTTTAGCGATAGGCGCCAATCGATTCCAACTAATACGGCAACTGCTAACGGAGAGTGTGCTGGTGTCGTTCATTGGTGGCGTGCTCGGTCTAATGCTGGCCGTTTGGATGATCAACCTGCTACTAGCCTTCAAGCCTCCGCTCGACTTTCCGTTAGAGGCAAATGTGACCGTCGACTGGCGTGTCCTCTTGTTCTCGCTTCTGGTTTCAATCGTGACTGGCGTGGTGTTTGGACTCGCTCCAGCCCTCCAAGCGACTCGCACGGATATGGTAACGGCGATCAAGGAAAGTGCTACGCAGGGCGGAGCTCGCCGCAGTCGACTAAGAAGTGTACTTGTGGTGTTGCAGATTTCTTTATCGCTCGTAGTGCTTATTGGCGGCGGCTTGCTCGTTCGCACCTTATGGCAACTGCAATCAATGAACCCGGGATTTAATCCAAAGAATGCGTTCATGTTGTCTTTCGACGTTGGTCTGCAAGGATACGATCGGGCGCGTGGCGAGGAGTTTTACCGTCAACTCGTTGAACGTGTGGACGCATTGCCCGGGATCAAATCGTCAGTAGTTGCGAGCTATGTTCCACTCAGTCTCAACTACAGCAGCAATACTATCTATGTTGAGGGTCAACCATCGGAGCGAGGCGCCAACGTACCGACGGCGATGGTCGGTGCTGTTGGACCAGGCTACTTTGAAACCTTAAACACGCCGCTGTTGGAAGGTCGCGAATTCACCTCGCTTGATACCGACAAGTCGCCAAAAGTACTGGTTGTCAACGAGACATTTGTGCGACGACTTATGCCCTTTCTCCAAACAACTCGGGAGGCGATCGGCCGGCGGATAAGTTTCAACGGTACTGAGGGTCCGTTCCTGCAAATCGTTGGCGTTGTGCAGACGGGTAAATACTTCAACATCGCTGAGGATCCACGATCGTTCGTTTGGAGGCCTCTATTTCAAAGGTATGAAAACAGCGCAACGCTGATCGTGAGAACCAACGGCGATCCGCAATCAATGATCTCGGTGGTTCGCAATGAGGTGCGCTCACTCGATGCGAACTTACCGTTATATGAGGTCAAAACGCTCACTGAGCATCTACGCTTCGCGTTGTTCCCACCTCGCGTAGCAGCCAGCGTCCTGGGTGTTTTTGGTTTGGTGGCACTGATGCTTGCGGCGATGGGGATTTACGGGATTACGTCGTACGCGGTCGCTCAACGAACACACGAAATTGGGATCCGTATGGCGCTCGGTGCGCAATTGCGGGATGTGCTGAGACTCGTAATTAGCCACGGCGTTAAGTTGACGCTGTTGGGAGTTGCGATTGGTTTAATCGGCGCTTACGTGGTGACGCGGGCAATTACAAGTCTTCTTTATGGCGTAAGCGCGACGGACCCCCTGACGTTCGGTCTTGTATCAGCGGCACTGGTGATCGTCGCTGTGCTGGCGTGCTACATCCCAGCGCGTCGCGCAACAAAAGTCGATCCGTTGGTAGCGTTGCGTTATGAATGAGGCGATTGAAGATTGATGATTTTAGATTGAAGATTGAAGAGCGCAATCATCAATCTCCAATCTTCAATCTAAAATCATCAATCTTCAATGTTCAGAAAGGCTCTTCATGCATACCTTCCTTCAAGATCTCCGATACGGTGCGCGAACACTAGCTAAGAACCTCGGTGTCACTGTGGTTGCAGTGATCACTCTGGCACTCGGAATTGGCGCCAACACTGCCATCTTCAGCGGCATCAGCCCGTTTGTCTTCCGCCCTCTGCCAGTGCCGCAAGCTGACGAGTTAGTTCGTCCAATGGAGCTCACTGAAGATCGTGGCCTCGCAGATGAGTTTTCATATCCCGATTTTGTTGACTATCGAGATCAGAACTCCGTGTTTTCCGGAGTCTTTGCTGAGAACATGGTCCAGGCAGCGATCGGGACTGAAACTGAAAACGATGTCATCTGGGGTCAAGCCGTCAGTGGAAATTTCTTCGACGTTCTTCGCGTCACCCCAATGCTGGGCCGTGGTTTCCTGCCTGAAGAAGACAAGACACCAGCTGGGCATCCCGTGGCTGTTATTAGTCAAAGCCTGTGGAAACGTCGTCTTGGATCTGATCCGCAGATTGTCGGCAAGACGATTCAGCTAAATGGCAAACCATACAACGTAATTGGTGTTGCGCCTCCAACCTTTACAGGCACCAAGTTTGGTCTCTCGCTCGATTTTTGGGTGCCAATGATGATGGTTGAAGACCTGCAACGAACTACCGATCTACTCAACGAGCGTGGAAGCCATTGGATGAATGTAGTTGCACGTTTGAAACCGGGTGTTTCACTGGAGCAAGCGTCAGCCAACATGTCGATGATTGCGCGACGATTGAATGACGCCTATCCCGACAATCGAGCACGTTTGACCGATGCGTTTGTGAAGGGCGAAATCGAGGGACGATTCGGAGAGGCATCACCAATAATGAAAGGTGCCTCGGCTATCGCGATGGCGATCGTTGGATTGGTTCTTTTGATCGCTTGCGCGAATGTTGCAAATCTTCTGCTCGCGCGTGCAGCGGCTCGTCGAAAAGAGATCGGGATACGTCTTGCGGTCGGTGCGAGTCGCGCGCGTTTGATCCGCCAGCTACTAACAGAAAACGTATTGCTGTCGTTGCTCGGCGGTGGACTTGGGCTCTTGGTGGCTTACTGGCTTACGTACTTGATGCAGGGATTCATACCTGTCCTGCAATACAACCTCGCAAATGACTTCTTCTCGATCGACTCGCGCGCGCTGATTTTCAATCTCGTCATTTCGTTGCTGACGGGTCTGTTGTTTGGTTTAGCTCCAGCGTGGCACGCGTCGAAACCGGATGTCGTACCGGTCTTAAAAGGAGACGTGGCGAGTTCGGATATTGGTAAACGTCGGCGGCTCACGCTGCGCAACACGTTAGTGGTTGCGCAGGTTGCACTGTCGCTGGTTGTGCTCGTTTGCGCCGGGCTCTTTATTCAAAGCTTCCGCAATGCCCAGCGAATGGATCCTGGTTTTGGCGCACAAAATGTTTTGCTGATGTCGTTGAATCCGCAGTTGATTGGCTACGACGAGACCCAGAACAAGGATTTCTTCAGGAGAGCGGTGGAAGGTGTCAAAGCGCTGCCGGGTGTAGAAGCGGCAGGGGTCTCGCGGCTCGCGCCGCTGGGCGACAGCTCGAATTCCAGTGGGCCAATTCTGCGAGAGGGGGAACCGCTTGCACGCGGCAGCGCCGGACGCAACATAATGAATACTACGATCAGTCCGGGCTATTTCAAGACGCTACAAATACCGTTCATTGAAGGTCGAGATTTCGACGATCGTGATCGCAGAGATGCACAGCGAACGATCATAGTTAATCAAAGGATGGCGGAAATACTTTGGCCAGGCGAAAGCGCCATTGGTAAGCGAATTCTTGTCGGGGCCGACAGTAAAGAGCCGATTGAAGTTATCGGAGTTGTGAAGACCGGGAAGTATCGGTCGCTTAGTGAAGATCCAAAACCCTTCTACTACTATGCCGCGATGCAGCGTGGTCCAGCGAGCATGACGTTGTTTGTGCGGACCTCGATAGATCCAGCCTCGTTGGTTAATCCGGTTCGACAATACATTCAAACACTTGATCGACGTATGCCCATTTTTGCTGTTAAGACCATGCCCGAACACATGACGTGGCCGCTCTGGGGTCCAAAGATGGCAGCTTCGCTTTCGGTTGCTTTCGGGTTTGTTGCGCTCCTGCTGAGTGCGGTCGGGCTTTACAGTGTAATGGCCTACGTCGTATCGCAGCGCACGCGCGAAGTTGGCATTCGCATGGCGTTAGGTGCACAGCGTCGCGACGTTTTGCGGTTGATTACTACTTACGGAATGGGTCTGGCGCTGACTGGACTCGGTATTGGTTTAGTTCTCGCATTCGCTTTAACGCGAGCACTGTCAGCAGTCTTGATTGGTATTAGCGTCTACGACGTCACGATATTTCTGGCCGTACCAGTGTTGTTGGCAGTTGTCGCTGCCGCCGCATGTTTCTTCCCCGCGCGGCGTGCAACAAAGGTGGATCCGTTGGTGGCGCTTCGTTACGAATGAAATCATTGCCGATTGCCAATTGCCGATCGGGCCTCAGTAGTTAGTAGGTAGTTCTGTATACCTATCGAGGATCACTCAACTACAGAACGGGAGCGAAGCGACCGATTCCAAGTTGCGTTGGGTGTTGGGTGAGTTGAATCGGTCGCTTCGCTCCCGTTCTGTAGTTGGTCACCAAACTCAAAGCCAAAGACCGAGATAAATGGGAGGTAGAGACCATGCAAAGCCTTCTTCAAGATATCCGCTATGGCATTCGCAGTTTGAGTAAGCGCCCGGGGTTCGTTGTGCTTGCAGTAATCACTTTGGGCCTGGGGATTGGAGCGAACACGGCAATCTTTAGTGTCGTAAACGCCGTGTTGCTCAGACCCTTACCGTTCAAGGATCCTGAGCGCGTGGTTTTGCTTTGGGGATTCCTTCCAAAGTTCGCGCAGACAACTGACAAGCTTCCGACCTCAGCGCCTAACTACTTAGCGCTCGCAAGTCAAAGTCAATCATTCGAACACCTCTCCGCATTCCGTTCATGGTCATGGCAACTCACGGGTGGTGCCGAGCCTGAACAACTACAAGGCGCACGTGTGTCAGCAAACTTCTTTGCGGCGGTCGGGGCCAGCCCGATGTTGGGTCGCCCATTCGATGTTCAGGAAGATCAGCCGAATCAATCCGCAGTTGCGATCATTAGCTATGGATTGTGGCAACGACAGTTCGGTGCCGATCAAAATATCGTCGGGCGAACGATGACTCTAAACGGTCAAACTGTGACTGTCGTTGGCGTCATGCCAGATGGATTCCGTTTTCCTGGAGGAGCGAATCTGATTCCGGGGCTACAGTTTGCGTTTCAAAACGATGTCTGGATGCCCCTGGCTATCTCGGAAGATGAAAGGGCGCGACAGGGAAATCTGAATCTCGCGATGGTAGGACGATTAAAACCTGGGGTGACCACGGCACAGGCTCAACTCGAAACGGGCTCCATCCAAAGTGGTCTGCCATTAGGATCGATAGGTTACACAGTTAACCTTATACCGTTGTATCAGCAGATGTCGGGCAGCGTTAGACGGTTGATGCTTGTGTTACTGGCGACGGTGGCGTTCGTTCTCCTAATTGCCTGCGCGAATGTCGCCAATCTCTTACTGACGCGCGCGACTTCACGTCAACGCGAGATTGCGATCCGCGTTGCGCTTGGCGCCGGCCGCCTTCGTGTCATCCGTCAGCTGCTGACCGAGAGCGTGCTGTTGTCGTTACTTGGTGGAACGATCGGAATCGTTCTCGCATCGTGGGGAAACTCTTTGCTAGTTTCGTTGATTCCCAAAGATGTGCCGCGTATTCAAGAGGTCGGCATCGACCTGCGCATTCTCGGCTTTGGCCTTGGGATCTCATTTATCACCGGAATAGTTTTCGGCCTGGTACCAGCGCTACAAAGTTCTAAGGTCGACCTGAACGAATCGCTCAAGGAAGGATCGCGAGGGGTGACCTCGGGCAGCCGGCAGAACCGAATTCGCAGCGCTCTAGTCGTCTCGGAGGTTAGCCTCGCAGTGGTGCTTTTAATTGGTGCGACGCTTCTGACCCGCAGCTTTATTCGTTTGCTCGATACCAACCCGGGATTTGACGCTGCTAATGTCCTGAAGCTCGAAGTCAACTTACCAACTGTGCCGCCTTCTCGTTACGCAAATGAATCCGAACAAGTAGCGTTCTTTCAACAGCTGTTGGATCGAGTCGGGACTGTCCCCGGCGTAGAGTCAGTGGCGGGTGTTGTCAGTTTGCCACTCTCGGGTGCATGGGAAAGTACCGATATCATTATTGAAGGACGTGAAACAGGGGACACCGCCACAAGACCAGAGGCGGATTACAACACCATCACACCCGATTACTTCAAGGTGTTGCGAATCCCGCTTCAAAAAGGCAGGCAGTTCACGGCACAAGATGTCAAAGACGCTCCCCGCGTAATCATCATCAATGACGTGTTAGCGCAACGATTGTGGCCAAATGAAGAGGTGCTTGGAAAACGTCTTCGCGTCGGCTTTGAG
>Ga0310890_10000993_pt1 | contig 10312 bp, 7 predicted proteins | sample T20D3metaG_FD_203751 | JGI IMG/M metagenome (GOLD analysis project Ga0310890, IMG submission 203751) | Lab incubated soil microbial communities from West Virginia University Organic Research Farm, Morgantown, WV, United States - T20D3 | ecosystem: Environmental > Terrestrial > Soil >... | reverse complement strand
GATCGAGCAGGTCGGTCCCGCCGGCCATCAGCGCGGAGTCGAAACCGTGCCGCGCCGAGAGATCGACCGCTTCGTCGATTGATCGAGGCGACAGCAGCTCGAAAGGCGCGGGCTCGTCTACCGCAAGCTGCCACACGTCACACCAGCCTTCCGGCGCGCTCGAGCTCGCCGTAGACTCGCGACCAGGTGAACGGGATCTCACGCATGCGCACACCCGTCGCGTTGTAAATCGCGTTGGCAATCGCCGCGGCGGCGTTGAACATCGGGTTCTCACCGAGCCCCTTGGCGCCGAAGGGACCGGCCGGCACCGGTGACTCCACCAGGATCGGCACGATCTCGGGCACATCGAGGACGGTGGGCGGACGGTAGTCGTAGAGCGACTGCGTCACGGGGATGCCGCTGTGCGGATCGATATGCAGTTCCTCGGTCATCGCGTAGCCGAGTCCCATGATGGTGCCGCCATCGACCTGTGCCAGCGCGCCTGGCAGATGAATCACGCGTCCACAGTCGTGCGCGGCGACGAGCTTCAGCACGGAAACCTGACCGGTCTCCATGTCTACTTCGACTTCCGCGAAGCTCGCGCCCCAGCTTTCGGCGGAGGGATTCCACACGTAGAAGCCGAGGCCGACCAGGCCGCCATCGGCGACAATCTGACGCGCGAGCGCCTCCGTCTGCTCGTGCAGCTTCGGTGTCGGGTCCTTCACGACCTGCCCCGTCGACTCGTCGAGATAGGGATTGAGATCGGTTGCGGGATCGAAGTACGGCGTGAAGTCCGTTCGTGCCTGCGTGCGGCCGGTTCGAAGCGCTTCTATCTGCCTTCGGAGATCGATTGCGGCGTTGTACATCGCCTTTCCGTGGCAGTGCACCGCGCGGCTGGCATCGCTCACGAAGTCCCACGTGCACGTTGCGCTGTCACCCCACGTGCAGACAAGCTGATCGACCGGCATGTCGAGCGCGTTCGCCACGATGACGGCGATTCCGGTGTGCGCATTGGTGCCGAGATTACCCGAGCCGATCGGGACGTGGACCTTCCCGGCACGATCCATCCACACCAGACCATTGGAGGCATTGCGGCCGCTGTGTTCCTGGCTGAATCGCAGTCCGATGCCGCGGCGGATGGTCCCCGACTTCTTCGACGGATGTTGCCAGCTCTTCCAGCCGATCGCATCAGCCCCGTCCTGGAGGCACGCCTCGGCGCCAATCGCCATCAGTGTGACGTCGGGCACCACGTCGGTGTCGATCCGATCGCCGGCGTGCAGGCTGTTCCGTCGCCGGAACTCGAGCGGGTCCATGCCGATCGCATCGGCCACTTCGTCGACGTGCGTTTCGCGCGCGAACACCGCCTGCGGATGTCCGAAGCCGCGGAACTCGCCACCGACGGGCGAGCTCGTGTAGACGCAGTAGCCGTGATACCAGTAGTTCGGGATGCGGTAGGTTGCGACCATCCCCTGTCCGGCGACGCTCACGACGGCCGGTCCGCTCGAGGCGTAGCCGCCGGTGCGCGCGATCGCCTTGCACTCGAATGCCGTCATCGAGCCGTCCTTCTTCACCCCGGTCTTCAGGTAGAAGATGAACGGATTCCGGGTGTCTTCGGCGAACAGCAACTCCTTCAGCGTGTATTCGAGCCGCACGGCGCGTCCCGTCTTTCGGGCCAGCAGCGCGGCGATGCCTTGATAGAGCGTCTTGCCGAGCGTGTCCGTGCACTTGCCCCCGAACCCGCCGCCAACGTACGACGAGATCACGCGGACGTTCCGGCGATCCACTCCAAGCGCGTTCGCGATGGTTTCCTGCGCGGCGAAGACGCTCTGCTGCGAGTCCCACATCGTCACCTGTTCGCCTTGCCATTGCGCGACCACCGCGTGCGGCTCGATCGGTGCGTGGCACTGAATCGGCGTCACGTAGCGCCCTTCGACGATGATGTCGGCTTGAGCGAATCCCTGCTCGACACTGCCGCGCTTGTATTCGACCGTCGGCATCCGCGCCGGCTGCGGGCCGGCGAACCCCGCGACAACACCATCGTCGTGAATCGCGCGGGTGTCGGTCTCGAGATTGCGCTCGGCATCTGGAAGCGCATCGTGCACGTCGTAGACCACCCGAATCAGGTCCAACGCTCGCTGCGCCGTATATTCATCGTCTGCGGCGATTGCGGCGACGGCGTCGCCGACGTAACGAGCTCGCCTGTTCATGAACAGGCGATCGTTGCGGACCGGCGAGCGTTCGTTGGCGCTGGCGCTGTCGCGATATCCATGCACATCGCGGAACGTGACCATGCCGCGATAGCCTGGCAAGGCGCGCGCGGCGCTGTCATCGATCTCATGGACATCCGCAAGTGCGTACGGAGAGCGAACCACCTTCGCGTGCAGGACTGTGCGTGGCGGGTCGTCGGCGTGGAAGCCGATGTCCCCCGCATATCGGGCGCTGCCAGTGGCCTTCTCACGAGCGTCGAGCGCCGGAACCGTCGATCGCAGCGCTTTGGCCGTGACACCCTCGTTGCTCTCAACGAGGGCGGCTGGTCCGATCTCACCGCACGAAACGATGGCGGCTCGTGCCGCTGCGAAGCCGTCACGTAGAGGCGGGTCTTTAGACCCGCCTGTCTCTTTAGACCCGCCTGGACATCCAGCGCCAAACAACACGCTCGCGATTTCGTTTCGATAGTTGCCGCAGCGGCACAGGTTTCCGCTGAGTGCGTGGCGCACTTCAGCTTCTGTCGGCGTCGGCGTTTTCTGCAGCAACGCCACGCCCGACATGATCATTCCGGGCGTGCAATGACCGCACTGACTCCCCATGTGATGAATGAAGCCTTCCTGAATCGGGTGCAGCGCTTCATGACGTCCGATGCCCTCGATCGTGGTGATCTCGCGACCCGTTACATCGAGCGCCAGGAGCATGCAGGAGTAGACAGGTAGCCCGTCCATCAACACCGTGCACGCGCCGCATTGACCCAGGTTGCAGGACTTCTTGGTGCCGGTCAGGCCGAGGTCTTCACGAATGGCCAGCAGCAGCGTGCGCTGGTGAGGCACGCGTAACGGACGTGTCTGCCCGTTGATACGCAGTTCGATGTCCGCGTAAGAATGCTCGTGAGTTTCGGCCGATCCACCTGCGGCCTGGCCTGACTCGGGCCGAAGCACTCGCAGTTGGCGGCCCGCGCCCACGAGCGCTGCTGTGGCGACGACGACACCCGCTCCAGCCCGGATGAAGGATCGGCGCGACGGATCGCCGGGATCGGACACCTCTTCGAGACGGGAAGCGAGGTCTGGTTCGTCTTCAGTCAACTATCAGCTCCAATTCCCAACTTCCAACTCCCAACTCCCAAGTCTCAATTTCGAAGCGCTCGATTCCCAAGATCGCGATTTCGACACACCGAGGCCAAGCCGGGTCCATAGAACAGGGCCCGGCCTACGCTACCGGGATCGCTCCTCGTCGCGCGGTCGCCAACGTGCCGCATCGTTATACAGGTTGAAACTCGATCCCCGAAGATGTCCCGTCACCATCGACACAAGACGCGGCCAGTTCACGCGAAGAAGGCCGAAGTACACGTGTCCGACGAGGATGGCAATGAAAGAGAAGGCGCCCAGGTCGTGGGTCAGGCGCATCAGTCGCATCCAAGGGTGACTGAATGTTCCCCATGCTTCGGCGCTGATGAACAGATACGCGCCGCTCACGATGAGCTCAGCTGCCAGCAGCGTCAGACACGCGTGATAAATCTTCTGCCAGGGATCGTATTTGCCGAATGCCGGATACTCGCGCGTGCGACCGAGGAAGTTGGCAGCGATGAGTCGGAGGTCCCGCAGGTCGCGCGCATCGAACCACATGGACCGGCCGTCACCGCGCCTGGGTGCCACGACGATATGCAGCGCGAGGCCGAGGACGAAGAGAGCGGCGAATATTTCGTGGAGCAGGAGCCAGGAACCTGGACCGAGCGACCCTGGTGCAAAGAGCGCAATGCCGCTCAGCGTCAAACCGAGGAGGAGCAGCGTGTTGCCCCAGTGGTACAAGCGAGCACCGATTTCATATCGCAGGACGCGTGCGCGGGGATGAACTTGCCGTGTCGACGAGGTTGAGACGGGGTGGCCTGTCGACCGCCTGAGCAGATGCACGCCAATGGCGGTGGCGACAAGTGCGACAAGGAGCCACGCGCCAGCCGACAACAGTTGTTGCGCTGCCTCGTCCGTGTAGAAATCGCGCCCATAATGGAATAGTGACATCGGCGCGCGTGCATTGTACGCGAGCTCTGCTGCGTTCACGGTCCGGATCATGGGACGACATTTGCACTGTGTCGTACGCAACGGAGTTTTGGCAGAGCGTGAGTCTCCCCGAAGACTTGAGAGGTGCGCCGTGAATGATGACCGACCTGTTGCCGTGCAGGATGAGGTTCCGCTCAATCTGAGACTGCATAGATCGCCTGCCGTGAAAGTAAATCGGACACCGTCGATTGAGAAGGTTCAGTTGCTGGGCCTGATCGCTTCCGGCGTGCTCCTGCTGGTGGCAAGCAAACGACGAGGCCGGTACGTCGTCCCCGCGGCTGCTTCTCTGGCCACCGGGAGTCTCGCCGCGCTGGCTGCCGTCATCGTGTCGCGACGCCGGCATGCCGCGCGTGAGGCGCTGATCGACGAGCGAGTCAGGCAGTCGTTTCCAGCGAGCGACGCGCCTTCGGTGTGACCTGAGCGTTGCACGCGATACGGCTCCGGCAGGGTATAGTCGCCAGCCGTGGATCGTCAGGCAACCCCAACCATCGAAGCCTTTTTTGCAGCCTGCCGCTCCGGAGACGTCGCCGCCCTTCGTGAACTGCTTGCGCGCGAGCCCGGCCTTGCTCGGGAGCGTCACTCGGGAACGACCGGTCTCCACGCCGCTGTCAACCATCCCGAGACCGTCAGGCTGCTGCTCGAGCGCGGCGCCGATCCCAACGCCCGCGACGAAGGTGATAACGCGCTGCCGTTGCATTTTGCCGCCGGGGGCGGTCCACTCGAATCGGTGAGGGCACTCCTCGACGCCGGCTCCGACGCGAAAGGCGTTGGCGATCTCCATTGGTTGGATGTCATTGGGTGGGCGACCGTGTTTGCAGACGCGCGGCGCGACCTGGTCGATCTGCTGGTCGAGCGCGGGGCGCAGCACCATGCGTTCTCCGCAGTCGCTCTCGGCGATCTGAATCTGTTGCGACAGGTGATTGCGAGCAACCCGAACGCGATCCATCGGCGTCTGTCGCAGTTCGAGCAGGAACAGACAGTGCTCCATTACGTGATCGCGCCGCCCGACGGACTCGTCGGCGGGCTGTTCCGCACGGGCGATCACTATCGCACGCTGGAACTCCTGATTGAGCTCGGCGCCGACGTCGAAGCTCGCGACGCGAAGGGGCGCACGCCGCTTGCGCTCGCGATGCTCCGCGGCGACTGGGAAGCGATGCGGCGACTTAGTGCCGCCGGAGCGATGGTCCCGGAACCCGAAGAGCAGTCAGAAGCACTCCCTGCACCGACGCTCTCGGCGCTGAGTGCGTCCATTTCGAAACAGACACCAATGCTCAGTGTTCCGGACGTTGCAGCAACCGTGGCCTGGTATCGCGCGGTTGGATTCGAACTCGTTGGCAGTCACGGAGATGAGGGGAAGCTGGGCTGGGCCTGTGTGCGGCTGGGAAGTGCCGAGATTATGTTCGTGCCGTCGACCGATCCATGGCGACCGCGCGTGTCCGGGGTCAGTCTGTGGTTTCGCACCGACCGGATCGACGATCTCTACGCCCATTTGAAGCGGCGCCAGCTCGCCCACGCGCACGCCATGCTTGCCGGTGAGACGTCAGATGCGCCCGACGTGCGATTCACACTCGATCTGTACACGGCGTTCTACGGCCAGCGCGAGTTCGGCATCCGCGATCCGAATGGCGTCGAACTGATGTTCGCGCAGTCAATCGACGAGGAGAGTTCCTCGTAGAGGCGGGCGTAGGCCGGGTCTTGGTCTTTAGAACCCGGCGGGTCCAAAAATCAGGACCCGCCCTACGGCTCGCAAGGCCCCACCGGCGGGTCCAAAAATCAGGACCCGCTTTACGGCTCGCGAGGCTATTCGCTGCGCAGTGCTTCGAGTGGATCGATCTGTGCCGCGCGGTGAGTTGGCCTCCAGCACGCGAGGAGCGAGACGGCGGCGAACAGCAGGCCAACGCCGGCTAGCGTCGAGGGATCACTTGCCTCCACCTCGAACAGGAATGTCGTCAAGGCGCGCGACAGCACGATGGCTACGATGACGCCCGCCACCACACCAGCGGCGATGAGGCGAAAGGCATCCGAGAAGACGAGCGCGCGGATGTGAGCGCCCTGCGCACCGAGCGCGCTGCGCACCGCGATCTCGCGCCGCCTCGCCGCTACCGACAGAGACAGCACGCCATACACCCCGACCAGTGTCAGGATGCTGGCGACAATCGAGAACCCGACGAGCAGCTGCGTAGCGAACGTGCGGGTCGCTACCGAGTCGGCGCGAACCTGATCGAGCGTCTTCATGTTTTCCACCGCGACCGTCGGATCAACTCCCCGCAGCGCGCGTTGAGCATCGGCCATGACGGCGCGTGGGTCGGCCGTCGTACGGACCACGAGGTCCTTCGAAAAGGCACCGGCCTGCCACAGCGAGAGATAGATTTCCGGCTCCGGTGGTCGAGTGAGATCGCCGGTTCGGCTGTTGGCCACGACGCCGATGATTTCCGTTGGCGGCTGCTGGCGCCCGCCAAAGCGCCACACCTTCTTGCCGATCGCGCTGCCGCCAGGGAAATATCGATCCGCGAGCGCACGGTTGACGATGGCGACGGCGGGCGCATTGCGCGTGTCCGAGTCGCGAAAGTCTCGCCCTTCGGTAATCGACATGCGCAGGATGTTGAAATAGCCCGGTGTCACGGAGCGCACGGGCAACGATGCCGCATCGCTCGGCCGCGCGACAGGCGGCTGACCCTCGAACTCGAACGTGCCTGGCCAGTTGTTGCCGGTCAATGGAACGCCCCAGGCGAAGGCCGCACCTTCGACGCCCGGAAGAGCGGACACGCTCTGCAACGCGCGAGTATGAAATGCATTCCAGTCGCCCTGCACTGCGGTGACCGTCATGTTCAGAATCTGCCCCGTTTTGTAGCCGGAGTCGACTCGCGCCAGATTGTTCGTGGTGCGCAACAGCAGGCCGGCGCCCATGAGCAACGCGAGCGTCAGGGCGGTCTGGCCGACGGTGACGGCCTGCAACAGCCGGCGTTCACCTCGGCCCGCACTGCTTTTCGGACCGGCGCTCTTGATCACCGCCATGGCATCAAGCCGTGAGGCCCGAAGTGCCGGCAGAAGGCCGGCCACGACCGCACCGGCGAGGGCCACCGCAAGTCCCGAGGCGAGAACCGGCCAGACGGTGGTCACGGCGTCGAGCCGCGGAATCGCGGGCCCGGCGATGACCTTGAAGATCCTCACGATCCCGATTGCGAGAATGACGCCGAGCGCACTGCCGAGGAGCCCCAGCAGCAGACTCTCGACCGAGACCTGCCGGAACAGCGCCAGTCGACGGACGCCAAGAGCCGTGCGAACGGCGTACTCGTCCTGCCGCTGTAATCCGCGTACGAGCAACAGCGCCGCGACGTTGCCGCATGCGATCAGGAGCACCAATGCCGAGGCGCCAAGCAGCGGCAGGAGTATGCGGCTGGCGTCGCCATTGAAATTCTCGGTCAGCGGTTGAAGTTGAGGCGTCATGCGCTCGAAGTCCGGATCCGCCTTGGCCTGCCTCGCGGCAATGACTTCAAGTTCGGCGCGCGCCTGCTCGATGGTTGCGCCGTCTCGCAGCCGTCCGACCATGTCCCAGATGGGCGCCTTCATCCGTTCGGGATTCGGCGCCAGCGGCGCCCAGAAGTCGACTTGAGCGTTCACGTTGTAGTTCGGCTCCTGTGCGGTGGCCGGCGAAGGCAGGAAGCGAACTCCTGGAGGCATGACGCCAATGATCGTTGGCGGCGTGTCGCGCCGGCTGATTCGGACCTTCGTGCCGATGATGTTTGGATCGCCACCGAACTTGCGCTGCCAGAGGTCGTAGCCGATGACAATGACGGGCGCAGGAGGGAAACTGGCTTCGGCGTCGGAGAACGTGCGCCCGAGTATGGGCTCGAGACCGACAACCGTGAAGTAGTCCTTGCTGACGAACATGCCCTCGAGCGATTCGCTCCCCTCGTCGAGCACCATGAAGTTGAACGCCCAGCCGTACCCGGCGAATGCCTCGAAGGCTTTGCTGTCGCGCTGCCATTCTGTCCACTGCGCGGCCGACCATCTCCGCGCGTTGATCGGGCGTCCTTCGGTTGGTGCGGGTTGAATGAGTGCGAGCCTGTCCGGATCTCGATAGGGTGGAGGAGTCAGTAGAACTCCCTGCACCAGGCTGAACACTGCCGATGTGGCGCCAATCCCCAGCGCAAGTGTAAGGACTGCGACCGCAGTGAACCCCGGCTGCTGTCGCAGCTTCCGCCATCCAAAGCGCACGTCGTCAAACATCCGCGATACCTCGCCTTCCTTTGACGATGAAGCATCCGTGACGGTTGTGACCACAGGCCTGGTCCGGTTCTTCCGCCTGCGCTCGCAAAGGCTGGCCACGCCGTGGATCCGGCAGCGCGACGCCGTAAATGAAGTAGAGGTTGACGCCGCGCGCATAGACAGCCAGCGACACAATCCAGTCGCCTCTTTTCTCCGACGAGCCGTAGCCGATCGCCAGCGCGTTGTAGTTGTCGTAGACGAGCTCGACAGCGGCCGGCAGGCGTTTGCGCAGCTTCGTTCGCGCCTGCTGCACAACTCTCTGAATCGCGGGATCGAATCTCGCGATCATGGCATTCAGCTGTGCGGCTGGTGAGCCAGGCACTATCGACTCAGTCTGGCAGGACGATCGCGTCGCCTGGGCGAACAGTACCCGGCTGCACGACCGACGCGTAGAAGCCGCTCAACCCCCAGAGCGGCGACTCGGGATCGCCCTTCTGCACCCGCGCATCGTACATCGCCGCCTGAATGCCGGTGCCGTAGACATCGAGCGTCGCGCACGGCGTGCGGATCGTTGTCAGTTCGATTACGGCGCTACCCACCGCCAGGCGCTGGCGCAGCCGCAGTGCCCGCCGATCGAGACCTCGTGTTGTCAGGTTCTCACCCAGCGCCCCTGCAAAGATCGGAAACCCCCGCGAGACGAGCTCGTCGATCCCTTCAATGGTGATCAAGAGGATCGCCTTCCGCACGCCGCCGTGAAAAGGGTAGCGCCACGCATCGCCGGCAACTCCTGCGGCCATCAGCTCCCCAGACGGGATCGCCCGTTTGGGAATACCACCCCGCGACACGTTGACCTGGAGGACCGTTCCAGTCACGCGCTCTTTTCGGGCTGGCGAAGGCCGGCCACATTGCCCTCGGTATCGAGGAAGTACGCCACGGTGCCCACGGTGGGGATGTGGAACTTCGGCGTGGCGAGACGGCCGCCGCTGGCTTCGATGGCGCGGATTGTCTGATCGATGTTATCCACAGTGATCGTGCACTCGAAGCCCGTCATCTTCTGGCCAGGCACCAGCTCGCGGCGCTCCTGCAATGCGCCGCTGTGACCACCGTCAGCATTGTGAGCGGTGGCAATGAGATAGAAGCCAGGCGGTCCCCAGGGCTCGAAGGCCCAACCGAATACGGTGGTGTAGAACTGGCGGGCCCGGGGCACGTCGTCCGCATTGATGGCAAAGAAATCGACGTCATTGGACATGGGTCGCACTGTACGACGGACGATTCGTCGGTGTCTTGCGCTAGATTGACAATGAATGTCGCCAGACCGTCAACATGTGGTGCCACGCCGGCGGCTCTCGGCGGAGCAGGAGCCCTTCCTCGTGGCGCGCGCCCTCAGCACGACGTACAGCAACGGGTCGGTACTCCATCCTCATCGGCATGCGTCGCATCAGTTGCTGTTCGCGTCGAGTGGCGCGATGACGGTGACTGGCGATCGGACGTCGTGGATGATTCCTCCGGGGCGCGCAGTCCTGATCCCGGCAGGCAGCCCGCACGCCATCCGCATGTGGGGCGACGTGGCGATGCGGTCGCTGTACTTCCCGGTGAGTGCTGCGGCGCCGGCGTTCAACGTCGCGGGCTGCCGCGTGATCTCGGTGGGTCCGCTGCTACGGGAGCTGATTCTTCGCGTCGCGGAGTTGCGGGCGCTCGACTCGCGGGAGCCAGTCGAGGCCCGTGTGATGGCCGTGTTGATGGACGAACTCGCGGCGGCGCGGGTCGAGCCGCTGCTGCTGCCATTACCGGCGGACGAGCGCGCACTCACGGCGGCGCAATACGTTCTTGCGCATCCGGCCGACGATGTCACGACGGAC
>Ga0310890_10000990_pt1 | contig 10319 bp, 5 predicted proteins | sample T20D3metaG_FD_203751 | JGI IMG/M metagenome (GOLD analysis project Ga0310890, IMG submission 203751) | Lab incubated soil microbial communities from West Virginia University Organic Research Farm, Morgantown, WV, United States - T20D3 | ecosystem: Environmental > Terrestrial > Soil >... | reverse complement strand
CTATCAATAGGCAAGATGCAGAAGGCAGTAGGCAGAAGGCAGTAGGCATGGTCCCTGCTTGCTGCCTTCTGCCTACTACCTTCTGCTCTGAATTCCTTGACACGTCCCATGCTCAAGAGTAACGTTCCCGCCAGTTAGAAAATTCTCAACCTTTCGTTTCTTGTGTCTGCTCCTCGCTGCCACACCTCAAACGAATACTTTTAACTTCATCTGGAGGTAAAACTGTATGTCGTCCCCACCCAATGCATCGGATCAAGATTATCCATGCCATGTAGACCTTCCTGTCCAAGACGAATGCTGCGTCAGTCCCTGTGATCCACCGTGGCGCAAGGATGAACAATGTATCTACTGGTATGAGACACGTTATTTCAAAGTGCCTCTCCGTTTTGACAATCAACCAGCGGCTGCCGATCTCGGCGGAAGGATTTACATCGAATTCCGAGTCATCTATGAGCACAAGCTCTGTTTGCTCGGCAAACAACATGGCCCATTGCTGTACACGCAAACGTTACTGCCCGGCGAAAAGGTGACCTTGTACCACAGCGATCGGTATCGTCGAATCACTACTGAGACGGACCGCTTCTCAGTACAAACAACCTTCACGCAATTCCTTTCACTCGTTCATGAAGCCAGAACGAGCAACACGATGGAATTTCTGGCTGACAAGCTGTCGACCGAGAAAGGAAGCGTGTCGGGTTCTTTCGGCGGAGGCCTGGCTGGAGCGCTTGGTTTTCCGAGCGGCAGTGCTTCAAAACAAACGAGCGTAACTGATCACACCCAGCTCAGGATCGGCTCGGTTGCTCAAACCTTCAACCAATCTGTGTTCCAGGCTTCGCAGATGACCCATGCGGAACGTTCGGTGGTCATCAGTAACTATGAGGAAACGGATGTTGCGAATATAACCCGGCGCACGATTCAGAACGACAACGAGTGTCGTGCTGTTACTTACTTCATCCGAAAGATTATGGAGCTTTGGGCGTTGAGTTCGAAGGTGCTCGAAATCTCTTACCGAATCGTCGCTCCGAATCTGCCAGCAGAGTGGCATTCGCTCGACGACCTGGCTTGGCTGCCGGCAGTCCTTCAGACCCAAGTTAAAGACGCCGCGAAGAATTTGCCAAAGGTCGATGAGGTGGTAGTCGCACCAAGGCCAATTTCACTTCCCACCGATGGCACGGTTTACGATCCGGAACTTGCCCACTGTTGCTCATGCGAGCCTCAACGTGAGGCGGCGATTCAAATCAGGCTGGAGAAGCAAAAAGCCGAAGCGTTAAAGGCATGTCTCGAAGTGCAACAACTGGAGCTTGAACTGAAGCGGCGACAACTGTTGTTGGACAACGGTGAGTTGGGACCATTCACACCAGGCCCGGCTCCGGAGCCACTTTAATCCATGACCCCATTAGCAGAAGAGGCGGAGAATTCTCCGCCTCTTCTTTCATAAATTGTTTAGTCTGATTAACCAGCAGCTTGAAACTGCCCGATCTCACCAGGTTTTCGCATCATCTTATTAACTTCGCCGATATGCTGTTCCTCTTCAGCAATCAGCCGGCGCGCATAGTCTTCCAGCAACACTGACCGATCGCGGACCAACTCAAATAGTTTTCGATATAGCACCAGCCCAGCCTTTTCAGCTTCCAGGGACTCCAACAAAATATCGCTGATGCCATGCTTATGGGTTTCCAGCAACGCCCCTATCTTGAGCGACGGGTGTTCACCAAATTGCGTGACCAGTTCGCCGGCTTCATTTGCGTGCTCAAGACATGTGGTTGCTTCTCCACGCAGCCAACTGACAATCGGAATCCTGTTATGTCCAAATACCATCAGTGCATAGTGTGTATAACGAACCACACCCGCCAATTCCGCTTCCATGATCTGATTCAAGAGCGTGACCGCCGCTCCGGTATCAAGTTTTTCTTCAGCCATGTTCTTTCTCCTGTCAGTCAATGACCATTAAGGGTGTCCGTTACTTTCAACACTCTGCGCAACCTCCGCGTCCTCTACGTCTCGGCGGTTAGGTTGGTTGGAAGCACTACCGCAGAGCCGCAGAGGACGCGGAGGTTGCGCAGAGTGTTGGACCGCACAGTGAACCTTACCCCATTCAGAAACGAAGTGACAAACAACTTAAACCGCCGTCCATCTTTTGAAACTCCGACATCTCGAGCGCGATCACGTCGAACCCTAACCGCTTAAGTTGCTGTGCCAACAAAGGGAAGCCCGCTGCGATTAAGACTTTGCCGTTCACTGATAGACAGTTCGCTGCGTAATCCTCGCCTGCCGGAACGCGGATGAGTTCAAACGCGCGAAATTCGGATCGCTGCACAAGTTCATCAGTCGCGACCAAACAATTGTCGCCCAAAAACGCAATGCCACTCTTGAGGTGTAGGATGTTACTAATCTCGCGAATATCAATCAAACTACTGGTGTAGTCCCACTCGTTAAGCAAGCTCGCAAGCTGTCGCGCTCCGATCTCGTTTGTGCGGTGCGACCATCCGATAAAGAAGTGGTTCCCTGCCTCGCAAACGTCTCCGGCATCCACCGTGCCCGGAGGCTCAATTCGTCTGAAGTCCGGAAAGAATTCGCGTAACACCGGCTCGATTGCGGCAACTTCTCCCATGCGAGGTTCAGCACCCGGGCGAGTTAACACGGCTCCGCGCTCAGTGAGTAGCGCAGTGTCTTCGACAAAAGTTGAATCGGGAAAGTCTGCGTTTGGTTCAAGACGGATCAGTGATAGACCACACTTCGTGAGCGCGTTGCAGTATTGTTCATGCTGACTGAGAGCGCGATTGTGATCCGGCATACCTAAGTCAACGCGAGTTAGACCATCTGAGAATGTAGAAGCGGGCGGCCGGACAATCGCTCGAGTGAATTGCGACATGCATGTGAGATTGCGACGTCAAAAGCCAATCAGTCAAGCACCGTAAGACCGATACTCTTTGACTACTTCACTTTTCCCATCAGCTTCCTGATCGTCGGCGTGAGCAGCCCCAGGATGCCGGCAGCTACAAGCAGACCTGCTGCGATCCCGCCGTAGAGTTTCACGAGCTGCCACGAATTTTTCGCGTCAAAGAAACCTGACAGGTACCCCGCCAGCTTGTTGCCAAATGAAGTAGCCAGGAACCATGTGCCCATCATTAGGCCGACGAACTTCGGTGGAGAAAGTTTTGTTACCGTACTTAGACCAACCGGACTCAAACACATCTCGCCACAGACTTCGAGAAAGTAGAGTCCGACTAACCAGAGTGGGCTGATTTTTCCGGATGCCGTCATCATGCAGGCGGGAACTATCAGCAGGTAAGCAAGACCAATGAAAAGCAATCCCAAAGTGAACTTTGCGGGACTCGACGGTTGCCGATTCTTTGACCGAACCCAGATCATGGAAAAGATTGGCGCGAGCATAATCACAAACAAAGGAGTGCACGACTGTAACCAACTGGAAGGGAATCTCATCCCAAAGACTTCAGTACGCACCAGTTCCCTGGCAAACAAATTCAAGCTGGCACCCTTCTGTTCGTACGCGGCCCAGAAGAGGATCGTGAATGCGAAGAAGATCACCATCGCGGCAATGCGTTTCCAATCACCTGGTGTAAGCGGTTCGTTTATCGCCGCGTTCTCTTTCTGCTTCGCCCGTTGTTTTCTACTCGAGCCGACGCGCTGCAAGGTTTTCGCATTCAGCAGGTAGATGATCAATCCAAGCACCATGCCGACCCCGGCAGCACCAAACGCAAAGTGCCAGCTCTGCGTTGGTACGAAGCCCATTCCCGCAATAAACCGCTTGAAGCTTTCACCCTGGGCCATATAACCGCAAACGAGTGGAGCCGCGAGTGCCCCGATGTTGATGCTCATGTAGAAAAGCGAAAACCCACTATCCCGCCGCGGGTCATTTTCCCGGTACAGACCGCCAACCATTGTGCTGATATTGGGTTTTAGCAGACCCGTACCGATCGCTATGAACGTCATACCCAAATAGAAGGACGTCATCGAGTGAAAGATCATTGAGAAGTGACCCAAAGCGATAACGATGCCGCCGATCAAAACCGCGAGTCGCGCGCCAAATAGATAATCCGCCGCGAGCCCGCCCGGCAGCGCGGTGAGATAAACGGCCATTGTGTATGTGCCGTAGATTGAAGCAGCATCCTTCACACCGAACCCGAGACCACCCTGCGCGGGCGCGGCGGTCATATAGAGGATCAGGATGGCGCGCATTCCGTAGTAGCTGAAGCGCTCCCAAAGCTCGGTGAAAAAGAGTGGACCAAGCCCCTTCGGATGTCCGACGAAACCACTAGTGTCAGCATCGATATCCGTGGGAGCGTCCACTGCAACAGCCACTTCTTCAGCAGTTTCCTTCATAGTTCTATTTGTCTGAGCGGAGTGATCTGGAAGAGCGCGCGCATTATGCGAGACGGTGGGGTTTACATTCAAGGAAGAATTGCCAGAGACGACCGACTTCATGTCGGTGGCACTATTCAGCTTCCTTGTAACCCTGTCTATGAAAGGAGGAGCCGCAGATTCTGACTCATTGACTTACTAATGAGTACCGCGAATCTGCGGCTTTCGTTGGCTGGCTTGTTAGAAGGTCCCCGTCAGGAGCAAGGGATCTGGAAAGGCCCCCCACCTTTCAAATCCTTGCTCCTTCGTGCACCGCGCGTGAGCTCAATGGCTTGGCGCTGGCCGGCAATAGTAGAAGTTGCCTCGCATCCTCCAGTTTCCCAAATCAAACCTTCGTTGAGCACCGCAACTTAGGCAGACGCGATACGCGTGTCCTTTTTGGGAAAATGGGCGGCTCATTTCGCGGTGCCAGCAACCAAACATTCGTGCGATCCAGTTGCTGATCTTGTCGGTGGCTTGCAGGGCTTTGACCTGACCGAATTCTCTATTCGACATCGCTAATTGGCCTGTATACATCAGCTTTTACCTTCCACGTCCTTCTTTTATTGCCTCTCACTACGATAACGCGCAAAAGAACGGGAAATCGGACCATTTTGAGATACACGCTTTTTCAAACGAACTGCCATTAGCAGCAGATCTTGCGCGGATTCTCACAGATCAGGTGAACAACCACGGTCAGTCAAACCGACTCCGTTAAATTTCTGATCCCGCTTAATCCCAGAAATCTGTCGCTACTTCTGCTTTGGTGATACCGTGCGCACGATTTCTGTCTTATACTTCGCATGATCTGGAAGCATTTGACGGGCAGCAACCACCGTAATTCTTCGTGTCTACTCAAGCCTCTGACAACATCACGCAGTTACTGATCGACTTATCAAACGGTGATCGCGCCGCGGTTGATATTTTATTGCCTGTCATCTACGATGAACTACGAAAACTTGCGTCGAATTATCTGCGCCGTGAACGCCCAGATCACACATTGCAACCAACGGCGCTGGTTCACGAGGCCTATTTGCGTCTTGTGGATCAAACACGGGTAAACTGGCAGAATCGCGCGCATTTTTTCGGCGTCGCGGCGCAGATTATGCGCCGACTGCTAGTCGATCACGCCCGCAAGTTCAATGCTGAAAAACGCGGGCATGACTTTCAAAAGCTCTCCCTGGATGAAAACATCGATCGGGCCGTCGAACGCAGCTCAGATTTGATTGCGCTCGACGAAGCCCTTAAGAGTCTGGCCGAATTCGATGAACAAAAAGCAAGGTTGGTGGAACTGCGGTACTTCGGTGGCCTCTCCATCGAAGAGACAGCTGACGTTCTGGGCGTAACTCCAACAACGATCAAACGTCACTGGCGATTTGCAAAAGCGTGGCTGTACGAAGAGATGCAGAAGAAGTAACTTCCCACATTTCAGGTGGCAGGAGCACTAAGCAGGAGCAGGCAGGCACCTGCTCCTGCCCGCTGCTCCTGCTCCTGTTTTGATATCTGGCAAAAACTCAGCAACAAAGCATGACCCCTGAACGCTGGCGACAAGTTGAAGAGATCTTCCAGTCAGCGCTCGATCTTCACCCCGAAGCTCGCGCTGCGTTTCTCGCAGAGGCCTGCGCGGCTGACCACACGCTCAAAGGACAGGTCGAGGCCTTGCTCTCGCAACACGATAGTGGGGGCGGCCTGCTCGAACAGCCCCTTTACGGCACCACTGAGATGAACGCTATTGAGTCTTTAATAGAGGACTCAGATCCGTTAATCGGACGCCGGTTGGGCACCTATCGGATCGAACGTGAGATTGGCCGCGGCGGGATGGGCGCGGTTTATGAAGCCTCACGCGCTGACAACGAATTCCATAAGCGCGCCGCAATAAAACTCGTCAAGCGCGGTATGGATACCGACTTCATTCTCCGTCGCTTTAGAAAAGAACGACAGATCCTCGCAGGTCTCGATCATCCACACATCGCCGGTTTGCTCGACGGCGGCACTACAGAAGATGGGCTTCCCTACTTTGTGATGGAGTTCATTGAGGGTCAGCCTTTATACAAGTACTGCGACTCTCAGCAACTTAGCATCAATGAACGCCTCAAACTGTTTCGATCGATTTGCGACGCAGTGCACTATGCGCACCAGAAGCAGGTAGTTCATCGGGACATTAAGCCCTCTAACGTGCTGGTCACGTGTGAAGGTGTGCCGAAGCTGCTTGATTTCGGCATCGCCAAGTTGCTGAATCCTGAACTCGCCGGCGATATCACCCACGATCCAACCGCCACGGCGATGCGCCTCATGACACCCGAGTACGCATCTCCGGAACAGGTCCAGGGTGGAGCAACAACTCCAAGTACCGACGTCTATTCACTGGGAGTATTACTCTATGAACTGTTGACCGGCCATCGACCGTATCGATTGGTTAATCGCGCGCCGCACGAGATTGCGCGCGTAATTTGTGAAGAAGAGCCGACACCGCCAAGCATCATCATCACGCGGCCTCTCGATATTCTTCCAGGCACTGCTTCCACGGGCGACGACGAAGCCACAACACTGCGTAAGGTCTATTCGGCTCGTCGTTCAACACTCGACTCACTGCGTCGACAGTTGTCAGGCGATCTGGACACTATCGTCATGCGCGCCCTCCGCAAAGAACCGGAGTGGCGATATCAGTCGGCAGCACAACTACGCGACGACATCACACACTTTCTCGAAGGCAGACCAGTTACTGATCTGCCCGACTCGCCGACAGGCGGATCAAAGCCTCAAACCCGTAAGCACAGCGACAACGCATTAGCTGTCCTGCCTTTAAAAGTAATGGATGTGATGCCGGGTTCTGATTCGAGTCCTGATTATCTCGGCACCGGTCTCGCTGATGCGTTGATTACTCGTTTGAGCGCCATTCGCAGTTTTGCTGTGCGACCCACAAGCAGCGTGCTGCGCTACGGAGCTGACGCCGATCCGATCGTGGCCGCGCGTGAGCTGGATGTCAGCTACGTTTTGGATGGACGCGTGCGCAGAGTCGGCGATCGCATACGGGTGACGATTCAGTTGTTGAATGTTGCAGATCAAACGTCGGTGTGGGCCGGACAGTTTGACGAAGAATTTACCGACGTTCTTACACTCGAAGACGTGATTTCGACGAACGTCGCCCAGGCGATCGCGCCCCATCTTTCTGATGATGAGCAATTCCGCCTCGGTAAACGCGGAACGAACGATCCACAAGCGCACGAGGCTTACCTGCGCGGCCGTTTCTTCTGGAGCGCATTTACTGAAGATGGTTTTGCGAAGGCGATAGTTTGTTATCACCAGGCGATCGCACTCGATCCAAATTATGCGGTCGCGTACGCAGGGGTCGCGGAGTATTACAACTGGATCGGCATTTATGGCGTACTTCCCTTCTCTGAATGTTCGGCTGCGGCTTATGAAGCCGCGGCGACATCGGTTGCGATTGACGCTGGTCTCGCCGAGGGACACAGCGCTCTCGGACAGGCAATTCTCTGCCGCGACTTCGAATGGACGCGTGCTGAAAGAGAACTTCTGCGCTCCATTGAAATCGATCCGAACTATGCTGCAGTGCGCGTGTGGTACGGCTTTCAGTTGGCCATGGAGGGACGGTTCGAAGAAGCGTTGCGCGAAGCTCGCATCGCACGAGATCTGGACCCGCTCTCGATCATCTCGCGTTTCTGTGTGGTGTGGTGTTCGTATCACGCCCGGCTTTACGATGAAGTCGTAACTCTCTGCAATAAGACGCTCGATAAAGAACCGCAGAATCTCCTAATGCGATATGGCCTCAGCTATGCGCTGAGCCGGTTAGGGAAACACGACGAAGCAATCACCGAGGCCATTGCGTGTATCGAGGGAATAGGAAAGTCGTCTCGCACGATGGCTCGACTCGCTACCGCTTACGCTGATGCCGGCAAGATTGCGGAAGCCGAAGCCATACTGAAAGAGATGGACGAAATTGCCAACCATCGTCACATCTCCGATTATCACAAAGCTTTGGTCAGGGCTTCTTTGGGCCAGGTTGATGAAACTCTGGACTTGCTTGATAGGTGCTATGAGACGCGAGATGCATGGTTGCTCTGGGTGGGCGTCGATCCGGGCCTGGATTCACTTCACGGACATCCACGGTTCAACGAGCTCCTTCGAAAACTCAATCACCGGCTCGCTTCGCTTCCTGCAGTTTCGGCTTCACTGCATGGCGAACAGGAGTCAGTAGCAGTGCTTCCCTTCAGAGTACTTTCTGTGCCCGGTGAAAACACGGGTGATGAATATCTCGGCCTGGGATTGACCGACGCTTTAATCACGCGGCTCTCGAATGTGCGACGCCTTGTTGTGCGTCCAACCAGCAGCATACTGCGCTACCGATCAACAGGCGTAGAACCGCTCATGGCCGGACGTGATCTCGGTGTCGATTTTGTGATTGATGGAAGTCTGCGACGGATTGGCAATCGATTGCGCGTTACGTCTCAGCTTCTGAGTGTCAAAGAAGGTGCGACTCGATGGGCAGAACAGTTTGACGAGGAGTCTACCGACGTACTTCAGATCGAAGATTCGATTTCTGAAAAGGTCGCGGCGGCTTTACTTCCGCAGTTAACAGGCGACGAGCAACGTCAACTCTCGAAACGTGGAACCGACAATTCAGAAGCTTTCGAAGCCTATCTGCGCGGTCGGTATTACTGGAACACTTACACCGAAACTGGTCTCGCTAAAGCATTCGACTCATACAAGCATGCCATTGAACTCGATCCGGGGTACGCCCTCGCTTATACAGGCATTGCCGATTACTACAACTGGCTGGGCGTGTTCGGCGTCAAGCCATTTGTTGAATGCTCTGCTGCGGCGAAAGAAGCTGCGAGCAAAGCTGTGGCTTTGGATTCGACTTCCGCTGAAGCATACAGCGCGTTGGGCTTCGCAACTATCTGTCACGACTTTGACTGGGCCATAGCTGATGGTCAACACCGCCGAGCCATCGAGATCAATCCAAACTATGCGACCGGCCATCACTGGTATGCGTTCCACCTCGCGATGGCAGGACGCTTCGACGAAGCGCTCGCTGAGATGTTGCGTGCACGTGAACTCGATCCACTGTCGCCCGGCGTAATCCAGGCGTTGGCTTGGTGCTACTACCAGGCGCGCCGGTTTGACGATTCGATTGCCACTTATCGAATTGTGCTCGAAGCAGCGCCAGACTTCGCTTATGGACTGAGTACGTACTCGTGGACTTTGCGACATGCCGGCAAGGCGGACGAGGCCGTCAGAGTAGCTGAAAAGGGGTTGGAGCTTTCGAGTGGCGGACAGTTCTTCATTGCGTTGCTGGGCGCTGCCTATGCCGCCGCCGGTCGTCATCAGGATGCACGCGCGGCTCTCGCTCGTTTGTCGCAAATGGCCGAGCACAGTTACGTGTCTCCTTATCACAAGGCATTGATTCACGTGGAGCTCGGTGAACGTGAAGAAGCACTGCAATTACTGCACGAGGCTTATGAGATCAAGGACGCATGGGTGGTTTGGTTAGGCGTTGAGCCACAGTTGGATCCGTTGCGCGGTGAACCTGCTTTTGAAGAACTACTTCGACTGACCAGAAACCCGGCCGTTGATCGAAAGCGAATGATCGAGGAGCCTCCCCCGAGCACGGACACTGATCGACTTCGCGAACGTCCCGAACCGATCACGTCGCAGATCGCTGGACCAGCTCCGGATACTCAAACCGGTGAAAACGAAGAGGCGCGCCAGCTCTACACAGCCGGGCGCTATTACGCAACAAGAAGAACTGCCGAAGGTCTGCGGCAAGCCATCGAGCGCTTCGAACATGCGATTGAACTCGATCCGCATTATGCGATCGCGTTGGCCGAACTCGCCGATTGTTATTCGCTACTTAACTGGTACATCGAGCCCCCGCCGCCTGACGCTTGGGAAAAAGCAAAAGACGCGGCGATTCGCGCTGTTAACGCAGATCCAAA
>Ga0310890_10000989_pt1 | contig 10325 bp, 9 predicted proteins | sample T20D3metaG_FD_203751 | JGI IMG/M metagenome (GOLD analysis project Ga0310890, IMG submission 203751) | Lab incubated soil microbial communities from West Virginia University Organic Research Farm, Morgantown, WV, United States - T20D3 | ecosystem: Environmental > Terrestrial > Soil >... | reverse complement strand
TGTGAGAAAAGATCCGCTTGAAATTGGCGCGCCCTGGTTGCTGCTGCGATAAACACAGGCAGCCATCTGCTCAACTTCCGCAGCCGTGTAAGGTGTTTCGTGAGTCAGCGTGCGCTGAGCCCACTTACTCATCACGAGATGCGTTTCTAGACCGGTGCCCTCCAGGATCTGCAACAGTCGGACGCCGAAGATCGTGCCCGTTGCGCCGGTGATGCCGACAATCAGTTTTCCACTCAATCGCTCAATCATTTTGGAGTGCGGTCCCGACTAGTCGGGATCGCCGCTTTTTTTATTCTTTCGATGCGGAGGCTCTCGTCGCATTTGAAAGCGGTGACGAGTCACCGCACTCCAAAGAGATCTCCGTACTGCGACAACAAATAAATCCCAAATCCAACGCTGAACACTCCCACTGAGACTTGTAACACACGGCTCACAACGCTCAACCTTCGCGCAGTGAGAAGAAAGGGCAAACTGACGATGCTGCTCATGAGTAACATTCCACCCACAGAGCCGACACCGAATACCGCGATGTAGATCAGTCCCACAACCGCTGACGGTATCGTCGCCACTACCAGGATCATCAACGCCGCGCTTCCCGCCAAACCATGGACCATACCGACTAAAAAAGGTCTTGTTCCGAGACCGAGCAGGTGACGATGCTGGTGAGTCTCTACCTCATCAGGCTTATGGAGATGCAAATGGACGTGTGGGCGACCGCCATGTTCATGTTTGTGAAGGTGGAGTTTCCATCCGCGTAACGCAGTGGCGACGGCCTTTACACCCAGCGCCACCAGCATCACTGCAACGGCGAATTCCATCCACGCCGCGACGCGCTCATTTAAGTTCAATTTGAGAACGATCACCGCAAGTCCAACGACTAATAGTGAGAAGGTGTGGCCCAATCCCCAGAACGTTCCGACCAGCGACGAACGACGAAGACTCTTGCTTTGACTCACAATCGTAGACACGGCAACGACATGATCTGGATCCAAAGCGTGTTTGAGACCGAGAACAAAACCAATCGCCAGAGCCGTTATTATCACTCCATCAAACATTATTCTTTTACCGTCACTGAATGCGTCCGCCTGGAACCCACAATGGCTTACTCAGCGTGTTGTTCCATTGTCGCCACGCGTCCGCTAGTTCCCTTACCTTCTCAGGATACTTTGATGCAAGGTTCTCGTGTTCTCCCAAATCTTTCACCAAATTGTACAGTTCCGCTCCAGAGAGGTCATTCAGCGTAGAAGCATCAAAAGGTCGCAGGGGTTGTTCGCTCGTCTTAACGAGTTTCCACTCCCCTTTGCGAATAGCCACATTGTTGCCTAATCGCCAGTAGAGCGCTTCATGCGGCGGTTTCTTTTGCTTCCCCAACAGGAAAGGCATCAGATCAACACCGTCCACGTGCGATTCTGGTTTCGGTTTGATCCCCGCGACAGCAAGAGCGCTCGGAAAAACATCAAGTTGGATTACGGGTTGATCGTACGTCGTTTTCTCCGGCAGGTGTCCTTTCCAACGAATTGCGAAGACAACTCGAATCCCACCTTCGTACGTTTGCCTCTTAGATCCTCGCAGCGGCGCATTGCTGGCGCCGTTAATTGTGGTTCCAACCATTGTTGGCCCACCGTTGTCGTTGAGGAAGAAAACAATAGTGTTCTCATCCAGGCCTTCCACACGAAGCGCTGCCAGTGTTCTTCCGATACCATCGTCCATCGCAGATAGCATGGCAGCATACTTCCGCCGCTGTTCATCCGCGATATTGGGAAATCTATCGAGATACTTCTGCGTGACTTCCAACGGGGTGTGAACTGCATTGAACGCGAGATATAGGAAAAAGGGTCGCGACTTTTGTCTATGAATAAAATCCACCGCCCGATCCACAAACGCTTCAGTTAGGTAATTCGTCTTATCTACTATTGTTCGACCGTCGAGTATTGGATTGCGACTCGCAGCTTGTGTGTCGATATACGAGTGTTGCCCTCCGAGAAAGCCGAAGAACTCGTCGAAGCCTCGAGACATCGGATGAAATCGTTCCGCTAATCCAAGATGCCACTTGCCGAATACCGCCGTGTGGTACCCAGCCGCATGTAGACGATCTGCCAACGTCGTTTCGTTAACAGGTAGTCCCAGCTCGCGGTGAGCTTCGGAAACGTCCAGGTTGAATTCATGCCCGAAGCGCTGTGGGTAACGCCCGGTCAACAGTCCTGCTCGAGTCGGACTACAGTAAGGGCCGCTGACGTACGCGTTAGTGAATCGAATTCCACTTCGCGCAAGCGCATCAATGTTTGGTGTAGGAATATCCTTACCTCCGTGAATGCCGATGTCTGCATAGCCCATATCGTCCGTGACGATCACAACGATGTTCGGCGGCCTGCGCTGGGCGATAACGGGAGGCGGCAATAAGTAAATCAATCCCAGTACTAATGTGAGTAGCGTTAGTTTTCCGGGTGGTAGTCTCATCAAATCGTCGAAACGGCGATAGCGTGATGCCATTCAAGCGGGTCTCTGGTTGAGAATGATTCTATCGTGTCTTTGTGCAAACTCTTAAGGGGCGGGGCGGCTCTTATTTTCGGGTGCCCAGAACTTTCCGGAAGATCAAAAACAAGAGCACCGTCACCACTGGCACAGACGCCATGAGCAGTAGGAAAACATTTTCACTGACGCCTCCGGCCCCAGCACTGATGCCGCCAGTACCAGCCCTGGTCATCGAGTTCATCACCACGAGGAACAACCCGACTCCGATGATGACGAAAGTAGAAACTACTGCGGCAATCAAACACATGGATGTTTGCTTCGACATGATGATCGTTCCTTAAGTCTTCAATGTTGGCGGCAATGGTAAGTGACGGCTTGCTGCAAGGCAATCATGAGACCACCAACTTCATGTCGGTGGAGTCTCACTTTTGACCTACGCCGAGCCACACACCTATTAGTCGCAGTTTTGACTGGCGTGCGCGTGGAAATCCAACTTGAATGAAACAACTCAGGTCTGGTTCCACGCGCCCGCCCATCAAAACTGCGCATCTGTAGGGAGAAGTTGAGGCTCCACCGACATGAAGTCGGTGGTCTCGAGGGTCCTTTTTCAGCATGAAATGCGCGTTATCCTTTTGGAGGCAAATCAAACAAACCCATGAAAGACGATCTGATAGCGAAAAACCTGGCGGCAGTCGAAGCACACTTTCACAGTGAAGCAGCTAACGAAGTCGACGAGGCCCTAAAGCTCTATACTGACGATATAGTTTGGGAATCACCGGTCCGCAACCTCGTATTCCGCGGTAAGAAAGCTGTGGGCGAAAACTACCGGAAGATGTTTGCGTCGTTCACTGTCGAGGAGTTTCGTTGTCTACAAAGATTCGCGACCGAGGATCGCGTGGTTGACGACAGTGTGTTGACTCTCGTGCTTAGCGGCAACGCGATGGACGATCCGCCGGTGCCAGTTGGGTCGCGAGCCGAGATCCGACTTCTGCACGTCTTCGAAATGCGCAACGGAAAGATTTCAAGAGAGTTGGTGTTTGAAGACTGGAAGGTTCTTCAGTCGTCTGCGCAGGAACTGTCATTCAACATCAGCAAATTTGGCGCGCCCGTGAAAGCTGTTTGCAACGGTATCATCTTGTCGCACGTGACGCCCGCTTCGCCTTCCAATCTTCTACGATGATGGCCCAGCGTTCGTGATCTCTCCAGCGCCCGCAGATCTTTAGGTAGCGTCTTGAGAACCCTTCCCGCACAAATCCAGCACGTTTGACCAGGGCGATCGACGCACGGTTCAACGGCTGGATGTTTGCTTCCAGACGATGAAGTCCAAGCTTCTCGAAGGAATACTTGAGAACCAACCAGAGAGCTTCACTCATATAACCCTGGCGCGCGAATCTCGCTCCAATGTGATAGCCGAGATACGCACTCTGAAAGCCGCCCCGAAAGATTTGACTCAGATTAATTGACCCGACAATCGCGTCGTCGGCCACTCGGCACATCAGAAAGCAAATCATGTCGGGCCGGCGACATCGCTCGAGCAGCGTTTGAAATTGTTCGGCTCGGACGGGTGGCGAAACAAGCCCGCGATGGAAGTTCTTGCTGGCACGATTCAGGGCGATAAACTCGGCCGCGTCATTGGCTTCCAAAGGGCGCAGGTAAATTCGCTTTCCGACCACTTCGGCTTTCCTGAGTTGTTTGCGGGGCATATTGTGCAGGTCGGTTGATAGAAGAACTTTTCGCCACAAATCTACTACCGTGGGTGTTCTTCCTTTAAGGAACAGAATCTAAGTCGAGGACCTACCTATGTCAAAGAACTTCAGAATTTTGACGATCACTGTCGCCGTTTTGGCGCTGCTGGGCGCAATCACCGCTGTCCGCGGGCAGCAACCAATCACTGGAACGTGGACGGCCTCGGTTAACGACAACTCCAACAGAATCCAACTAACCTTCGAACTTCGGACCGATCGCGGCCATGGCAGACATCAAAGCGGAGAAAGCTACGAATACTCTCAGTTACAAGGCTTGAGCAGCGAACAGGCACGCGCGGGGGGCGCGGTAAAGTTCAGCCTTGTCCGTGAGGCGGGGAGAATTGACTGCGAGGGGAACTTTCAAAACGGTAAAGGTTCCGGCACCTTCACGTTTACGGGCAATCAATCATTCGTCGCAGCCATGAAGAGCCGTGGTTTTGACTTTGAAAAGCATGTCGGCCTAAACCATCCGGAAGATCTTGAAGAGCGGCTGTTCGCAGCGACAACTATAAATGTCACGACAGCGCTGGCTGACGATCTGCAGGCCTCAGGATTTACTAACCTGGGAGTCGATGATCTGTTCAAAGCAGCCATCTTCAAGATCGACTCGCAGTTCATGAGGGAAATGAAAGCGACTGGTTTCAATCTCGGTATGGAAGATCTTGTGAAAGCTCGCATCTTCAAAATCGATCCATCGTTTGTCGCGAAAGCGACCGAGATGGGGTTTGCCAACGAATCTTTCGAGAGCCTCGTGAAGATGCAGATCTTCAAAGTGACGCCAGAGTTTGTTGCTGAAGTTAGAAATGAAGGGCTGAGTAATCTTTCAGTGGAAGATGTCGTGAAGCTTCGAATCTTTAAGATCGACGGAGCCTTCATCCGTCAATCAAAAACTGAGGGCATACCTCTGGAAGTCGAGCGGCTGGTGCGTCGTCGCATTCACGGCGATCGAGACTAGCAGAACATTGAAGATTGTTGATTGAAGATTGACGATTGGTGGTTCCATCGAATCAGCAATCAAAAATCATCAATCAACAATCGGCCGGCGTCCTACTTCACGATCGCGTAGCAATAACTATCCCTGGGTTCGTCGCTCACAGCTGGGTGCATTTGGCTGCGACGCATTATGCCCTCGCGGGTCATTCCAACCTTTTCGAGTACTCGAGCTGACGCAAAATTATCTACATCGCACATGGCCCACACGCGATAGATCTGGGGCTGGGCCAATGCCCAGCGAAGGATCGGAGTTACCGCTTCGGTTGCAAATCCATTCCCCCAAAACTTTCTCGCTAATACGTATCCCAGGTCCGCCTTGAACTCGTGGACGCGAAGGCCAACCATGCCGATCAACTCGCCGCCCTCTTTTAATGTGATGGCCCAGGGGAACTCGCTTCCTGTCGACCATCCTTCAACGCACCGTCTAAGAAAAGCATTTGTCTCTTCGATATTCTTGTGAGGTCGCCAGATTAGATATCGTGTCGCTTCAGGATCAGTCGCGTAAGCGTTGTGGATGCTCTCCGCGTCAGACAATGCCGGTAGCCGTAAACGTAATCGGTCAGTGATAAACGTCTCTGGTGGTTTCATCAGTTTTTCTGAACCTGCGCGATTGATATCACCGATCTAAAACGTTGACAACCTTCCCCATTGGACTTATTTTCGCGCACGTCAAACAGACTCCAATTCTTCTCTCCCAGAGGATTGGCGAGTCATTCCGGGGCTAGTTCAAAGATCGCCCAGCCCAGGCCCCAATTTGAATCTGCATATCCGTCTTTAAGATAGCGCAGCTGCATCGCGCTCAATCTATCTATTCAAACATGGAAGGACATCTATATGAGATCACTCAGACCCTCTTCGCCTCGTAGAGGATCCCGAACGAAGGCCCGGCCAGTGAAAAAGTCAGTGAAGAACTCAAGAAAGCCACTTTATCTACTCATTCTGTGCGGCGCGATGATCGGCACGTTGTCGTGGTCGAGCAACGCCGTCTCGGCTGCGTGCAACTTTTTGTTGAAATGGGGCGACCCTGGCTCTTTCCCAAAAGGACTCGCCGTGGCGAGCGATGGAAACGTGTTCGTTACGAGGGACAACCTGGTTGAAAAGCGCTCTCCAACCGGCACGTTGGTATTTTCTTTTGGTACTCCCGGATCAACGCCGGGAAGTTTCGTTAATGCTAAAGGAGTCGCTGAAGGCCCTACGGGTGACATCTACGTCACTGATACTTTCGAGAGTCGTTCCAACATCGTTCAGCGGTTCAATTCAAGTGGAGTATTCCAAGGCGGCTGGGGCACCAACGGAACTGGCAATGGCCAGTTCATAGCGGCGAGTGGAGTTGCGGTTGATTCTGCCGGCAATGTTTACGTTGTCGATTCTGGTAACCACCGCGTGCAAAAGTTTAATTCGACCGGGACATTCATCACGAAGTGGGGAAGTAACGGTGCAACCAATGGTCAGTTTGCCGGTCCAGTGGGAATCACGGTTGACTCTGCAGACAATATTTACGTCGCTGATACCGGGAACAATCGAATACAGAAGTTCACATCATCGGGTACTTTTGTGATGGCGTTCGGGACGGCTGGTACAGCGGACGGACAATTCACCTCGCCACAAGGCGTCAGGGTCGACGTGACTGGAACAATTTACGTCGCGGACAGTGGCAACCATCGAATTCAAACCTTTTCGAGCACCGGAGTGTGGATCTCCACTTGCGGCACGGGCGTTTCCGGTTCGGAAAACGGTGAGTTTTTTGGACCACAGGACGTTGCAGTCGATTCTTCGGGAGACTTCTACGTTGCCGACTCGGGTAACGATCGCGTGCAGAAGTTTGGAGAAGGTGCGGCCCCACCAGTCGCTAATGCCGGTGCGGATCAAACAGTGGAATGCGCTGGCGCAACAACCGCGGTCACACTAGATGGCTCTGCATCAGCTGCGGCTAGTGGATCGATTACCTCGTACGCGTGGAGCGAAGGGGCCACGTCACTAGGAACAGGCCAGATGTTAACGGTCCATTTGGCGACCGGAACTCACACCATCACGTTAACAGTTACAGACAGCGCTAGCGGTACAGACACGGACGATGTTGTTGTGACCGTCGTCGATACTCTCGCGCCGATCATCACGTGTCCGTCTGACATTGTCGTCAGTCTGCCAATGAATTCGACGGCGACGTCAATGGTTGTAAATTATCCTGCGGTGACTGCGACTGACGCGTGCTCTTCGAGCGTCACCGTCAATAGTAGCCCGGCTTCGGGATCGACCTTCCCTGTCGGCGCTACGACAGTTAACGCCACGGCTGACGACGGCGCAGGTCACACATCGACCTGCAGTTTCACCGTCACGGTTGCCTATAACTTTGCCGGATTCTTCCAACCAGTGGATAACCTGCCTGCACTCAATGTCGTGCAAGCCGGCAGAGCGATACCAGTGAAGTTTAGCCTTAGCGGTTTCAAGGGTCTGGGAATCTTTGCCCCAGGTTCACCTGAGTCAGGACCAATCGCTTGTAACTCAAGCGATCCGGCGACCGACTTAGAGGAGACGGTCAACGCGGGTGGCAGTAGCCTGTCATACAATGCCGCAACGGATCAGTACAACTACGTTTGGAAAACGGATCCATCATGGGCCGGTACATGCCGGCAACTGGTGGTGACCTTAAACGACGGTAGCACTCACCGAGCTAATTTCAAGTTCAAGTGAGTTTGGTGTAACAGAGCGATCAGCCGCAGATTTCGCAGATACAGCAGATCTAAACTATCTGTGATTATCTGCGTTAACCTGCGGCTGATTCCCTCCGGTTTCGTGGCTGTTATCCCAGCGCAATCATCGCAGCCACTGCGGCTTCTTTTTGATCTTTTCCCCATGGTGAGCCAACGGATTTGCCAAGCATTGAAATAGTTTTCGTTAAATCACCCACAGACATCTTCAGAGTCTTTTCCGGGTAAGCTCCAAGTGATTTCTCCGGCACTTTCACGAGCGGCACGTTGCACTTAGTGGCCGCGTCGCACAACACCTCCCGAAACAGAACTCCCTCAGCCTTGTGCATGCGAAAGTGGACCGCGAGAATCTCATCAGTGCTCCAGTCGGGCATTGGATTTGTGACAAGCACTCCGCAGCCGACAACTTTGTTGCCACGCTTCTCTTCGAGCTTTAAGCTGCCACGCAATTCGCGTAAGGCAATGCGATTTGCGGCAGCAATGCCGCGCTTCACCAGGTCGCGAGCAACTTCCGGCTTGCAACCTTCGGCCGCATGATAAGGCTGCTTCGCCCATGTCTCTTCGACCAGCTCGATGCGACGACGATCAACTACAACGTATTCGCCATCGTCTTTGCCAACGACGACGAGCGCTGCCCAACCAGAATGTGCTTTTAATCCAAAAGCGACTTTCACGATGTCCTCCGCATTAGGCTACTCTAATGAAGTTTATCACCCAGAAGTGCTCGACTCACTGCGTGTCCTCGGCGTGCTCTGCGACTCGGCGGTGTAATGGCCTGTTGAGTACTTCGGACCGCAAACTGCTGAGACGCCGAGCCGCAGAGAACGGCGCAATGAGTTGAGTGGTTTGGAACCGCAGATTAGTAAACTGCCATTTACATTGTTTGATTTTGACACTACCGGAATCTTCCGTTACCCTTTCGCACTTTGTAACAGCATCCTTGCTGTCTCCAAAGGCCCTCCACAGATGGGAAAACTGAGAATTGTCTGCTCAAGCTGAAGCAATAATTACCGCCGGATTACGGCCCGATCTGTTCGCAGGTCGCGGAGTGCTGTCTGGCAGCAGGACCCTGATTCTTGTTGCGTTGACCGTACTCATTATTGCTGGATTTGGTTTTCGTATCAGCGGTTTAAGTGCCGAAGGCTTAAGCGAAGATGAGCTGAACAAACTAAACACGGTCGCGGAGTGGCGTACGCAAGGTCTGACCGGCTCGAACGGCGAACATCCAATGTTGATGAAGGCGCTGCAAACCGCCAGCATCATTGTCGTTGAGCAGTGGAACAATAGCTCATTCGTCGCCAGTCATCCTGCCGAATACATTCAACCCGAAACAGCGCTCCGTTTTCCGGGCATAGTGCTTGGCGCGCTTAGTGCACTTCTGATCTATCTGATCGCCGCCGAACTGTTCGGAGCCGAGGTCGCGCTGATCGCTGCCGCGCTTTGGACTTTTGATCCCACTGCTATTGGATTCAATCGGGTCGCCAAGGAAGATACTTTCCTGCTCTTCTTTTTTCTTTTAGCGAACGTGTTCTGGCTGCGTGGCCAGCGCGTCGCTGAAAGCACTGAACGAAATCCAAACCCTTACTATTGGGCCACGGCCGCCGCATACGGCGCGATGGTAGCTTCGAAATATGTTCCGCACCTGTTCGCGATCAGCATGGCGTACTACTGGATGTTTCAGAAGCTACCTGAAACACGTTGGCGAATTGGATCTAAAAGGTTCCTGATCTTCTTCGCGATCTGCGGTGTCGTTTTTCTACTGCTGAGTCCGACAATTCTGCTGCCCGACACCTGGCGGCAAATGGGCCTGTTCGCCGGGAGCAAGCGGATCAGTCACGATGGTTACGAGTTCATGAACAAGCTTTACAGTCATCACTTCGACGATTGGCTCAAAGGTACTCCGGCTTATTTCTACCTGGTCTTTACCGGGGTAAAGCTGCCGTTGTTGACGCTCGCGGGATTGATCGTTGGCCTGCCGCTGCTGTTTCGTCGAAAGCTGGGTGATGGGCGTTACTTTATTTTGATGTGGCTCTACTTCTGGTTCGTGGGATTCAGCTTTCTCGGCGGAAAGTTTACTCGTTACTACACTACCGCATTGCCAGCAGTTCTGATCACGTCGGCGCTTGGTATTCAATTCACGGGTCGCTGGTTGTCGGGCAAAGCATCCATCTTATTCAAACGCGGGAACGCGAAAGATTTTGTCCCCGCCTTCCTCGCGGTGCTTGTGATCAGTTGCTCTGTGATCGCTTCGGCGCAGGCGGCTCCGCACTTTCGACTCTTCACAAATACGCTCGGAGGCGGAGCGGCGAATGCTGGTTACTATTTTCCGCATGATGAATTCTACGATTCGAGCATGCGGGAAGTGATTAGTGAGATAGCAAAACGCGCGCGACCTGGCGCGCGTGTC
>Ga0310890_10000975_pt1 | contig 10387 bp, 7 predicted proteins | sample T20D3metaG_FD_203751 | JGI IMG/M metagenome (GOLD analysis project Ga0310890, IMG submission 203751) | Lab incubated soil microbial communities from West Virginia University Organic Research Farm, Morgantown, WV, United States - T20D3 | ecosystem: Environmental > Terrestrial > Soil >... | reverse complement strand
AGCGCGTTGGCCACGCGGCGAGCGATGTCGTCCTGCAGCGCGAAGAGCTCGCCGAGGTTCGAGTCGATCGTGTGCGAGGCGAGCAGGGTACCGCCCGGTGCTTCCACGAGCTGCGTCATCGCGCGCACCTGGTCGCCCGATCGCAGCAGGGTACCCATGACGACGCGATCGACACCCGCTTCGGAGGCGAGCGCCTTGAGATCCGGCGTTTCACCGGCGAAGCGTGCGGCCGTGGCGCTGGAGCGCACCACCAGCGATCCGACGCCCGACAACGACGTGGCGATGGCGTCGGGCAGGCTGAATGTCAGGAACTCGATGTCCGTGTCGGGACGCAGGACGCGAAACGGAAGCACGACCACTCGCGTCAGCGCACGTGCCAGGGCTGGTGTGTCGTCGCCACCGGTTCGGAGCTCGCGCAGTTCGTCGGCCATCTCGTCGGCGGTCTCAAACCGCTCGTCGGGACGCTTGGCCAGTGCCCGGCGAATCACTCGGTCCACGGCGGCGATGCCTGGTGACCCGGTCAGCGCGGGTGGCTGCTCGTGCAGCGTGGCGTGGAGGACGTCCACAATCGTGCGGCCGCCGAATGCCGGGCGCCCGGCCAGCGCCTCAAACAGGATCGCGCCCACCGCGAACAGATCGGCGCGCGCGGTCACGTCCTCCTCCGACAGCTGCTCGGGAGCCATGTAGCGCGGTGTGCCGATGGCCATGCCCGGCTGCGTCAGCTCGATGCTGACGGTCGGCGACATCATGTCGTTGTGGCGGGCCAGGCCGAAGTCGAGCAGCTTGACCCCATGTGGCGTGATGAAGACGTTTGACGGCTTGACGTCACGATGCACCATGCCGCGGCCGTGAAGAGCTGAGAGGGCGGCAAGCGTACCGAGAATGATCTCCAGGGCCTCAGACAGCGGCAGCGCCCCGCGGCGAAAGCGGTCGGCCAACGACTCGCCTTCGAGCAGTTCCATCGCGATGAACAGCGTCGGCCCGTCCTCGCTGATTTCGTGAATCTGACAGATGTTCGGATGGTTGACGCTGGCGGCTACTCGCGCCTCGCGCCAGAAGCGCTTACGCGCAATGTCGCTGTCGGCCACGGCCGAGATGGTTTTCAGCGCGACCGTGCGCTCGAGGCGTTCGTCCCGGGCGGCGTAGACCACACCCATGCCACCCTCGCCGAGCTTCCGCAGGATCGCATAGTGGCCGATGCGCGCCGGGATACCCGTCGTCGGTTGGGGAGCTGGGCCACGTTGGCCTGCAGGCGACGTGGACCGCGAAAGCCAATCTGAAATCGCCTGGCGCCAGCCGCGGCGGGAGCTGCCATGTGTGTCGTTGGGCACCCGCGACGATCATAACGTCTCGGATACTACGAAACGTGCTCTTCCAAACTGAGCGCGTCGCGTGGCACGTGCGGTGCAGGATCGGACCCATGCCTGTAACTTCCGCACCACCGCATCCGTTCATCAAGAGCGTTCATGGCGTCCGTTACCAGGTGAAGGACGTCGCCCGCTCAGTCACGTTCTACACCACGCATCTAGGTTTCACGGCCGGGCATCAGCAACCGCCGGCGTTCGCGACGGTTGCGCTGGGCGACGTGTCGCTGTTGCTCAGCGGTCCCGGGGCATCGGGCTCGCGGCTGATGCCGGGCGGCCAGAGTCAGGAGCCTGGCGGCTGGAATCGTCTCGTCCTGAAAGTGTCGGATCTTCCCAGCTTGATCACCGACCTCAAGAACGCGGGAGTACGCTTTCGCAACGAGATGGAATCCGGGCCCGCTGGGCGCCAGATCCAGGTCGAAGATCCTGACGGCAATCCGATCGAGCTGTTCGAGCCGGCGCGCTAGCGCCTACTTCCGGGAGGCCACGACGAGGCCCCGCTGGCGCCGCAGGTCCTCTTCGATGCGGCCGATGAGCGCGCGGAACGCTGGATCGTTTCGCAGGGTCACGATGGTGGGGTCGCGTTCGAGGTGAAGGCCGTCGCTGTTCCAGAGCGTCCTGTAGCCTGCCTCGATCGCGGCCTCGAGCTCCTTCAGCGCGGCTTCCTTCTCACCGAGTGCCGCATGGGCCCTTATGCGCGCCGTGCGTGCGTCGTTGGGATCATTCACGCCCGCGCGCGGCGCCGCGGCAGCCAGCACGGCACGAAGGAGGCGGTTTCGCTGCGCGCGATCGCCTTCAGCGTCGAACAGTGCGGCGGCGGCCAGCGCTTCGTCGAGTCGATCGCGATCCACCACCGGTTCAGGAAGCATCAGGCCCGGCGTCGCATAGGTGACCTCGCGCCGCACGCGCTTCCAGTCGCCCAGGAACGCGGCGGCGGTCATCGCCGTTGAATGCCAGATCGGGTCCTCGCCCTTCTTCAGCTCCGCATCGGCGAAGGCGAGCAGCTCGCGATCCTTCAGATCCAGCACCAGCGGAATTGCCGCATGGACGCGCTTGCCGATGTCCGTGGAGTCCAGATTCCTGGCAACACGGTCGGCGTCCTCCCGCATGCCGAGGTTCACATAGAGGATGATCAGCGGCAGGACGGTGGTTGGGTCCTGCTCGTCGATGGCAGCGCGCAGCCACGGTTCGGCCTCCGCCAGGCGCCCTTGCGACATGAGCAGGTTGCCAAGGTTGACTTTGGGATCCGGGAAGTCTGGATACAACTCGATGATTGAGCGGTATTGCCGCTCGGCCTCGTCCTTCTTGCCCTGGCTGGCCAGGCCGGCGCCGTACATCAGCTTGGCGACGCGATTCAGCGGATCGATCTCCACCGCCTTCCGTGCGTTGGTGACCGCGTCGTCAACCCGACCCATCGTGTTGAGCAGCGCCGCGTGGTAGACCAGGGCGTCGGCGTTCTTCGGATCGATTGACAACGCCTTCCGGAACGCGGCGTCCGAAGATGCAGCTCGCTGCTCGTCGCCGCCGCGGAAATAGATCATGTAGTCCAGCCAGCCTTTTGCCCGCCACGCGTCCACGCTGTTGGGATCCAGCGCCAGCGCCTTGTCCAGGGCGGCTGCCGACTGCGCGGTGGCGTCCTCGAAGCTCAATGCTCCGTAGTTCTGCATCAAGACCGCGGTGACGTGCGCGAACCCGGCCCAGGCGGTCGCGTTCTTCGGCTCGATCTCGGTGAGGCGCCGGAAACGCTCGCGTGCCGTATTGATCTCCTCGCGGCCGAGGCGCCGCTCCAGTGCGCGAGCCGTGAGCTCGAGGTTCACCGCCTCTGGATCGCGTTCGCGCGGCGCGCTGCCGGCGCCAAGTGCCAGCTTCAGCTGAAGCGCGTCGGCCACCGCGCTGGCGATCTCCGACTGGACAGCGAAGGCATCCGAGACGTTGCGCTCGTACGTGCGCGACCAGAGGTGAAAACCGTCGTCGACCTTGATCAGCTGCGCGACCATGCGCATCCGGTCACCTTCGCGGCGGACGCTGCCTTCAATCACATGGGTCACGCCGAGTTGGCGGCCGACACTTCGCAGATCTTCGTTCCTGCCCTTGAAATAGAACGCGGATGTGCGCGCCGCCACCTTCAGCCCTGGAATCTGCGCGAGCGAGTGGATGACCTCTTCCGTCAGGCCGTCCGCGAAGTACTCGTCCTCTTTGCCCTGCGAGAAGCTGGCGAATGGGAGGACGGCGACCGATGCCGCCGATTCCGTGCCCCCCGACTGACGCGTCCAGGGGATCCATGGCGCGACAACGACGACCAGGGCGATGGCGGTGGCGAGCCCGCCGATCCACGGCAGCCACCGCGCCGCAACCGCCGCCGTCCGTCCGGTCTGTTCGTCAATGGAGGTTCCGCCGCCCGCAAGGACGCGTCTCGCGACGGCCATGTCGGGGAGCCGCCGCTCGCGATCCTTTTCGAGGCATCGCTGAACGAGCGTGCGGACCGCCTCGGGCAGGTCGCGCGGCAGCAGATTCCAGTCAGGAGTCGAGGTCAGTACGTGTGCCAGCGTTTCGGTGGTGCCACGCCCCGTAAACGCACGCGTTCCGCTCAACATCTCGAAGAGAACGCAGCCGAATGCCCAGATGTCGCTGCGCTGATCGACCTCCTCGCCGCGTGCCTGCTCTGGACTCATGTACGCGGCCGTGCCCATCACCGTCCCCGGCATCGACAACGCGGTGATCGGGGCTGATTCCGAGGCGGCGGCGCGCGGGGCGTCGCCACGCTCTGCAAGCTTGGCGAGCCCGAAGTCGAGGACCTTTGCCGTCCCGTCGGGCGTGATCTTGATGTTTGCGGGCTTCAGGTCGCGGTGGACGATCCCGCGCTGATGGGCAACGTCCAGCGCGGCCGCAATCTGGCCGGCCAGCGGCAGTGCTTCCTGGGTTGGGATCGGCCCGCGGGCGATCCGCTCGTGGAGTGTGTCCCCTTCAACCAGTTCCAGCACGAGCGCGCGGAGGTCGCCCCGTTCCTCTATGCCGTAGATTCCGGCAACATGCGGATGGCTCAGCGAGGCAAGGACTTCCGCTTCCCGCTGGAAACGGGCAATGCGTTCGACGTCCGTCGCAAAGGATGCCGGCAGGATTTTGAGGGCGACCTCGCGCTTGAGGCGGGTGTCGCGGGCGCGGTAGACCTCGCCCATCCCACCCGCGCCAATCGGCCCAGAAACCTCGTACGGGCCGAGGCGTTCCCCCGAGGAAAGCATTCGCCCGAATTTTACCGGGAAGCTGGATCGATTCTTCGATACGAACGGGTGAGGTGTTGTTCATGCGCAATGCGACATCGGAACTGGTCCATTCATCGTTCACGGAAGTTCTCCACGCCAGCAGTCCGGATGAGGAGCGGGCGGCCGACCTCGACCTGTACGCCTGGCTCGTCGGGCATTGGGAAATGGACGTGACGACGTTTCTGGAAGACGGCACGACACATCAGGGCCGCGGCGAGATTCACGCCGGCTGGGTGCTGCAAGGCCGGGCGATTCAGGACGTCTGGATGATTCCGCGCCTGCGGGACCGGCGGCCCGGGATCGAGCCACTGCCCGGCGCGGGGAACTGGTACGGCACGACGCTGCGGATCTACGACTCCGCCCTCGGCGCCTGGCGAATCCTCTGGAGCGACCCGGTGACCAGCTTCTTCACGCAGCAGATCGGCCGCGCGGAAGGAAAGGACATCGTCCAGACGGGACCCGATCCGCGTGGCGGCTCGATGCGCTGGACGTTCCGCGAGATCGAGCCGGATGCGTTTCACTGGACGGCCGAGCGCACCACGGACGGCCGGAGCTGGAAGCGCGAGGTGGACATCCGCGCCCATCGCGTCTCGCACTGAGTCACCAACAGCCGCGCTTTCACACTTATGTCGCCGTGATGCTGGTCAGAAGCCTGTCCGATCGCGGATGATTCGATGTGTGATTCGACACACGCGCGGGCTGGCGATGCTGGCTGCGACCCTAGTCATTGCCTGTTCCGCGCCACCGGCGACACAATCGCTGGCGGGCATCTCGTCGGCGCCGTTCGGCGCGCTTACCGGCACGCCAGTGCAAATCTTCACGCTGACCAACAAGAACGGGCTCGTCGCCCGAATCACGAACTACGGCGCCACGGTGACCGAGCTGCACGTGCCGGACCGCGCCGGCCAGCTCGCGGACGTCGTCCTCGGCTACGAGAACGTCGACGGCTATGTCAACGGGACCGCTTACTTTGGAGCGACTGTCGGGCGCGTCGCCAATCGCATCGGCAACGCCGCGTTCACCCTCGATGGCAAGCGCTACCCGCTCGAACCCAACGACAGGCCTCACCACCTGCACGGCGGCAGGAGAGGGTGGAGCAAGGTCGTGTGGGATGCGAAGCCGGTGGACACCGCCGCGGGTCCGTCGCTCGAGCTCACCTATGTGTCAAAAGATGGCGAGGAAGGCTATCCAGGCACTGTCACTGCGAGGACCGTCTACACGCTGACCAACGACAACGAACTTCGCGTCGAAATGGAAGCGACGACCGACAAGACGACCCTCGTCAACATGGCTCATCACAGCTACTGGAATCTCGCCGGGTACGGTTCGGGAACGATCCTCGATCACGAGCTGACGCTCAACGCCAGCCAGTACACGCCGGGTACGCCGATGGTGCCCGACGGCCGGGTCGTTCCGGTCACAGGCACGCCGTTCGACTTTAGGAGCAGTAAGCCGGTCGGCAGGGATCTGAAAGAGGCTGGCGGCAGGCCGGTCGGCTACGACCACAACTTCGTCGTGGACGGCGATCCGACTCAGCTGCGCCCCGTGGCGCGTCTCAAGGACCCAAAATCAGGCAGGGTCATGACGCTTTCTGCTGACCAGCCTGGCGTTCAGTTCTACACTGGTAACTTCCTCGACGGTTCGGCAAAAGGAAAAGGCGCGAGTTACGTTCAGTACGCGGCGCTCTGTCTCGAGACGCAGAAGTTTCCGAACGCGATCAACGTACCTGCGTGGCAGGACCAGGTGATCTTGAAGCCTGGCACTCCGTATCGCCACGTGATGGTGCACAAGTTCAGCGCCGAGCCGTAAGCCGGCGCGAAACAGAAAGTACAACGGTATACAAGGATGCGCCGCCAGCGTAAGTTGCAGGCGTCGGACTCGGTTTCTCCGGAGCAGTTGCGCGGCTTGACCGAACGCATCGAGCTGATGCGGGAGGAAGAGCGCACTCGAATTGCGCGCGAGCTCCATGATGAGCTTGGACAGATTCTCATCGGCATCAAGCTCGATTTCTCCTCGGCGGTGCCCAGTCTCCAGCAGCTGAAACCGTCCGGCGAGGTCGTCGATCGCGTGCAGTCGGCGATGATGCAGATCGATCTCGCGATCGCCACGGTGAGCCGGATCTCGGGTGCGCTGCGCCCGGCGTCGCTCGATCATCGCGATCTTGGCGGTGCCATCGCCTACGAAGCGCGGCTCGTGGCTGCGCGCTCGGGCATCGACATCCAGGTCGTCAATCGCATGACGAGCCCGGTCACCGCGGACGTGGCGACGGCAACATTCCGCATCTTTCAGGAAGCGCTGACCAACGCCGTGCGCCACTCACAGGCGACGCGCATCCGCGCCCGGGTCGTGACTCGATCGTCGCGGCTGGAGCTGTACGTGCGCGATAACGGGATCGGCATGGAGGGGGGCGACGCGGCGGCATCGTTCGGCGTCCTCGGCATGAACGAGCGTGCGCGGAATGCCGGCGGACGGCTGGTCATTCGCGGCCGGCCGGGGCGTGGCACCGTCGTCGCGTTCTGCCTGCCGCTTGGCATGGCCGTGGTGGTCACGGTCTAGATCGCCGGGAACGCCTGTATTCTACGCACCATGATCGATCGACGCGCGTTCCTGGCCTTCCATCCACGAACCATGCTGCGACTGGCGTGGCAGATGACGGTGGCGGTTGCGCTATGCAGCCTGCTCCTGGACAGCACAGCGGTTGCTCAGGCGCCGGACACCGGGAGCAAGGGCGCTGTCCTCGGCACGGGCACGTTCACGGCCTTCGTCGAGAACATGGATCGCTCGCTGGCGTTCTACCACGACGCCTTCGGCATGGAAGTCCCGGCGTTGCCGGCAACCGGGGAGCGGCCCTACAACCGCGCGAATCCGCAGCTCTTCGCGATGTTCGACATTCCTGGTGCGAGAGAGCGCCACCAGCCGGCGCGAGTCCCGGCTGCAAAGGTCAACGTGGAGTTGATGGAGATTCAGGACGTCGAGCACAAGACGATCCCGCTCCGGATCCAGGATCCCGGGAACGCGACGCTTGTACTGATCGTGCAGGACGTCGGCGCCGCGCTGGCACAGGCTCGGAAGGCTGGTGCCTCGGTGGCCACACCGGGAGGAATGCCGGTGGCGACCGCCGATGGCGGCCGCGCCGTCCTCGTTCGCGACATCGACAACCGGTTCGTCGAACTCAGACAGCCGTCATTACAGATTCAGATCGGCCCTCCGGCGCCGAACGTCACCGACATGCGCCTCTCGATCGCCGTCGCCGAGCTTGACCGCACGACCCGTGTCTATCGCGACGTGCTTGAATTCAAGGTGGAGGGCCAGACACCCTTCGCCGCGGACGCCGCAGCTCAGGCCCTTACGGGGCTGACAAAGGCGCAAATGCGCCGGAGCCGTGCGCAGGCTCCGGGCTCCACGCTGTGGATCGAGTTCGTCGAGTACAAAGGCGTCGATCGGACGCCGTTGAAGATGCGCATCCAGGACCGTGGCGCGGCGCGGCTTCAGATTCGGGCCCAGAACATCGATGTGTTGGTGAGCGCGATGAAGCAGGCGGGGCTGACCGTCGTGTCGCAGGGCGCCGTCGCCGTGCCGATTCCGCCGGACTTCAAGGGCGCGCTCGTCGCCGATCCCGACAACTTCTTCCTGACACCGTTTGCCCCGTGCGACGGCTGCACGTCGAGGGCCCCAGCACCGCCCGGTCGATGAGGCAGTATCCTACGCGCCATGATCCATCGCCGCGCGTTCCTGACCTTCCTTGCCGGCAGCCCGCTGCTGGCGGCATTTCCCCAACTCGCTTCCGCGCTGCAACAGGGTGGCCTCGAGCAGGCGGCGCATGCGCTGGACGTGTTCGACTTCGAGGCCGCGGCGCAGAAGCTGGTGCCTCCCGCGCACTGGGGATACCTGATGAGCGGCGTCGATGGTGAGGCGACCCTGCGGGCGAACCGCGAGGGATTCGATCGCTATCAGCTGAAGACGCGCCGGTTCATCGACGTCAGCAAGATCGATCTGTCCACGACGTTGTTCGGCGGGACCTACAGCTCGCCGATCGGGCTGTGCCCGATCGGCAGCGCCGGCGCATTTCATCCAGACGGCGAGAAGGCCGCCGCGGCGGCCGCGCGCACGAAGAACCAGCTGCTGATGATGTCCACGCAGGCGACCTTCCCGATCGAGGACGTGATCAAGGCGCGAGGCGGGCCGATCTGGTACCAGCTCTACACCACCGGCAGCATCGACGTGACCCGCCGGCTCGTGAAGCGCGCCGAAGCCGCCGGATGCCCGGTGGTCGCGGTCACGATCGACACACCGAATGGCCGCAACACCGTCACGGCGACGCGCCTCGCGCGCGAGGACGCGCGGCAGTGCGCCGCGTGCCACAAGGACGCCACCGGTGATCGCATGAATCCGCGGGCAAACATTCTCGGCAACCTCGGCCCGAAACCGATGTTCGCCGGAATCGACACACAGGGACTCACGCTGACGTCGCCGTCGCTGACGTGGGATTTCGTGAAGCGCCTCAAGGACATGACGACGATGAAAGTCGTGCTCAAGGGGCTCGAGAGCGGCGAGGACGCGGCGCTCGCGGTGCAGAACGGCGCCGACGGCATCATCATCTCGAACCACGGCGGCCGCGCCACGGAGACCGGCCGTGGGACGATCGAATGCGTTGCCGAAGTAGCCGCCGCCGTCCGGCGGCGCATTCCGATTCTGGTCGATGGCGGCGTCCGGCGCGGCACCGACGTGTTCAAGGCGCTCGCGCTTGGCGCCAGCGCCGTCGGGATTGGCCGGCCCTACATCTGGGGACTCGCGGCACACGGCCAGCAGGGCGTCGAGCGCGTCCTCGACATCCTGAACAACGAGCTGCGGCTGGCGATGATCGGCTGCGGGGCGACGTCGGTGAAGGAGATCAGCGCTACGTCGCTGATCGACCGGCGGAAGGCGTAGGCTCGCCGTCCGGCGTCCTAGGCAGGCAACCAGGTCGTCGCCGTCGCGGAGGCTGCGGCCGGAAAAGCGGCCTTGCTCGTACTCTTCCGCCGCCCGCGCGTGTAGTAGCTGATTCGCCGCTACATCCACTCCGCGGCTCAAAATGTCCTGGCTGACTCGACGCAACTCGAACGCGATGGGGGGAACACGCGCGGGAGAATCGCGGCGGCCCGCTTTTCACCTGACGCTGGAGTCGGCCTGGCCTACGCGACGGCCACGCCCCGGTTGCCTGCCTAGGACGCCGGACACGCGTGAACACGCCTGCTGGTGCGACCGTCGCCTAATTCCTGGTTGGGCCGCCCCTAGATCACGGCGATCGCTTCGATCTCGATCATCCAGTCCGGATGCGCGAGCGCCGAGATCTCGACGAGCGTCGACGCCGGGCCCTTCTTCCCGAAGAACTCCTCCCGGATGGGCGCCAGGTCCACGCGGTAGCGCATGTCCGTGAGGTACGTCGTGATCTTCACGACGTTCGCCATCGTCCCGCCCTGCGCCTCGACGAGTGCCTTGATCGCTTCGTAGGCACCGCGCGCCTGCGCCTTGAAGTCGCCGCGGAACGCGGGGCTGCCGTCAGCCGTGTAGGCGACCTGCCCGGACAGGATCAGAATCGTCTGCGCCTGGGTGACCTTGATGCCCTGGCTGTAGGTGGCCGGGTCGAAGAGACCCGGTGCGCTGAACTTCTCGATATTTGCCATAGCCTTCAACGACTCGAACGATTCGAACGATTCGAACGATTCGAACGACTCGAACGATCCGAACGATTTAGCGACTCCACCCGCCTCGCGACGGCGCGGT
>Ga0310890_10000974_pt1 | contig 10389 bp, 10 predicted proteins | sample T20D3metaG_FD_203751 | JGI IMG/M metagenome (GOLD analysis project Ga0310890, IMG submission 203751) | Lab incubated soil microbial communities from West Virginia University Organic Research Farm, Morgantown, WV, United States - T20D3 | ecosystem: Environmental > Terrestrial > Soil >... | reverse complement strand
CCGCTGCACTTGCTGTGGATCAACGTGGTGACCGACGGGCTTCCGGCTCTGGCGCTCGTCGTGGATCCGCCGGAAGCGGACGTCCTTCAGCGGCCGCCGCGGCATCCCGACGAGCCGATGCTCGGCCACGCACAGTGGCGGTTCATTATCACAACGGGTCTCCTCCAGGCCGCCGCCACTCTGGGCGTGTTTGTGTGGGCGCTGAACGCGCGCGATCTGACGGAAGCCCGCAATCTCGCATTCTCCGTCCTGGTGTTTGGCGAGCTGTTCCGCGCGTTTGCCGCACGGAGCACCACACGGGTGTTCTGGGAGGTCGGCGCGTTCACGAACATGCGGCTGCTGGGCGTCGTCGTGTTCTCCGTCCTGCTGCAGCTGGGTATTCATCACATTCCGGTAGCGCAAGCAATGTTCGAGATCGGACCGCTGTCGGCAGCGGATTGTGCGCTGACACTGCTGGTGGCTCTTGGCCCTGTCACGGTCATCGAGATCTCGAAGCTCGCCCGCCGCTGGATCGCGCGGGCGGCGCGTTAAGAGGCTATGGAGGGGCGCACCATGATGGCGATTGACGATTCGGTCGAGGCCGGCTTGATCGAGCGCATCCTGGGTGAGTATCGCGAGATGCCCGGCCTGGCCTTGACGATGGATCAGGCTCGCAGGCTCTGGGGCTGCGACGCCGGCACCTGCCGCTGCGTGATCGACGTGCTCGTCGCTCGAGGCATGCTCCGGTGGTCGCGTGAGGGCCGCCTGATGGTCGCGCGGTCAGGAGAATGAGGCGCTGCGATGAACATCTGGCATGACACTGCGGACGCGCCGCGCACACCACGACGAGTCAGTGCCACGCAGACCGTGCAGCTGACGATCGGCACCTGGCCCATTGGTCCCGGCCAGTCGGTCTGGATCGTGTGGGCCTGTGTCGGCGCGAATGGGAACCGCACCGACGGAACAGTTGCCGCGGAGTGGCAGTACAACACCGGCGTCAACAGCTACTGGACGGCACGCCTCGGGCCATTCTCAGACGGCGACCAGGTCACGTACACCTTTCATGCGTCGTCCGACGGGGATAACGTAGAAACGACTCCCTTCGCGATACGCGTCAGGCCCACCCTGTATATCGCGTGGCTCTGGCACCAACACCAACCGCTGTACCGCGATCCTGCCGCGTCCACTCCGTCAGGAAGCTATCGATACCCCTGGGTCCGGCTCCACGCGATTCGCGACTACTACTCGATGGCCGCGCTCGCCGCCGAACACGACGTGCACGTCACGATCAATCTCACGCCGGTGCTCCTCCGCCAGATCGACGACTACCTGCACCATGGTGCAACCGACGCCGCCCTCGAACTGACTCGTCGGCCGGCTGAAAAGCTCACGAGAGCAGAGATTGAGGACCTGGTCTCCACGTTCTTTGACGCGGACTGGCACCGCCAGGTGTACGTGCACCCTCGCTATCGCGAACTGTTCGAACAGCGTACAAGCGGCGCACGTTTCTCACGACAAGACATCAGGGACCTACAGATGTGGTTCAACCTTGCGTGGTTTGGACACGAGTTTCGCGCGGCCGACGCGCGGTTGATCACGGGTGACACCGTCAACGTGCATCGATTTGTCGCGCAGCAGCGCGGGTTCTCTCATGACGACGTCATGGCGATGATTGAAGAGCAGTACAAGATCCTGCGCGGGATTGTGCCGATCCATCGCGAGTTGCAGGCGTCCGGCCACATCGAGGTCAGTACGACGCCGATGTTTCACCCGATTCTGCCGCTCCTGATCGACACGGACCACGCGTGTGTGGACCGGCCTGGAACGTCCCTTCCAATCCGGTTCGCGCATCCTGAAGACGCCGCGGCGCAGATCGCGCTGGCGACCGAGGACTACACCGCACGTTTCGGCAGAGGTCCGGCGGGTATGTGGCCTGCGGAGGCTGCCGTATCGATCGAGGCCGTCGAGATGATGTGGCGTGACGGGATCACCTGGCTCGCCACGGACGCCGGTGTGCTGGCGCGGTCAGGACAGTGGGGGTATCGAACATCTGAACCCGATGTCCTCTGTCAGCCGTATCGAGCCTCGGATGACGCGACACCGGCCGCGTTGTTTTTCCGCGACACCGATCTATCGGACGGGATCGGGTTTCGTTACGGGCGGTATGCGAATCCTCAGGAAGCCGTGGACGACTTCGTGCGAACACTCGAAGCACGGTTCCTCACTCGCCTGCACGACGACGCCGATCGAGTGCTCACCATTGCGCTCGATGGTGAGAACGCCTGGGGAGGATACCCGGATGATGGGCGGCCATTCCTGCGCGCGCTCTATCGCTGGCTGGCCAGCGATCCCCGAGTAAAGTCGGTCACATTTTCCGAGTATTTGCGGGGCGATACCGAACGTGGAATAGACCCACATCCGCCCAATACACTTGCGCGTGTGTATGACCTCACAACGGGGTCATGGATCGATGAGCCCGGCTCTGCGTCTGGAGTGGATCTGGGGACGTGGATAGGTGAGCCGGAAGAGAACCTTGCCTGGAACCTGCTTGGCACGGCCCGAGATGCGTACTCTGCTGCGACCGGAGAAGCACCAGCGAGCGAGCGGGCACGCCAGTCGCTGTTCGCTGCCGAGGGGTCCGACTGGTACTGGTGGTTCGGCAGCGACCAGGAGTCGCGGAACGACGCCACGTTCGACGAGCTGTTCCGCGGGCATCTTCGCGACGTATACGAGGCGCTCGGCGTTCAGGTGCCTGAAGTCCTCGACGACTTTATCGTCGCGCACCCGATCGTGTGGACCTTCACGCATCCTCTGGTCTCAATTCGACCCACCGATCAGGTCTCGATCCGCACCAACTGTCCCGGCCGGTTGACGTACGAGGTCGACGACGTACGGGCAGAAGCTGTGAATCTCGTGGCTGTGGGCGGCGTGATGGCGGGGGCCAGACGCTTTCAAGTCACGCTGGGGCCCTTCCCAGTGTCGGCGAAACGTTTGACATTCCGATTTCGCTGCGAACACCCGGGCTGTGACGGGCGGGCACCCTGCTGCGCGGGTGAAGCCCAGGAGATCGGGTTTGGTCGCGGGCGGGCGCGTAAGGCCCGTCGAGGGTCGGCTCCGTTCAACACAGATTCATCCGGAGGGCACCATGCCGACCACCGGTGAGCCCTTACGCGTACGTTCGACATCGGCAGCCTGGCCGTTCATAAGGGAGGTCGCGTGGATACGTCCGTCGCTCTCGTGCAAGCGTACCTTCATGTGAACGGGTATTTCACGGTTGCGGAATACCCGGTACTGGAGGCCTATCGTGGCGACCATGCCAGGACCGTCACCGATATCGACATTCTCGCCTTCCGATTTGCAGGTGCTGGCCACGATGTGATCCGTGGGCGGGGACGGCGAGCACTGGGCGAGCGGGTAACCGATCCAATCCTTCAGTGTCCGGCGGATCGGCCGGACATGATTATCGGCGAGGTGAAAGAGGGTGCGGCCCGGTTCAACGACGCGATGCGCGATCCAGTAGTGCTCCAAATCGCTCTCGTGCGCTTCGGCTGCTGTCCGTCGGACCACGCGGAAGATCTAGTCCAACAGTTGCTCGCCCGCCGCCACGTCGTGGCACCGACCGGCCATTCCATTCGGATGGTGGCGTTTGGAGACGTCCAGGCGAACCACCCCGAACCGGCCGGGACGACCGTGCCGATGCGACACGTGGTGCAATTCCTTCAGCGCTACTTGAGGACGCATTGGAACGTCCTACGGCACGCGCAGATCAGAGATCCGGCATTCGGTGTGCTCGCCCTTATCGAGAAATGGGGAGTGGACGCCGCGCGAGGAGCGCCAGTCGAGAAACCCGACGTAAGGAGGGCGCATGGTGACGTGCGAGTGCAAGGAAAGTCATGAGCGACGACGGGTTGTGCTGACAGGTGGGCCCGGTGCCGGAAAGACGGCTGTGCTCGAGCTGATTCGCCAATCGTTCTGCTCGCACGTGAGGGTCCTGCAGGAAGCGGCGAGTGTGGTGTTCGGCGGCGGCTTTCCTCGGGAGAACGATCCGGACTGCCTGCGCTCGGCGCAACGGGCGATCTATTACGTCCAGCGCGAGCTCGAGGTCATTGGCGATCATCATGGCGCAGCCATTGTGCTCTGCGATCGAGGCACGCTCGATGGGATTGCATACTGGCCGGGTCCGGTGGAGGAATTCTGGTCATCGCTGAGCACGACGCTCACACTCGAGCTCGCACGCTACGATGCGGTTATCCATCTGCGCACGCCTGCCGCCAACCAGGGGTACAACCATCAGAATCCACTGCGGATCGAATCAGCGACGACAGCCGCGGCCGTCGACGCGCGGATCGCACACGCATGGGAGTTGCATCCGAAGCGGTTCATCGTCGAGTCGTCGTCCGACTTTCTCGACAAGGCCGCGCGCGCGCTCGAACTCCTGCGGGCGGAGATGCCTCAGTGCTGTCAGCGGCACGTCATCCCGGCGCTTCGGAACCATCTGACAAAGGCTGTAGGACCAGATGTCGGCCAACCACGAACGGAGTGAGGAAACGTCACGTAACCCGAACGCTAACCGAAGGGAACTGCCATGGAAGGCTTCGGCTCGCTGCTGCTCTTTGCGGCGTTGTTCTATTTCATGATGCGCTTCGGTTGCGGCGCTCATATGGTGCACGGACACGGCGGGGGTGGCCGCGCCGAGCACGGCGGACATGAGCGAGGCCCCAACGCCAGGGATCCCGTGTGCGCGCTGGACGTGGCGCCCGGGCAAGGCTACGTAAAGATGTACGGAGGCCGTGAGTATCGGCTCTGCTCACGGGCGTGTCTTGATAAGTTCGACGCGAATCCGAACCAATACGCCTCGGTTCAGGAAGGTGCCCAATGAAGCACAGTCTCTCGTTGGTGGCGTTTGGCCATGCCACGAGCCTGTTTCTGGCCATCACGTTCGTGTTGTGCGTGGGATTCGATCTCGTATTCCCGCAAATGGCCATGTATCGAAGCTGGCAGGCCCTGCTTCCCGGATTCACGTGGATCAGTTGGTCGAGCTTCCTGCTCGGTCTCGTGGAGAGCTACGGCTACGGGTGGTATGTCGCTCTAATTTGGGTGCCCCTGTATAACGTGTTGAGTGCGCGCGCCGCTCGCTAGCGTGACGACAGACGTTCTGTTTTGCCGTGAGATGACAGGAGACGCGCGATGAAGGAACACGAACACGCAACGCAGAACAAGCCAACAACAGTGCCGGCCCACGACGATCTGACGAAGAAGGTGACCGAAACGAAAGCGCCACACGCGGGAACGGCACACCATGCGCACATGGCGGCGGATTTCCGGAAACGGTTCTGGATCTCACTGGTCCTGACCGTGCCGATTCTCGTCCTGTCGCCGATGCTCCAATCGCTCGTGGGACTGGGAGAAGCGATCAGTTTTTCCGGCGACCTCTACGTGCTGTTTGGTCTGTCTTCCGCGGTGTTCTGGTATGGCGGCTGGCCGTTCCTCACAGGCTTTGTCGAGGAACTCAAATCCCGGCGGCCGGGGATGATGACGCTCATCTCGGTGGCCATCGCTACGGCGTATCTGTACAGCAGCGCGGTTGTATTCGGCCTGACTGGCAACCTGTTCTTCTGGGAGCTGGCCTCACTGATCGACATCATGCTGCTCGGGCATTGGATCGAAATGCGCTCCGTGATGGGCGCGTCGCGGGCGTTGGAGGAGCTGGCCAAACTCATGCCCTCCGATGCCCACAAGCTCATGCCAGACGGCAGCGTGAAGGACGTGCCGCTGAGCGAACTGGCGGTGGATGACAAGGTCTTGATCAAGCCCGGTGAAAAGATTCCCGCAGACGGGGTCATCGTCGCCGGCGAGAGCTCGGTCGATGAAGCGATGCTCACCGGTGAGTCGACCCCCGTGGCTAAGAAGACCGGCGGCAAGGTCATCGGCGGATCCATCAACGGGGAAGGGTCGCTGACCATCGAGGTTAAGGGCACCGGCAAGGACTCGTTCTTGTCGCAGGTCATCGATCTCGTCAAACAGGCTCAGGAAAGCAAATCAAAGACCCAGGACCTCGCCAACACCGCGGCGCTGTGGCTCACGATCGTTGCGCTGGGCGGAGGCGTGATCACCTTCTTTATCTGGCAGGTAGTCGTGGGCCAGGACTTCGCGTTCGCTATCGAGCGCACCGTCACCGTGATGGTCATCGCCTGCCCGCATGCCCTGGGCCTCGCCGTGCCGCTGGTCGTTGCCGTCTCTACCGCGCTGGCCGCGAGCAACGGTTTGCTCATTCGTAATCGTGTGGCCTTCGAGGGCGCTCGGAAACTGCAGGCCATCATTTTTGATAAGACCGGCACGCTGACTGAGGGCCGATTTGGCGTGTCCGACACCCTGATCCTTGGTGAGGACATCACCGAAGACATGCTGCGCACCTACGCGGCCTCTGTGGATGCACATTCCGAACACCCGATCGCCAAGGCCATTGCTGCGGCTTCAGAAAAGAAGCTGCCCGTGGATGCCTTCAAGAGTCTCACAGGCAAGGGTGCCGAGGGCCGGGTCGAGGGCAAAGACATCAAGGTGGTTAGTCCCGGCTACTTGCGCGACAACAACATCGCGCTCACCGACCCGCGCGTGGAGCCCTTGCAAGCCCAGGGCAAGACAGTCGTATTCATTCTCGTCGACGGGACGTTGAAAGGCGCGATTGCGTTGGCCGACATTGTTCGACCCGAGGCGAAGCAAGCGATCGATGCCCTCAAGGCACTCGACATCCGCTGCATGATGCTGACGGGCGACAACAAGGCGACGGCCAAATGGGTCTCGGACCAGGTCGGGCTGGATGAATACTTCGCCGAAGTCCTGCCCAAGGACAAAGCCGCCAAAGTCAAAGAAGTCCAATCTCGTGGTGTGTTGGTGGCGATGACTGGCGATGGCGTGAACGATGCGCCGGCTCTGGCGCAGGCGGATGTGGGCATCGCCATTGGCGCCGGTTCCGACGTGGCCGTGGAGACCGCCGATGTGATTCTGGTGCGTAGCAATCCGCTGGATGTCGTGGCCATCGTGCGGCTCTCGCGCGCCACGTATCGGAAGATGGTTCAGAACCTGCTCTGGGCCACCGGCTACAACGTTGTGGCCCTTCCGCTCGCGGCCGGAGCCCTGTACGCGTGGGGCGTCCTGCTCACGCCCGCGATGGGAGCGGTGTTCATGTCGGCGAGCACAGTGATCGTGGCCATCAACGCGCGACTGTTGAGACTGAGGAAATGAATCCGGCATCGGCCCAAGCATCTCCAGCGCGGTTTCTGTGTGCAAATGAGCACAGCTCGATCACAGCTCCTCAGTCACGATGAGAGATTCACTGGTGAACTCAGAAAGAGTCGATCATGAGAGTCAACAGAATGCGAACCGCTATGGTGGCAGGTTGCGCGGTGGTCCTGATGTCGGTGGCACCCGGACTCGCCGCGCAGACGCCGCAGGATCACCAGCATGCGGCGACCGGCCAAGTGAAGCCGGCCTCCGGCATGGAGGCCAAGTGCCAGGCGATGATGGCCGAGCGGGAAAAAATGATGACCGCCATGAAGGCCGCTGATCAACGGCTCGATGATCTCGTCGCCAAGATGAACACCGCGTCGGGCAAGGAGAAAATGGCGGCGACTGCGGCTGTCGTCAACGAAATGGTGACCGAGCGCCGGACGATGCGCGACGTCATGATGAAAATGCAGGAAGGCATGATGAGCCACATGATGGAGCACATGCAGGCAGGGGCGGCCTCGATGGCCATGTGCCCGATGATGAAACAGATGGGCGACATGAAGCATTGAGCCTCTGGGAGACGAATTCGGACAGACACCCATGAAGCGCCGCGACCTCCTTCGTCTCTTGAGCCTGTCCACCCTCGCCGGAGCCACCGGGTGCGGCGGGGTGTCCGCCGACCCGAGTCCGGCCGCGTTCTCGCGGCAGACCACACCACCATTCGGGTTCGCGCCCGACGTCGAGTTCACCCTGACCGCGGCGCCCGACGAAGTTGCGTTGCTCCCCGGCGCGCCCACGCGCGTGTGGCGCTTCACGGGCCGGCTGCTCAAAGGCCCGGCCGACACCCTCGAGACACTCCCCGGTTCGTACCTGGGCCCGGTCATCCGCCTGCGCCGCGGCCAACAGGTCCGCGTCCGTTTCGCCAACCAGCTCGGCGAAGACTCGATCGTCCACTGGCACGGCCTTGACGTGCCCGACAGTGCGGACGGCCATCCACGCCTGGCTATAGGCCACGGTCAGGAGTACGTGTACGACTTCGAAGTTACCAATCGCGCGGGCACGTACTGGTACCACCCGCATCCGCACATGCGCACGGGCGCGCAGGTGTACCAGGGCTTGGCCGGCCTGCTGCTGGTGAGCGACGCTGACGAAGATGCGCTGGCGCTGCCCTCGGGCGAGGCCGAGCTGCTGTGCGTGCTTCAGGACCGCCGCTTCGACGCGCGCAACCAACTCATCTACCAAGCCGGGGGCCGGATGGGGATGGGTATGGGCATGGGAATGATGAACGGCTTCCTTGGGGACCGCGTGCTGGTGAGCGGCCAGCCGCAGCCGACGCGGGAGGTGGACGCCGGATGGCACCGCGTGCGGCTGCTGAATGGATCGAACGCCCGCATCTACAAACTAGGCTGGAGCCGCGATCTGCCCATGACGGTGATTGGCGGCGATGGCGGACTGCTGGAACGCCCGCTTGACCAGCGCGTACTGACGCTGGCTCCGGGCCAGCGCGCCGACGTGCTGCTGGATCTCACGGACCTCGGCCCCGGCACCGACGTGCACCTCGACAGCCTGGCCTTCCCAGAAGTCGACGCGGGCGGCGGGGCGGGGATGATGGGCAACACCGCGCCGGTGCCGAGCGGCGCGCTTTTGCGGGTGATGACATTGCGCCTGCGGGCACGCACGGGTCCGGCGTTCCAAGTCCCCGGGCGCCTGCCGACGTTCGACGCGTCGTGGTACGCCGGCGCCGACGCGAGGTTCCGGCGCGTGCCGCTGCACTTCCAACAGATGCAGTGGATGCTCGCTGGCCGGACGTTCTTAATGGACGGGGTGGCGTCCGACGAGACGGTGCAGGTTGGCTCGACGCACGTGTGGGAATTCGTGAACCAGCCGAACGGCATGGGCATGGAGATGGCCCATCCGATTCACCTCCACGGCCGCCAGTTCCGGGTGCTCGAGCGCACGGGAGGACGCACGACAAACGCGCTGCGCGAGGGCATCGTCGATGACGGCTGGAGGGACACGGTGCTGGTGCTGCCGGGCGAGACGGTCCGCGTGCAAGTGACCTTTACCAAACACGCGGGGCTGTATCTCTACCACTGCCACATCCTCGAACACGAAGATATGGGGATGATGCGGAACTTCCGGGTGAGCTAGAGGGAAAGAATTCACTGAAGGAGAGCAGTCTCATGAACAGCACGAGAACATTCGAACACACCGTCACGTCGGAGAAACCTTTTGAAGAAGCGGTATTGGCGATCGAGAGAAAGTCGGCCGAGATGGGTTTTCGAGTCCTGCACACACACGATGTGGCCGCGACCCTGGCAGAGAAGGGGTTTCCACGCGAGCCTCTGAAGATCATCGAGATTTGCAACGCCAAGTACGCCAGCCAAGTGCTGAATAAGGATGTAAAGATTTCCCTGATGCTTCCCTGTCCCATCAGCGTCTACGTGCAGGGCGGCAAAACCGAGATTAGCACCCTGCTTCCTTCGTCGATTGCGGAGTTTTTTCCGCGCGCCGGGATCGAAGGACTGGCGGCGGAGGTGGAGAGTGTCGTCTTGAGAATCATCGAAGAGGCACGCTAGACGGCTTACCCGATGCGAGACTGAGCGCTCGGGTGAAGGGCCGGCTCATGCCTGCAACCTGAACAATCGTCCGGTTGCATCATAGCCAGCCATTGGTAAATCCCGCCCGCCGCAGTCCCGTCACCACGTACGGGCACGCGCCCATCAGCCTCCAGAGCAGCCCCGACCGGTAGTTCTCGCACATCAACACGACCGGACCGAGGTTGATCCCGAAATGGTACGGCGACGTCCAGCCGAGGCCTGCATCGTTCGCGTGCGGAAAGGTCAGATTGAAGCTGCACCGCAGGCAATACTCGCCGGTGACCTGCGGATAGACGTCCTGAAAGTGCTGAACCGTTGGCAGCACGATCTCCGGAGCGAACGGAAGCGACGCGACCGCAGCCCACGGCGCGACGGTCCCGTCGTCCGGGCCATACGGCGCCCCGCGTGCGACGTAGTCAAAGAACGTGCGCTCGATGCCGCGCACACGCTGGGTCGTCCAGCCTGGGCCATCGCTCGCGGTCAAGCCCCAGAAGTACTGCCCGTAGCCCTCGAATTCAAGAGGATTCCGGATCGCGTACGCTTGCTGGACGTAGGTCGCGCGGCGGCTGTTCTCGCAGTAGTC
>Ga0310890_10000973_pt1 | contig 10390 bp, 5 predicted proteins | sample T20D3metaG_FD_203751 | JGI IMG/M metagenome (GOLD analysis project Ga0310890, IMG submission 203751) | Lab incubated soil microbial communities from West Virginia University Organic Research Farm, Morgantown, WV, United States - T20D3 | ecosystem: Environmental > Terrestrial > Soil >... | reverse complement strand
AGCAGCGTTTTGTAATCTGGTTCCGAGACGAAGGAGTCGTAAGGCGCGTGAGGGATTGAATTGCATAAAGGTTCTCCATTGTGAGGAATATTGACGGTACTTATATCACCGTCGAGCCGTTATGCAAATCTGAAATCCACGAAGAGCGCAGTAACGTTTGGCTGCTCGACTTGCAGAACTAAGAATGAATTCCAACCTGACAACGATCTCGTTAGTTCAGCGTCGCGACTTGGAACCATTCGAGCTCTTCGGTTCTCTGTACCAGCGCGTGCCTGAAGCATATTCCTTGTCAGTTGGTCTTAGCCTGGTGAGGGATCGCTTGGGATCAATGTGCGCACAAGCTACGTGTATCGCGCTCATCGCGGCCATTGGCGCAACGTATGAATTCAAAAATGAAGGACTGACTACCGGAGCGAGAATGTATGCGTCGCAGTAACGAGCGACTGGTGACGTCGCGCTATCCGTAATTCCAAATGTAGGCACACCTTGTTCTCTTGCCAGCAGTGCTGCTTCGACGGTGTCCTTGAGGCACTGACCGAAGCTGATGGCTATCAAAAGATCTTTCTTAGTCAACAGCTCGACTTTGTATTGCAGATTGCCCGTGCTACCTATCGGAGCTTCCGCGTCGAATCCGAGTGCCAGCAGTCCGTACGCAAGGTAGTAAGACAGCGATGCAGCGAAGTCCAAACCAACAATCAGGATTCGCCTTGCTCTCTTGATCAACTTGGCGAGTTCAACCAGTCGCTCACGATCGAGATCGGAATTCAGCAAATTAAGATTGGCTATCGCTTTTTCCAGGGCGTCGTCGATGTGATCGGTGACGCTTCTTCTTTCTTTAGTTGCAGCTTTGAGTGCGGCGTACGGTGTAATTCGGACGACAAAATGTTGACGAAGATCGGCCGAGAACTCGGCGAAGCTGTTGTAGCCAAGTACTTGCGTGGCGCGGAGAATGGTCGTCGCGTCAACGTTATAGCGTTTAGCTAGTTCTCTGGAGGAGAGGAAGCAGGTCTCATCCGCGGACGCAAGGATGGCACGCATCAATTGCTGACGTCGCGCATTTAGTTTGGACCGCGCACGCGCAAAGCGATCCTCAATCGAGCTGGGCAGGTTATTGCCATTGACGTTCGCCGGGGTGCCGATTGATTTGCGTGTCTTTTTTTGCAAACCACATCCTTAAATCACTGCCGGTGGCGAGTCGTTAGTTCTCGATTCGCTCCACGGTCTGTGTCATTGCATTAATGTAGTCGAGGTCAACTTCAAAGCCAATTCCGCTGCCAGTGGGTACTTCCACAATCCCATCGGGCGAAACTGTTACTTCGGGAGTGATTACGTCGCGCGCGAAATAACGCGAGCTCGCAGATATATCGCCGGGTAGTTCAAAGCCCGGCAGACTTGCGAGCGCGATGTTGTGTGCTCTGCCTATCCCTGACTCGAGCATTCCACCGCACCAAACAGGAATCTTCCGCGCGTGACAGGTGTCGTGGATCGCGAGTGCCTGCGAGTAACCGCCGACGCGTCCAATTTTGATGTTTATGATGCGACAGCTTTTCAAATCAAGAGCTTGTTGCGTTCGATGAATGCCAGTGATGCTCTCATCCAGGCAGATCGCCGTTCTCATCACCGACTGAAACCTGGCATGATCGATCAGATCATCGTGGTTTAGAGGCTGCTCAATCATCAGCAGGCGGAAATCATCCAACTGCTTCAGATACGCTTCGTCTGAAATAGTGTACGCGCTGTTGGCATCAACTGAGAGCACGATGTCCGGATGATGCCGTCTGACCTCTCGCACTATGCCGATATCCCAGCCGGGTTTAATCTTGAGTTTAATTCGTCGATAGCCGAGGGACAGGTATCGATTGATGCGATCGAGTAGCTTCTCGAACGAAGGTTGGATACCGAGACTTACGCCGACTGCGATATTCGATCTCGTGCCGCCAATTAATTGCGACAACGACTGACCCGTTACCTGACCCAGAAGATCCATATAAGCGAGCTCTAATCCTGCCTTTGCCATGTTGTGCCCGCGAAACGAACTGAAACGAATGGCAAGGTCAGTTAGGTCAGCTACGCGATCCGAGATCATCGCCGGAGCAAGAAAATCTCGAATTACGTGGGTCGCCGTGCCGGCAGTTTCATAACTGTAGTGTGGCTCCTCAGAGGCGACGACCTCGCCCCACCCGGTTTTGCCTTCCGCCGTTACGCTGACCAGGAATATCAGTCGCGAATCGATTGAGCCGAAGCTGGTTTCGAACGGTTCATTGAGTTTCAGTCGGACCGTACGTAATTCTACTTTCTCAATCTCTAAAGGGATCGAGTTTACTTCATACGGTCTCGCCGGCACTTCTGATAGGAGCTGCATGGGCGCGCAAGATAGCAAATCAAGTTTTGAGTAGCAAGAACGTTTTGCAGCATGTGCAGCATTATTGACATTATGCAGCAGTTGCTGTATACGCATCTCAGTTCAGTTTCAGCAAGACCCCACTTTTAGCTCGAGAGCATTTCATAAGGCGAAGCGATGTTGTGTAGTCGCCGTCACACACTTCGGTTTGATGCAACCTTCCAATCAGGAGGCGCGACTCATCGAGCGTTGACGGTCAAGGATTTAAACTTTCAAGTTGTGGCGATGATCGGATTCGTTAACGGAGCAAACATCATGAGAACCACCTGGACGATCCTTGGATTGATTGTAGTGAGCCTGCTTTTGAGTTCACCTGCAGCGGCACAAAATTCCACGAGTGGCCTCGTGCAGGGAACAGTGACGGACCCTAACGGTGCCGTAGTCGCTGACGCCGAAGTTAGACTTCTCGACGTTGCTACTAACCAAGCTCGCTTGGAGAGAACCAACGATAACGGGCAGTACGCATTACTTAGCGTGCCACCGGGTGTGTATGCGATCACCATTACCAAGACAGGCTTTCGCGGCGCGCAGATCACCGACTTGAAGGTAGAGGTAAACAAGACCCACACCGTTAACTTCACGCTGGAGCTGGGATCTGTGAGCGAGACAGTGCAGGTAACAGCGGGTGTAGGAGCTGAATTGCAGACGACCGACGCGCAGGTCGGGAATGTTGTACAGACAAGGATGCTGCGTAGTTTACCCACCTTTGGGCGTAACACCTTGGAGCTTATCTCGCTACAACCAACTACAACGCCGGGTGGCTTTGGTAGTGGCGGAACCGTGTCGGGCGCGCGCAGCGATCAGAACACGCTTATCCTGGATGGGATTGACATCAGCGACAATCTGACAGGCGGACAAGGCATCGCCTTCACGCAGGCGCCAGTCGGCGTCGATGCCGTCAGCGAGTTTCGGATGACAGTCAGTAATCCCAACGCGACCTTTGGCCGATCTGCTGGCGGCCAGGTAACACTAGTCAGTCCACAGGGCGGAAATGATTTTCACGGCGCTGCATATTGGTACCACCAGAACGACAACCTCAATGCCAATAGTTGGACCAACAATCGTACGCGTACTCGTAAACAAGAGTTGAAGGACAACCGCGCCGGCTTCAGCGTTAGCGGTCCCTTCTGGAAGGACCACACTTTTTTCTTTGGTAACTATGAAGTGCGACGCTTCCCACAGGGATCCGTCTTCACTCGTACCGTCCCCACTGCTTCGCTTCGTGCGGGCATTCTGAGGTTCCGCGATCAGGCGGGCAACATAGTGTCGTATCCGCTGGCAACTTCGACTCTATGCGGAGCCACAGGGACACTAGCCTGCGACCCTCGCGCGCTGGGTATCAGTCCGACCGTAAAGGCGATGTTCGATCTGCTGCCGGTGGGCAACGATGTAACGCTCGGCGATGGGCTCAACACGATTGGGTTCCGCGGCGTCGCGAACACATCGCTAACGTACGATGCTGTCACTTTCCGACTGGACCATAAGATCACAGACAATATTCGGTTTATGGGACGCTACTCGTACCAGCGAAACCTCAGTCCGCTAGCTACTCAATTGGATATTCGAGATATCAATAATGTGGGAGTCTTGCGGAATTCGAACCTACGCGGCGCCAATGTCATAAGTGGCGTCGACTACACAATTTCGCGAAACCTGGTGAACTCCTTTCGTTTCGGATGGGTTCAAAACAAAACCGATGCAGCCGGCACGAATCCGTTCTCCGTCGCTTCGACGCTCGGGCTGGCCGGGACCAACAGCTCCATCGGTCGAGTCGCCATTGATCTGGGTGGCTTGAGTGAGCCTATTGACGTTGCAGCGCAATCAGCGCGTACACAGATCATCCGGGATCGTAATATCCAGTTTTCCGATAATGCCGTCTGGAACAAAGGCTCACACACCTTTAATTTCGGCGGAGAGTATCGGGCGTTGCCTTTTCTGTTGACTCATAACGATCAGGTTACCTTCCTGACTGGCCCAATCGCCGCGTTAGCTCCAGGCAGTTTCTTGACGATCCCGGCCACAAATCGCCCACAGGCTTGCAGCGCCTCCGTTACCACCAACTGTCTGCGTACTCAAGATGCAACGGCGTGGAATAACCTTTACGCCGCGACCTTAGGCATGTTGGACAACCTGAGCATTGTGGGTGCACGCGATGGCGACCTCAAACCATTGCCCTTTGGAACTGACCTCGTGACGGAAACGAATATGCACTACTTCCAATTTAACGCTCAGGATACGTGGCGCGTGAATTCGTCCCTGACCTTTAATTATGGGCTGACATACAGCTGGGCGACGCCTCCTGAAGAGAAGCTGGATCGCTTCGCCTTCGTCACCGACCTGGCTACTGGCGAAGTCTTTTCAGCGCGTAAATATTTCGACGCCAAACGCCAAGCGGCGCTAGCAGGCCAGGTGTTCAATCCGACTATTGGTGTTAGACCTATTAACGATTCTCAACGCGATTCAGTCTTTGACATCGACTGGAGTAACCTCGGGCCACGTTTCGCCGTGGCGTGGAATCCTTCCTATCGAACAGGATTCATGAATACTCTGATGGGGGATCGTCGCACTGTTGTGCGCGGAGGCTATGCGATGGTCTACGATCGCGTGAACACAATCAGCGTCGTTCTGCCCGCCGCCTTCGGCGTCGGTTTTGGTCAAGTTCTGCAAGCAACCGCTCCTCTCTGTAACGCTTCTGCGACACCAGGGGCGGGCTGTAACCCAGCCGGTGGCACTACCAATCGCGGCCTTTCTATTTTCCGAGTAGGCGTGGATGGAAACGTTCCGGTCCCTCCGTTCAACGCATCCGCGTCTCCAATAGTCCCGGCTGTTCTTTCCGGAGGCATTACCTACGCCACGGATCCAGAACGCAAGATCGGACGGAATCACCTGATTGATTTCACCATTCAACGTGAGTTGCCAGCCAAATTGCTTTTGGAGGTAGGGTACATCGGCAGATTAGGTCGTAACTTGCCGCAAGGGCAGGATCTCGACGCTTCTCCGATTTTCTTCAAGGATTCAGCCAGTGGCCAGACTTTTGCCGAGGCGTTTGACAAGGTAGCCTGCGTGCTCAGGGGCGACGGTGGCAAATCCATCGGAGGATTTGCGTGTCCGGCCAGCGTGCAGCCGCAGCCGTGGTTTGAGAATCAGTTACCTGGGCTGGGAACCGCATTCCTGGCTGCCAACTTTGGAACTCTCTTCTCAACCAATAATGTCGCAAACCTATACCTCAACATGAGTGCTATTCGGCAAACAAGCCTGGGTTTGCCGGCCTACAGTAATCTTCAATTGCTGGCGATTCTGATGGCCACCAACGGCGGTCGATCCAACTACCACGCGATGTTCGCGACGCTTCGTAATCGACCATGGCATGGAGTGCAATTTGATCTCAACTATACGTTCTCCAAAGCTCTCGACCAGGTTGGAGATGTGCAGAACAACCTTGCGTTGATCAGCAGCGGTTTCGATGCGGACATCGATTATGGTCCGTCACAGGCGGATCGACGGCACGTGCTCAATGGAGTGTTTACTTACGATTTGCCGTTTGGACGGGGTCAGCGCTGGGCCAACAATGGTGCGCTTGAACGGTTGGCGGGCGGATGGTATCTCTCAGGAATCTACCGCACATATAGTAGTTTGCCTTTCTTCGTCACGGACAACACTGGCTTCGTTTTTGCGGGCTCAATCGCAGGTGTCCCGAACCAGGCGGCAATCGCAACCGTGGATCCAACAACACTCGGCCCAGGAATACATGAGGGAGTGACTGGTTCGGGCGGTATCGCTACGGCCGGCAATCCTGCGGTCGGTGGAACCGGGCTCAACTTGTTTGCTAATCCTGAAACTGCCTTCAGGTCATTTCGTCGCACGCTGATTAGTCAAGACACTCGGCAAGGGCGAGGAATGGCATTCCGGGGTCCATGGTTCTGGAATGTAGACTTCCGACTGGCGAAGGAAACTCGGATTACTGAACGAGTGGGCTTTGAGATCTCAGCTGACTTCTTCAATGTCTTCAACCACGTCAATCTGGCGACTCCTTCGTTGAGTTTGAATGCCCCAACCAACTTCGGTGTGTTCACGACCCAGCTCACTCCGCCTAACCGGTCAGACGGTGCACGGTGGATTCAATTGGGTATGCGGTTCAAATTCTGATGACGCGTCGCTAGGGATTTACGAAAGTCAGGCATTACCACCAGTAAGGGAACGAGCAAGAGCACAATGAATAGACAAATTGTTCGACTTGCTATCGTCGTGCTCTTTCAAGCTCTGCTTTGCTCAGCAGCGCAGGGCGAGACGCGGTTCGACATCTCGTACGACAAAGCTCTCGGATCGGGACCTCTTACCGGAAGAGTGATCCTCGTCATCACGAAGTCGGATCGACCAGAACCACGGTTTCAAATTGGACCAAACACAATGCCGATGTTCGGTGTTGATGCCGAAGGTCTCCAACCCGGGCAAGCCGTCGTCGTGGATCAAACGACCTTCGGGCATCCGGTTGAAAATCTTTCGCAATTACCGGCAGGTGAGTACTTCGTTCAGGCGATGCTGAACGTGTATGCAAAATGCGAGCGCAGCGACGGTCGCACGGTCTGGGTGCATTGGGATATGCAAGGTCGGTTCTTCAACGCATCGCCCGGCAACTTTTATAGCGACGTGCAGAAGCTTCGGCTCGACCCAGCTGCGGGCTACAACGTCAAGATCCTGCTCAATCACGTCATCCCACCCGACGATCCTCCGAAAGAAACAAAGTGGATCAAGCGCATTCAGATCAAGAGTGAATTGTTGAGCAAGTTCTGGGGCTATCCTGTTTATCTCGGCGCGACTGTGATTCTGCCAAAAGGCTACGACGAGCGCAGCGATGTTCGCTATCCAGTGGTGTACCCTCAAGGCTATCTCGGCAGTCCTGCTTACTACTTCAACGAAGATCCGAACAGCGCGAAGCAGCAGGAAGGTTTGAGAACGTCGTCGAATGTTCAGCCCGGATATGAATTTTTTCAGGAATGGACCTCTGACAAATTTCCGCGCTTTCTACTCGTCACGTTTGTCCAGCCCAGTCCGTTTTTTCCAGATGGATACGGCGTGAACTCCGCGAACAACGGTCCGTATGGCGACGCACTCACTCAAGAACTAATTCCTGCTGTCGAAAAACAATTCCGCGCGATTGCCAAACCGTACGCCCGTTTGGTGCAAGGTGCATCGACTGGCGGTTGGGGCTCGTTGGGGCTCCAGTTGAAGTACCCGGATTTCTTCGGCGGCGCCTGGGTGTTCAATCCCGATCCGATCGACTTTCGTCGTTACTTGCTGGTGAATATTTACGAGGATGAGAACGCATTCACGGCGCCCGGTCGTTCATGGATTCCGGCTGAAAGACCAATGCGTCGCTCTGCCGAAGGGCAAGTCAATTTAACAATTAGACAAGTGAGCAACTTCGAAGCAGTCCTCGGAAGCAAGGGCAGATCAGGTTATCAGCTCAACGCGTGGGAGGCGATTTATGGGCCCGTTGGACCAGACGGCTATCCTCGCGAGGTGTGGGACAAGCGTACGGGAAAGATCGATAAGGAAGTGGCGTTGTACATGCGCGACAATGGTTATGATCTCCGTTACTTCGCGGAAAAGAACTGGGCCACAATTGGACCAAAGCTACAAGGCAAGTTGCACTTCATCTCAGGCGACATGGATAACTTCTATTTGAACCTCGCCGTCTATCTCTTTGAAGACTTCGCGAAGAAGTCGACGAATCCGAAGAGCGATGCGACTTTTGCCTACGGTCGTCCTTTGAAAGGGCATTCGTGGCACGAAAAGAATTTTGCTGACATGCTGCGCGACATGGCCGAACAGGTTAAGAGAAATACGCCGACTGGTGACAGTCGCACCTGGTCGGAGTATTAGGCATTGATGATTGAAGATTTTTGATTGTTGATTGAGGATTTTGGCCGCTGCTTCCACGGTCACTAGAACTATCATCAATCAACAATCATTAATCGTTCCAGACGGAGGGTCCCATGGAGAAAAAGCTGCAAAGGGATGTGCTGTTCTTGAAGGTTTATTCGATCGTTATCACTGTCGTGTTAGGAGTGATTGCGTTCACAGCTGTCAGTCAAGCAAATCAAAATCAAAAGCCCAAGTTCGATGAGATTGATGTCGAGCGCATTAACATCGTCGAAAAAGATGGCAAGCTGAAGATGGTCATCTCCAATGCCGAACGGCAGCATCCCGGCGTCATTGACGGAAACACTCTGGCGAGGAAAAGGCCGCCGGGAATGCTTTTCTTTAATGAGAAAGGTGATGAGTGCGGCGGGTTAAGTTTTGACGGCAATACCAGAGGTGAGAAAGGAAGCGCGAGTGCGCTGTTGGCTTTCGATCGATTCCGACAAGATCAGACGGTCGGGATCAGCTATTCGGAGGGTAATGGACAGTATTCCGCTGGGCTGCGCGTTTGGGATAGGCCAGAGGAACCACTTGGACCAGTGGTGCTAAAGCTTGCCGAGATACAGAAAATGGCAGACGGTGCTGAGAAAACGGCGGCAATGCAGAAGCTCAGAGAGATGCCGGCCGCACAGGCTGCCGAACGCGTCATGGTTGGAAGAGATCGTGAGCAAGCGGCTGTTGTTCGACTCGCCGACGCGAAAGGGAAGCAACGAATGAAGCTCTCCGTGGATGCGGCAGGCAACCCGAAGCTCGAGTTTTTCGATGAGAACGGCAAGGTAACCTTCAGCCTGCCGCAGAACCCGGCCGAAAAAAAGTAATCGATACGATACGATGACCAGGAAGCTTGCGGCACTGCTTGCTCTTTTAATTGTAACGGCTCAGCTGTCTGGGCAAACGGGCGCCCGCCGTCCTGAAGGATCGTGGCAGGGAACGCTCGAGGCTGGCGAGAGAAAGCTAAGATTGGCGTTGACGCTTTCCAAGAATCCCGATGGAACTTATTCAGGAACTCTAGATAGCCTCGATCAAGGTTCAACCATTCCGATCGATGTAGTCAAAGTCGACGGAGATTCGGTTCACCTGGAGTTGACATCAATTGGTGCTCGCTTTGTCGGCAAGCTCAATGCTGATAGCTCTGAATTAATCGGTGAGTTCACTCAAGGTGACACTCTTTCACTAACTTTCAAACGCAGTTCTTCGGCTACTCCCGCAGCGTCTCCAGCAGCGACTCCCGCAGCGTCTCCCCAGACACCTGCACGACCACAACGACCGATCGATGTTCCAGTCGACGTCACGATTCCCACTGCGCCTGTAGTTTTCAAAGGCGGTGGCAAAACGCATCTAGTCTATGAATTGCACATCACAAACTTTAGTCGTAGTCCGTTAGTCTTTACTAGACTCGAAGTGCTTGCGCCCGGCAATCAAACGCCGCTGGCAAGTTATGCTGGAGACGAACTAGGAGGTCGAGTCGTCCGTCCTGGTGTTGCTACGACTACGACTGAGGAGAAATTGAAGGTTGGTCCAGGGCTTCGTGTTATCACGTATCTTTGGCTGACTTCCGACCTTCCTACAGCAGCTCCGAAGTCGATTGAACATCGCCTGAGCTTCAAAGTTGGTGACTATCCGGATGAACTTTCGGTCACCTCTGCGCAAGCAACTGTTACGAATGCTCCGCTTCTGATTAGCGCGCCGTTGCACGGAAGTGAGTGGTTGGCCGGCAACGGGCCGGCGAACGCTTCAGCGCATCGACGAGCCTTAATTCCTGTCGGCGGTGGAGTTCACATCGCACAAAGATTCGCCATCGACTTCCTGCAACTTAATCCGGATGGTCGTAGTTTTTCCGGAGATCAGAAGGACAACAAGTCGTATCGATGCTACGGTGCGGAAGCCCTGGCGGTGGCAGACGGTGTAGTTGTCGCAACTAAGGATGGAATTCCGGAGAATATTCCTGGGGCGACGTCGCGCGCTGTTCCGATCACGCTGGAAACCGTTGGTGGCAATCACATCATTTTGGATCTCGGAAATGGGCGCTTTGCTTTTTACGCGCATCTCCAGCCGGGAAGTCTGCGG
>Ga0310890_10000972_pt1 | contig 10395 bp, 9 predicted proteins | sample T20D3metaG_FD_203751 | JGI IMG/M metagenome (GOLD analysis project Ga0310890, IMG submission 203751) | Lab incubated soil microbial communities from West Virginia University Organic Research Farm, Morgantown, WV, United States - T20D3 | ecosystem: Environmental > Terrestrial > Soil >... | reverse complement strand
GCGTGAACTCGAACATGCCGAACGGCTCGCCGAGGATCTGCTCGCGTACGCGCGACACGATGATGTTCGGCGACGTGCCGATCAGCGTCATCGTGCCGCCGAGCAACGAGCCGAACGCCATCGGCATGAGCAGCAGCGAGGGCGAGCGGTTCGCGCGCTTGGCCATCTGCAAAGCGATCGGGATCATCATCGCGAGGGCGCCGATGTTCTTCACGAATGCCGACAGCAGCGCCACGGCACCGACCAGGATGAGAATCTGCACGCGCAACGAAGTAACGTGCGGCGCGATTGGCTGCAACGCGACCTCGATGATTCCCGAGCGCGCGACGGCCGCGCTCACGATCAGGGCACCGGCGACGATGACCACGATCTCATCGCTGAAGCCGCTGAACGCCTTGTCCGCCGGCACCACGCCGATGAGCACGGCCACCAGCAGTGCCACGCCCGCGACCAGGTCGTAGCGCAGTCGACCCCACACGAACAGGGCCATCGTGCCGCCAATGACCGCGAAGGCCAGGACCTGCTGCAGCGTCATCATTGGCGCTCAACGTGTGGGAATCGACTGGCGTTCCAGCGGTGCTAGACTCGCGAACATGAAGGCAACCACCACCCTCGGCTTGGCGCTCGCTGCAACGCTATCGCTGGCCGCATGTTCCAAGCAGCAACCCGAAGGCGCGCCGCGCCAGCCCGAGCCCACCACCGCGGCTCCGGCCGAGAAGGCGACGCCTGCCGAGCCGGCGAGCGAAGCCGTCGTGCAGGTCGCGCCGACTCAGGGCAATACCGTTACGGGTGCGCTGGCGTTGGGATCCTCGCCGCAGGGCGTGCACATCACGGGTAGCATCCAGGGTCTGAAGCCGGACGCCGAGTTCGGCTTCCACGTCCATGAGAAGGGCGACTGCAGCGCGCCCGACGGCAGCAGTGCCGGCGGTCACTTCAATCCGACGCAGGCCCAGCACGGCAATCCGACCGGCGCCAGCCATCATGCGGGCGACATGGTGAACATCCGCTCCAACGGCGAAGGCGTGGCACAAGTCGACGCGACTGCGACGGGCACGACGTTGCACGGCGACCCAGGGACGGACGTCATGGGCAAGGCGATCGTCGTGCACGAAAGCCCGGACGACTACGCGACCCAGCCCTCCGGCAATTCCGGCAAGCGCATCGCCTGCGGGGTCATCGCAGCGCCGAGCCCGCTGTAACCGGTCGTTCGTGCAGCAGGACGCGCAGCTTCGCGAGCGCGTATTTCTTGCGGCTCAGCACGGTGTCGCGCGGCGCCTCGGTGAGCGTCGCGATGGCAGCGATCCTCATCCCGTCTGCCCACATCGCCACCACTTGACGCTGTTCCAGCGGCAGCCTGCCTAGCGCCTTGTGTAAGCGCGCATGGCGTTGGCGCTCGTCGAGCGGTTCTGCCGGATCGGGCGCGACGCGATGGACCTCCGCGAGCGTCGCACCCAGATCGGACGGCAGGGGCACGCTGCGGGTCGTGGCAAACTTGCGCCGATACTCGTCTATGAAGTGATTGCGCGCGAGCGTGCACAACCAGGTTCGAAAGGCGACACCGGAAGCCGCGGCGAACGCACCCTGTTGAGCCACGTCGATCACCTTGAGCCAGGTCTGCTGCGCGACGTCTTCCGCGACCGCACGGTTGCGGCTCAGGCGCGTCAGGAACCGCAGCAACGAAGCGCGATTGCGCTCGAACAGGCGGGCCAGCGCCGCGCAGTCGCCATCGCGCTGGAAGCGGAGCATGAGCTGGGCATCTTCCTGAACCGGCATACACCCGGGATATCGTTATCCGGGTGCGAAAACCGCCAGCACGGTGCCGGGAGAAGAATCGAAGGGAAACTCAGCGGTGCAACATCGATCAATGATGCAGTGCTGAGTTTCCCCCTAATTTCTCTCCCGGCACCTAGGTCAGTGCACCGCTGGCGCGCAGCTCTTCGATCTGCTGCCGTGAGAAGCCGGCTTCGGCAAGGATGGCGTCGGTGTCTTCGCCGGAGCGGCGCGGGGCGTCTGGAGTGTGTGCCGGGGTGCGGCTGAAGCGGGGGACCGGGGCGTTCTGCTCGACCCCGTTGATCTTCACGAACGTACCGCGTGCCACGTTGTGCGGATGCCGGGCCGCCTCCTCTACCGTCAGCACGGGTGCGAAACAGGCATCGGTGCCCTCCATGATTCGGCACCATTCGTCCCGCGTTCGCGACGCAACCGCCGTTGCAATCGCCGAACGCAGCTCGGCCCATTCGCGCGTCGCCGGATCGACGACCGGAAAGCCGACGCGCGCATAGCGCTGCCAATCCAGCCCCAGCTTGTCGAGGAGCTGCGTGAAGAACTGCGGCTCGAGCGCACCGATGGAAACGTACTTGTGATCCTTGGTTCGATAGGTGTCGTAGTACGGCGCCGCGCCGGCGAGGAAGTTCATGCCGGTTGCGTCCTGGAACATGCCGCGCGCGCGCATGCCGTAAAACATCGCGAGCAGTGCCGCCGAGCCGTCGACCATCGCGGCATCCACGACCTGCCCGCGTCCCGACTGGCGGGACTCGAGCAGCGCCGCGAGCACGCCGAACGCGAGCAGCATGCCGCCGCCGCCGAAGTCGCCGATGAGATTCAACGGCGGCACCGGCTTGCCGCCAGGCGAGCCGATGAGATGCAGCACGCCGGCGAGCGCGATGTAGTTGATGTCGTGGCCGGCCGCCGGCGCGAGCGGACCGTCCTGGCCCCAGCCGGTCATGCGGCCGTAGACCAGGCGGGGATTGCGCGCGAGACATTGCTCCGGTCCCAGGCCGAGACGCTCGAGCACGCCGGGCCGGAAGCCTTCGATCAACACGTCGGCCTGTTCCAGCAGCTTCAGCACGACCTCGACCGCCGCGGCGTTCTTGAGATCCAGGGCGATCGACCGGCGATTGCGCAGCAACGGATCGGGCGGCGCCGGCTCGTTCGGCCGCGCCGAAGCCCGCTCGACGCGGACGATCTGCGCGCCGAGATCGGCGAGCATCATTGAGCAGAACGGCGCCGGACCGATCGCAGCGATCTCGACGATTTTGATTCCGGCCAGCGGTCCCATGGGGTGCTATTGTACTTGGTGTTATGAGAACTCCACTCTGCGACTTGCTCGGAATCGAGTTTCCGCTGTTCGCCTTCAGTCACTGCCGTGACGTGGTGGCCGCAGTCTCCAACGCGGGCGGCTTCGGCGTGCTCGGCGCCAGCCGGCACACGCCCGAAGAGCTGGAGCTGGAGTTGAAGTGGATCGACGAGCACGTCCACGGCCGGCCGTACGGCGTCGACATCCTGATTCCCGAAAACATGGTGGGACGCGACGGGAGCGTCGACATCGAGACGTTGCGCGCCCGTGTGCCGGAGCGACATAAGGAGTTCGTGCAAGCGCTGCTCGCCCGCTACGACGTGACGCTCGACCTCGACGATCCGCGTGTTGCCAAGCGCGAGATGCCCTTGCTGCCCGCCGTGTCGGCGCGCTTGATGGACGTGGCGTTCTCGCATCCGATCAAGCTCATCGCCAACGCACTCGGCGTGCCCCCGCAGTCGATGATCGATCGAGCGCGCGCACAGGGTGTCCCGGTCGCGGCGCTGGTCGGTGCGAAAGAACACGCGATCCGGCAAGTCCAGGCGGGTGTAGACATCATCGTTGCCGAAGGCGCGGAAGCCGGCGGCCACACCGGCGAAGTCTCGACGCTCGTTCTGGTCTCCGAAGTCATTCGTGCCCTGCAGCCGATCCGCCCCGTACCCGTGCTCGCCGCGGGCGGCATAGTCACCGGCCGCCAGATGGCCGCGATGATGGCATTGGGAGCCGCAGGTGCCTGGACCGGCACCGTATGGCTGATGACGAGCGAATCGGAATGCTCACCGCTGATCCAGGAAAAGTTCGCGGCCGCGACCTCGCGCGACACCGTCCGCTCCAAGAGCCGCACCGGCAAATACACGCGTCAGCTCCGCTCCGCCTGGACGGATGCGTGGAGCGGCCCCGAAAGCCCCGGCCCGCTACCGATGCCGCTGCAGCTGTTTCTCAGTGAGCCGGCGTTGCGCCGCGCCGAACACGAAGCGAGCCGCGGCAATCGCAAGGCGGAAGACCTCGTGACGTACTACGTCGGCCAGGGTGTCGGCTTGCTGGACCAGGTGAAGACCTCGCGAGCGGTCGTGCGCGAGTTCATGGAAGAGTTTGCGGAAGCGGCGGCCGAGATGGCCGAGCTGACGAAATAGTCGCGACGCCTAGCGGCCCGGCTTCGCGAACACGAAACGATTCCCATACTCGAACGAGCGCACGTGGATGGCCGCATGCAGCGGATCGTCCTCGATCATCTGGTGCAGCGTACGATCGTCCTCGTCGTGCGTGTTGGCGAGAAAGCGCTCACCCGTGCCGTCGAGCTTGCCGACGACAATTGCGTGCGAAGGTCCGGTCTTGCCGTGCACGACGGTGTAGCTCTCGATCGTCGCAGGGCCGTCGGCTTCACTCGCGACGCTCGGCGCCGGCAATGAATCCACCTGCGCCTGCAACGCAGTGCTGTCGCAGCGGCTGAACTCCGCGGGTCGCGTCGAGTAGATGCCGACAGCGTACTTCGACATGTGACCGCCGTTCGCGCCGATGAGACCGAACGCACCGTCACGCTCGCGCAGCTTCTCGACCATCGACGCGATCGCGTGTGTCGAGTAGCTGTTGCCGGGCCCGCCGAAGTACGGCAGTCCGCCGGTCACGGTCAAGCCGCGCGGATCTTGTGCCGACAGGCCGAAGCCGTCGCAGATGTTGAACACTGCGATCGGGAAACAGCTATACAAATCGAACAACGCAATGTCATCGAGCGTCACGCGCGCCGCGCTGAGCGCTTCGCGACACGCAAGTCGCGCTGCCGGCGATGCGCCGAGATCTTCGCGACTCATGATGTCGCGCTCTCTCGCAAACGAGTAGCCGTGCAGGTAAACCCACTTGCTGCGATCGATGCCGAGCTCTTGCGCTGCGTCGGTCGATGCGATCAGCACTGCCGCCGCCTGGTTGACCTGATCCCGCGCGACGAGCAGCCGCGTGTACGGATCGGCGATCATGCGATTGCGTTCACTGACCGCGACGAGCGACTCCGCTGTGTACGCAACCGGTGCCGTGGAGTACGGGTTCTGCGCCGCGACCGCGCTGAACGGAGCAAAGAGACGTCCCATCTCGCGCGCATAGTTCTCGCGTGACATTCCTAGTCGCGCGCGACGGGCGTGCTCGAAGACTGCGTACGAAGTCGACGCCTGCACGAGGCCGTGCTGTCTCGTGTACGGCGTGCTCAGCTCTTCGAGACCGAAGCCGCGGTCGTCCACTGGCGCGTCGATCGATTCCGCCCAATCCGCGCTCAGCCCGCTTGCAATGAGATGCTTCGACGTGGAGATCGCCTCCGAGCCGACGACGAGCGCGACCTGCAGCGAGCCATCCGCAACACGCTCGCAGAATTCGCTGACGAGCGTCTGCGGCGTGTCGCCGCCGACCTTGGCCCACACAGCCGTGCGCGGCGTTGCGCCGAGTCGCCGTGCGATCGAATGCGGAAAGTTGTCGGACTTACCGAACGGCGTCGAATAGCGCGGGATCGAGTCTTCGAAGGTACGCAGCGCGCCGATGCCGTCGATCTGCGCGACAACACGCGGATCGTCCAACGCGTCGCGGCATGCACGACTTGCCGCCTCCACTGCCAGCTCGACGCTCGACAGGCCGCGGTACTGCGGCGAATCGAGGCGATCGGTGTACTGACCGACGCCTACGATCACCGGAGTCCGCGACTGCGTCATGACGGTCGCGACCCGATCTGCACGAATCGACTGCCCGGCGCCGGCGGCGGTTCCGGTGGACCGGCGAAGCATTGCGCCATCGACATCCACTCGTGTGCGACTTCGCCGCCGACACGCAGCGCGGTGTCGGCGATGTTGCGCGTCTGAGTGACGACCTGGCAGAACTCGACTGCCGAGCCGTCCACGTAGTTGCGATCGTCCGGCTCGTTCCAGGTCCACGACTCGCCGGAGGGACTGCGCAGGCGAATGTGCGGCTTCGTGGTCGGCACGGCGCGGCTGCGGTTCATGAAGGTCCAGCCGAAGGTGTTGACGCCCATGATGGCGATATTGCGAATACGATCGTGCTCGACGCGCACGCGACCGAGCAGGTCGAACGCGGCCTGGCCGTGCGCCCACGTTTCCATCTGCCGCGCGCTGATGCAGGAACGCACGCTCATGTCGGGGCCGGCCCACTTCACGCGCTGTGCCGGGTCGAGCCCCGCGTATTCGTCGGCGACCTGGCGCGAAAACTCATGCCAGCGCTGCAGCAGCTCGCGCCCGCCGCAGCCGCGCAACCAGACGCGCGTGTACTCGGCCATCGAGTGGCCGGCGGCGAGCGATTGGAGGATGCTGTCCCAGAAGGAGCCGAAGACGTGCGGGCCTTCGAGCGTGAGGCGCGCGGCGTAGTCGAACATGTGCAGGTGACCCAGCACGTCGTCGAGTGTCCAGCGTTTGAACTGCGTCGGCTGCGACCAGCGCGAGTCGTCGACGTCGGCGAGCAACGCGTAGAGGGCGTCGCACTCGTCGCGATAGTCGATGGCCTGGGTCAGCATCGCGAGCACCTGTTGTTGTGGTGCTGACTGTAGCAGAGAGTCAGGCCAAAGCCTGACCCACGAACCCTGTGGGTCAGGCTTTAGCCTGACTCCTTCTCTTCTCCACTGCCCCCGCCAACCTCTCCAACACTCCCACCGACGTCGCCCAGTCGATGCAGCCGTCCGTGATGCTTTGCCCGTACGCCAACGGGCGGCCCGGTGTCAGGTCCTGCCGTCCGCCGACCAGGTGGCTTTCCACCATGATGCCGGCGATGCGCCGCTCGCCGCCTTCGATCTGCCGCGCGATCTCGTCCACGACGCCGGGCTGGTTCTCCGGCCGCTTGTTGCTGTTGCCGTGACTGACGTCGATCATCACCTGCGGCCGCAGGCCGGCGCCCGTGATCGCGGCGCAGACGCTGGCGATGCTGGCCGCATCGTAGTTCGGCGCCTTGCCACCTCGCAGGATGATGTGGCAATCGTCGTTGCCGGCCGTCGTCGCGATCGCGCTGCGGCCCTGCTTCGTCACCGCCAGGAAGTGATGCGGATGCGCCGCGGCCTGCACCGCGTCGATCGCGATCTTCACGTTGCCGTCCGTGCCGTTCTTGAAGCCGACCGGACACGACAGTCCCGAGGCGAGCTCGCGATGCACCTGGCTCTCCGTGGTCCGCGCGCCGATGGCGCCCCACGCCACCAGGTCGCCGATGAACTGCGGCGTGATCATGTCGAGGAATTCGCATCCGGCCGGCAGGCCGAGGCGATTGATGTCGAGCAGCAGGCCGCGGGCGAGGCGCAGTCCCTTGTTGATGTGAAAGCTGCCGTCCAGGTCCGGATCGTTGATCAGCCCCTTCCAGCCGACGGTGGTGCGCGGCTTCTCGAAGTACACACGCATGATGATTTCCAGCGTGCCCTCGAAGCGCTCGCGCTGCTCGCGCAGACGGCCGGCATAATCCAGCGCGGCCGCAGTGTCGTGAATCGAGCAAGGCCCGATGACGACGGCGAGACGATCGTCGGTGCCGTGCAGAATGCGCTGCATACCGCGACGCGCGGCGCTGACGGTCGCGGAAGCCTGCTCGCCGCAGGGATATTCGTGCATGAGCTCTTCGGGAGTGCTCAGCTCGCGAATGTCGCGAATGCGCAGGTCGTCGGTACGAACGTTCATAGCAAAAAAAAACCGCCAGGGGTCTGGCGGTTTCCTCGTGTCTCGGTGTGAAGTTTCGTTCAGGTCGAGCGCAACGGTTCCGCCAGCGAGGCTGGGTCGTAGTAATACCAGAACCAATAGCGACTAACTGTCATGGGCGGCATTGATAGCACAGGCCGATTACAAGGTCCATCACGTTAGTCCCGGTCGGACCCGTCCGGTGCAAATCACCGAGGGCATGCAGCAATGTGAAGCTGTCCTGACGCCGCAGGAAATCGCTCGCATCGAGGCCGCGGGCGCGAGCGCGTGCAACCGTCGAACCATCGACGAATGCTCCGGCCGCATCCGTCGGACCGTCGGTCCCGTCGGTGCCCGCACTCAACAGTGCAACGTTGTCGACGCCCTGCAGATCGAGAGCAGCGACCAACGCAAACTCCTGGTTGCGTCCACCACGGCCGTTGCCTTGTACCGGCAGCGTGGTCTCGCCGCCCGCGAGCAACACGACGGGCGCATCGTCAGTGCGCGCGCTTGCGACTTGCCGGAGTTCCGCGGCGAAGCGATGTGCGGCATCGTGCGTGTGGCCTTGCATCTCCGTCGTCAGGATCTCGACCTTGCATCCGCGCTCGCGCGCTACGCGTGCTGCCGCATCGATGGAGATGCGATTGCTCGCGACGATCCGATAGGGCGAGTCGCGAAAGATCCGCGAGGTTTCCTTCGGCGTTTCCGCTACGACACCCGCGACGCCGCGCTCGAGGTGCTCGATCACAGCGCGCGGCAACGCTGTGCGCAGCCCGTAGCGCTCGACGATCGCGACGCAGTCCTGAAACGTCGAAGGATCCGCGACCGTGGGCCCGGAACCAATGGCAGCCGGCGCGTCGCCGATGACATCGGAGATCGCGAGCGTACAGAATGACGCACATCGTGCCCGCTGCCGCAGCCGCCCACCGGTTACAGCCGAGAGATGCTTGCGCACGGCGTTGATCTCGTCGATCTGCGCTCCGCCGTTCACGAGCAGCCGGTTCGCAGTTTGCAGATCTTCGAACGACAGCCCTGGCGCCGGCTCGACGAGCAACGCGGATGCGCCGCCGGTGAGCACGAAGAACATCGTGTCGTTCTCGGACGCTGTCTCGACGATTTGCATGATGTGACGCGTGCCGGCCAGACCCGCGGCATCCGGCACTGGGTGTCCGCCTTCCAGCACGGCGATACGCTGCAGCGGCTGGCCGTGTCCGTGTTTGACGAGCACCGCTCCCGAATCGATGCGATCGCCGAGCACGGCTTCCAGTCCGCGCGCGAGCGACGCAGCCGCCTTGCCCGCGCCGGTGACGAAGACCTTGCCCTCACCGAACTGCGGAAGCGGCACTGCGACCGATCCGGCAGGACCGAAGTATCGCCACGCACCCGCTGCGACTTCGGACTGGGCGATCAGCAGATCTTCGCCGCGCGCGGCGCTGACGGCGGCGTCGAAGAGCTCGATGAGTAACGGCTCCGCCATCAACCGCGAACGTTGGAACGCAGGAATTCCGCGAGCCACGTGCCGACGCGCGCGCGATCGTTCGACTCGCGAAGCGTCTGCAGAGCCCGGTCCGCCTGCTCGTTGCTGTACTTCGAGCTGCGCCGCAGCTGGATCAAGGCGGCAGCGTACTCGGGCGAGAATTCCGGATGCGATTGCAGGGACATCGCGCGACGCCGCGGGTACTCGACGATCCCGTACGGAGTGAATTCGCTTCCGCCCAGCACGCGCGCATCACCCGGCAGTTTCACGACCTGGTCCTGATGCGAAGCCGGCACGGCGATCGATCGAGCGTCGTCCATCCACGCGGCACGTTCCTGCACGTCGTATCGATGCAGCCCGATACCCCAGCCGCGCGGCGACTTGATCACCCGGCCGCCAAAAGCTTCGGCCATCAATTGGTGACCGAAGCAGATGCCGATCAGCGCGCTCTGCCCGCTCGCGTCGCGCACGAAGTTCTTCACTGCACCGATCCAAGCGTCGCCGTCATACACGCCCGAAGCCGAACCCGTGATGACATAGGCGGGACAATCATCGGCCCGCGCGGGCAGCTCGCCTTTGCGCACGTCGAACGTCGTGAACTCATGCTGCGGGCCGAGCAGCTCCTGCACCATCGCGCTGTAGGACCCGAAGCGCCCCTGCAGCGGCGGCGGCGGACTGCCGGTTTCGAGGATGCCGACCTTGATCGTCATGGCGGACAAGATACTCCACTGTCGCCAGCCGTGGCGCCGGCGACGTGTCGAGCCGTCGCAGCGACAGCCGCTTCGAGCGAAGTCCCCTTCGCAAGCGCCGTCGCGCGTTCAGCGTGCGCCCGTGCCTGCGACACGCAGCCACGATCGCCGAGAATTTCCGCGAGATTGTTGTGGGCGACGACGTTGCGCGGATCGAGCGCGAGCGCCGCAAGGTACCCGCCCTCCGCGGCCTGCCGGTCGCCGCGCCGGTAGCTGAGATTGGCGAGGCCGAGCTGCGGCCAGACCGAGTCGGGCCACTCTTCGCGTGCCCGACCGTAAGCCTGCTCGGCTGCGTCCAACCGGCCGACTTCTTCCAGTCCAGCGGCTGCCGCAACGTAGCGATCGAGCTGCGCGCCCGCCGGCAACTTGCGGGGTTCCAGCACGACCAGCGCCCAGCGCTCCGCACGATTCCAGGTGCTCATGAACCGTCGCATGCCCATCACGCGTCGCTGCGTC
>Ga0310890_10000969_pt1 | contig 10405 bp, 8 predicted proteins | sample T20D3metaG_FD_203751 | JGI IMG/M metagenome (GOLD analysis project Ga0310890, IMG submission 203751) | Lab incubated soil microbial communities from West Virginia University Organic Research Farm, Morgantown, WV, United States - T20D3 | ecosystem: Environmental > Terrestrial > Soil >... | reverse complement strand
GCCGAACGCGATCAAATGGGCAACGTGACTGTTGTTGCGTGTTCGCGACCGCGGAATATTTCTGTGCCGCGGGAAAGATTACGCCGCGCAATGGAGCGTCGAACCGGCTCCTGACAGAGTCTCGCGTTCAGATCCTTCACCTCCACAGATCGGAGTCCGGGCATTGCGATTGCACGCCCAAGTCATGCCAATTCGCTCGTTGTTGACACTGGAGCCGACCGGTGCGTTGTCAGCCTTGCGACGACGACTGGAGAAGAGGAGGGAGCCATGGGCCATTTGGAGTTGAGCGCGCACATGACCGTACGCCCGGGATGTCTCGAGGGCTTCAAGAAGCAAGCAGGTGAGTGCGTCCGGATCACGAAAGAGAAGGACACCCACACACTGCGCTACGACTGGTTCCTCAGCACTGATGGCACGGAGTGCGAAGTGCGTGAGGCGTACACCGGTCCGGACGGACTGGTCGAGCACAACCGCAATATCCTCGACGCCCGAACGACGCTGTTCAAGGACTACGCCGACGGTCACTTCATGACGGTGTACGGAGACGTATCACAGCCGCTGCTCGACCTGCTGAAGGCGCATGCGGTTGGATTCAAGTGGTTCACCTTTCTCGAGGGATTGGAAGGGGCGGAGCCGTCCACCGATATTCGACGCGCGAGCGTGCAGGCCTGAGGGGACCGGAGCGCGGCTGTCCGTTCCCTTTTGGGGAATCGGCGCTCTGGCTCAAGCGCATGTCATTGCCGATCGAGTGATGTTCCGTGCTTCCTGGTCGCCGACTCCGATGATGGCGGCCCCGATCTTTGTCTACCGTGAGAACAGGGCTGCGAGCGTGAGGCAGCTGTTTCGGCGAATCATCGACTACGCGCGAAGTACGACCCGCGCCGCCTCGCCTTCATCGCGAGCGTGCTGGCGGCGACAGTGACATACCTGTGGGGACCAAAAACGTTGGCTCAGTATCGGTATGCGGCGCAGGGCGCGTGATCTGTTGTTGGACAACGTGTCTAGCGAGAGGAGCATGACCACTTCCAGACAGATCGCAGGGCTCGCGGGCCCCACCATCGTCGTAATGATTGTGTCGGAGTTCCCGCTCGTGCAGCCGCATTTGTACGAGGCTCAGATCCCGCCGGTCGTCTACCTATCGGGCGTCCTGATGTTTGTCGCGGGACTCGCGATCGTACGCGTCCATAATCGCTGGGCGCGGAATTGGACGGTGCTCGTCACGTTGACGGGGTGGTTCTCAGGCGTTCTCGGGCTGCTCCGAATGTTCGCTGCTGGCGCGTATCAACGGGGTGCGGCGGGCACGTCACCGACCACGTTCATGGTCTTGGAGGGCGTGCTGTTGGTGTGTGGGCTCCTTCTAAGCTTCAAGGCATATTGCCGAACAGAATCCGCGCGCCGCTAGGTCCGTTCGGGCTCCTCGGGCTGGACTCGCACTGATCTGTCGTTCCACGGCGGCACCTTACTCCGGCTTGGGCGGAACTACTGCGGCCGGTTGCAGCGATAGGGCACGTGATATCGTGCGCGGACTGATCGATTTCTCCGCTTGCATTGACAGCCACCGTGTCGGAACGGAAGGAGCTGGCCGATGACCGCGTCACGTCGTCTGGACCGCCATGCGGCTCGTTGCGTGAATCTTGTTCTCGTTGCCACCCGCATAGCGGTCCTAGGCGCGCGGAGCGCGCCAAGAGACACTGGCACCCAGCCAACGATTCTGCGCGGATATCAAGGGCAGAGCCGTTGGCTGGGTGGGATGTGTGCCGCCGCCGCGCTCGTTGGCGCGATTGCAGTCCAGGCGCTGTCTTCAGGTACAAACGATGGGCAGTGGCGAATGTATTCCGCGGATAACGCCGCGACCAAATACTCGCCGCTCGATCAGATCAACAAAGCGAACGTCGGGAAGTTGAAAGTGGCGTGGCGCCGTTCGCAAACGCCGCCCGACATCCCCCTGTCGCCTGCGCTTCGCCCCAACAACAATTTCCGCTCGACTCCCATCATGGTGGATGGCGTGCTCTACGCCTCGAACGGCCTTGGCCTCGCGGAGGCGTTCGATCCAGCGACAGGCGCGACGATCTGGGTACAAAAGCCTGGTGACGACCCGCTGCGCGGATCGGCGAGCGTGCGTGGCCTCGCGTATTGGACCGACGGAAAGGCGCCTCGCGTCTTCTCCTATCGCAACCAGTATCTCTATGCTCTCGACGCAAAGACTGGAGAAGTCATACCGTCCTTCGGCGTTGGCGGGCGAGTTGACCTCTCAGCCGGCCTCGACCCGCGCGCCCGCGGCTGGCGCTGGAGTGCCGCACCGCTCATCGTCCGCGACGTCGCCGTGATCGGCTCCGCGATGACCGATCAGGACTTCGCCACGAAGATGGAGGGCGCGCCCGGCGTCGTCCGCGCTTTCGACGTCCGCACCGGCGCGTTGCGTTGGACGTGGAACCCAATTCCGCAGGACGGCGAGCCCGGTGCTGACACGTGGGAAAACGGATCACGGGCGTACACCGGCGCCGCCAACGTCTGGTCGTCGATGAGCGCCGACGAGGAACTCGGGTACGTCTATCTGCCGACGACGAGCGCGACCAGTGATTACTACGGCGGCCACCGCCTGGGTAACAACTTGTTCAGCACCTCGGTGGTGTGTCTGGACGTCACAACCGGCAAGCGCGTGTGGCACTTCCAGACCGTTCATCACGACATATTTGATTACGACAATCCTGCTGCGCCGATTCTGGCCGACCTCACCGTCGATGGCCGGAGGATCAAGGCGGTTGTCCAGGTCACCAAGCAGTCGTTTGCGTACGTCTTCGACCGCGTGACCGGCAAGCCAGTGTGGCCGATCGAGGAACGCGCCGTTCCATCTGCGACAGTGCCCGGAGAAAGAGCGTCGCGCACACAGCCGTTTCCGACGAAGCCGCCAGCATTCGATCGTCAGGGGATTACTGAAGATGATCTGATCGACTTCACGCCGGAACTGCGTGCCGAAGCGCTCGCGATCGCGCGGACGTACGTCATGGCTCCGATGTTCACACCGGGATCGCTCCCCGAGCCCGGGCCCGATGGCAAGCAGGGGACGATTCAGATGCCCGGAACGGTTGGTGGTGCTGACTGGACTGGTGCCGCCTTCGATCCTGAAACCGGTCGGTTGTACGTGCCTTCCATGACCGGTCCAATCGCCCAGAACGTGATGCCCGGCAACCCCGAATCATCGAACCTGCGATATCGCGTCTCGAATAACACTCGGGTCGTTGGCCCCCGCGGGTTGCCGCTGGTGAAGCCTCCGTACGGTCGTATTACGGCCCTCGATCTGAATCGCGGCGACAAGGTGTGGACCGCACCGAACGGCGATGGCCCGCGGAATCATCCCGCACTCGCGCATCTCAAACTGGGGCCGCTCGGCAATGCGACGCGTTCCGGCGTGATCGCCACCAAGACGCTGGTCTTTGCGACCGTCGGCGATCAAATCACCGTCGGCACGCCTCCCGGTTTCGGCGGGAATCAGTTCAGCGCGTTCGACAAGAAGACGGGCGAGCTCGTGTGGACGACCAATCTCGAGGCGGGAGCGACCGGCGCTCCGATGACGTACATGCACCGTGGCAAGCAGTACGTGGTATTCGCCATTGGCGGTCAACAGCACGCAGCGGAGTTCGTCGCGTTCGCGTTGCCGTAAGTCGCGCGGCGGCCTCTCACGCTTCCCCACTTTGACGGCATGTCTTCGTCTATCATCCGGTTCAGATGACCGTGCGGGCAGGCAGCCACGTCGGCGCGTATGAAATCGTCGCGCTTCTCGGGGCCGGAGGCATGGGTGAGGTCTATCGCGCCCGCGACGCGAGGCTCGGACGCGACGTGGCGATCAAGATCCTGCCCGAGGTGTGGCTGACCGACCCCGACCGTCGAGCTCGGCTCGACCGCGAGGCCCGCGTACTGGCCTCGCTCAATCATCCCCACATTGGCGCGATTTACGGCGTGGAAGAGAGTGGCGGCGTCCTGGCACTCGTGCTGGAGCTCGTGGAGGGACAGACGCTGGCTGAACGGATTCAGCCGGGCACTGGGCTCAGAGGTCACAGTTCAGGCGTCAGGGCTCAAGGGTCGGGACTCAGGAGTCCAAGTGCCGGGCTGCGGCTGGCCGAAGCGCTGTCGTTCGCCAGGGAAATCGCCGACGCGCTCGATGCGGCGCATGAAAAAGGGATCATCCATCGCGATCTGAAGCCGGCCAATATCAAGATCACGCCCGACGGCATCGTCAAGGTCCTGGACTTTGGTCTCGCGACGTATCAGGCGGGAGCGCCAGGAGGAGACGATGCGACGCCGGCCTCGATGAGCGGGGCGACGCAAGTGCCGACAATGATCGGCCACACCAGCCAGGGCATGATTCTCGGCACAGTCGGGTACATGAGTCCGGAGCAGGCACGCGGCAAACCGGTCGACAAGCGGACCGACATCTGGGCGTACGGGTGCGTGTTGTACGAGATGCTGACCGGCCGCACGCCGTTCGTTGGAGAGACCGGTTCCGATATGGTTGCCGCAATCTTGGAGCGCGAGCCAGATTGGACGTCACTCCCACCAGCGACCCCGGTGATGGTGCGGCGGCTCCTCGAGCGATGTCTCGCGAAAGATCCCAGGCTGCGTCTGCGTGATATTGGCGACGCGCGACTCGAGCTCGACGAAGCGCTCGTCTCGCACGCCGCGGCCCCGGCAGATCGTGCTGATCACAAGCGCGGGTGGACGGCAGTGCGATGGGTCTCCGCGGTGATCATGACCGCCGCTGTCGCCGGCTTCGCTGGTTGGAGTCTCAAGCCTGGACCTTCGACGGCGACGTCGATTTCCGGGTCAACGGCGCGTCTCGTGATCGCGCCTCCGCCGGGTGAAGCGCTGGCCGTCGACGTCACTGCGCTCGCCATGTCCCTTGATGGCCGCAATGTGGCGTATGTGGCCGGGCAAGGAAGTCACCGACAGATCTTCTTACGCGGGATCGATGAGTTCGAGAGCACACCGATTCCAGGAACAGAGGGAGGGGACAACCCGTTTTTTTCGCCGGACGGCCAGTGGATCGGTTTTTTCGCCAACGGCAAACTGAAGAAAGTCATGCGCAGCGGGGGGATGCCGGTCACGATTTCTGAAGTACTGGCGGTGGCCAGTTCCGCGCCAAGTTGGGAGAGCGACGACACGATTGTTTTCACGCCAACCTCCGGGGCGAGTGTCTGGCGCGTCTCCGCGTCAGGCGGCCCGCTCACGGCCGTGACGACGTTGACCGAGAACGAAACCAGCCATCGTTGGCCGCAGCTTCTGCCTGGCGGAAAAACGCTGCTGTTCAGCGCGCTCACCGCGTCCGTGAATGATCCACAGGCGTACGTCCAGTCACTCGAAACGGGCCAGCGACGGCCGGTGATCAAGGGCGCTGGTGCCCGGTATCTCCCCACGGGCCACCTCGTTGCGGTTCAAGCCGGGGCGCTCATGGCGGTGCCGTTCGACCCCGTTCGCCTCGAAACGACTGGGACGCCAGTGGCTGTCTTGTCCGGCGTCATGCAGGTCAGGCGTCTTCGCAACGCCACGACCACGAATCTCGCTCCGCAGCTCACCTTTTCCAGCACGGGGACGCTGGCCTACATTCCGGTGAATCCACGGCCCCGGCAGAGCGCACTCATCTGGGTCGATCGTACGGGACGAGAGCAACCCACGGGAGCCTCGGGCGGCGACTACTTCCAACCACGCGTGTCACCCGACGGTCGCCGCGTGGCGGTCACGGTCCTCGAAGGAGGAGGAGACCACAACGATGTGTGGCTGTATGACCTGACGCGCGAAACGTGGAGTCGATTCACGTCCGAAGGCGACAACGCGTTTCCGCTCTGGGCGCCGGACGGGCGCACACTGACGTTCGTGTCCAACAAAGCCGGTCCGGACAACATCTACCGGAAGCCACTGGACGGCAGCGGGCCGGAGGAACGACTGGCGGCGAGCGATCGACCGACCTACCCGTTCTCATGGTCGCCTGACGGCGCCCTCGCTTTTGTCTCTGTCTTTCCGCGTGCCGTGCAGGACATCTGGGTCCTTCGATCCGATCAAGGGGGAAAGCCGGCTCCGTTTCTCGAGACACCGTTCGGCGAAGGCGCCCCAGCGTTCTCAGCGGACGGCCGCTGGCTGGCGTACGTGTCCAACGAATCTGGTCGTAACGAGATTCACGTCCGGCCTTTCCCGGGCCCGGGGGAGAAAGTGACGATCTCGACCGAGGGTGGCAACGAGCCGGTCTGGTCGCGGAGCGGGCGCGAGCTTTTCTACCGCAGCGGCGACGCCATGATGGCGGTCGACATCGTGACGAGCCCGGTGTTTGCCGCGGGGAAACCACGGCGACTCTTCGAAGGAAACTACGAGACGAGTACCGCCCTCTGGCCGAACTATAGCGTTGCCCCCGACGGCCAGCGATTTGTGATGGTCAAGCGCATCGATCGAGAGGCAGCGCCAGCCCAGATCAATGTCGTGATCAACTGGTTCGACGAGCTGAAACGCCTCGTGCCCACGAGCGTGTTGCCTCCCAGTCGCTAACCCACCGACGCGAAGGTATATCCGCGTTCTTGCGCTCGGTTGATGGTCACGATCCCTGACGGCACCATGTGGGAGTTGGCGACCAGGTTGCCGACGACTTCGTTGTACACAGCCTCGGCGGTTCCGCCGGTCGCTTGCGCGAGCGCACTGACAAAAAGCCGAGTTGCCGTCTGGCACACGGCAAGATGCACTCCGCGCTTGAGCACGGCGTCGAGAGTATTGCCGAGACTTGGCAGCGCCGCTCCATGCGAAGCCGAGTTGTAGACATTGATCTTGGCCGGCTGCTGGGTCTGCGGGTCGTTGAAGTTGATCCGTTGTGACATCGGGACGCCGTACTTCGTCCACATCGCGTCGTTGTACGCGAACACGGTCGCGAAGTGGCGCACCACAATAACCACCGCCGAATCGGAGTCTTTCAGCCCGTAGCCTGTTTGGCTGGAATTGAAGAAGTTGTTCGCATACAGCAGCGCACTACCAACTCCATTCGCCGTGGTGGTATCGAGGAGGAGCCGATGCCGGCCCGGAAGCTGGTCGAGCCAATCGTCCTGAGCATGGCGGCTCGGCTGCGGCCGCCCCCTTCCCGTGGACTGGGCTTGGAGCGTTGCAGCGCCGCCGACCAGAGCGGCGGCAAAGGCCGCGGAGACCCCTGTGCCGACGTGTGAGAGAAACGAACGACGGGCCGACGGCAACCAGCTCATACTGCTCCTGCTTTCTGATCGTGTCGCGGCGTGTACGCGTGAGGGCGAATTAGGTGTCAATGAGGCCGAACTCGTCGTGCAGTCCGTAGTATAGACTGTCGATTCAATGAGTCGCGCTCGGAAGATCCCCACGCGAGCGGCCCTGGCAGTTCTGGTCTTGGCGCTGCCAGTCATCGCCTCACATCGACTCCTGGGCAGGTCGCCGTCTCTTTCCGCGGCCGGAGCCGTTGCTCTTACTCAGCTTCTGGATACGACAGCCCGGAGCGGCGCTGTGCCGGCGGTGGTCGTGCTGGTCACCAACGCCGACGGCGTGATGTTCGAGCACGCGGCCGGCAGGCGCGACGTGGGCGCCAACGCGCCGCTGCACGAGGACGCCATCTTCAGGATCGCGTCAATGACCAAGCCGATGACCTCGGCGGCGATCATGATGCTCATGGAGTCCGGACGACTTGCGCTTGACGATCCGGCGGGGCGCTATGTGCCGTCCATTGATGCCATGAAGGTCGCGACGCACGTCAACGCTGATGGATCGTTCGAGTCGCGTCCGCCCCGCCGTGCCATCACGATCCGCGACCTGCTGACGCACACGTCCGGAATCGGGTACAGCTTCTCGGACCCTGTCCTGTTCAAACTCCAGCAAAGCGGAACGAGCGAGCAGGACTTGCCGTTGCTCCATGATCCTGGCGAGAAGTGGACGTACGGTGCGAGCACGAAGTACCTGGGCGACATCATCGAACGAGTCTCAGGGCAGCCCTTTGATGCGTTCCTGCGCACGCGCGTTCTGGAACCGCTCGAGATGACCGACACCTCGTTCGAGGTGGCCGCAGGCGCCCGCTCCCGTCTTGTCACGTTGCATCAGCGCGCGGGTGGCACCTTGACGGAACGGCCGAATCCGGATGTCGCGCGGAGTCCTGTGCGCGGAGACGGCGGTTTGTTCTCTACCGCCCGGGACTACGGAAAATTCCTCCGTCTGTTCCTGAATGGCGGCAAGGCAGGGTCGACGCGCCTTCTCGGGGAAACGGCGATCCGTGATATGACCCGAAACCAAATCGGTCAACTGGTCATCCAACGACAACCGGCCGCAAACTCTTCACTCAGCCAGCCGTTTCCCCTCGGCGGTGCCAGCGAGCACTGGGGATTTGGCGACACCTGGGGCCTGGGGTTCCAAATTGCGGCGCCTACCACGGTGCCTCATCGCCGCGCGCCTGGCAGCTATAGCTGGGCGGGCATCGACAACACCCATTTCTGGGTCGATCCGCAGCGAGAGATCGGTGTTGTCGTGCTGATGCAAGTGCTCCCGTTCTACGACCCCGCCTGCATCAAGCTGCTGACGGATGTCGAAGAGCTCGTCAACCGATACGTAGGCGAGCCGTCACGTTAGAGGCAAGCTGGACTCGCACTGATCTGCGCGAGCGCGCGGCGCGAGAGCAGTGGGACCTCGCCCATTCCGCCTTCGCCCACTTCGCGAGGATGGTGTACGGCGGCGACGCCCTGCGCCAGCCTCAAGTCACTGTCCTTGCCGAACGTGACGATCACGAACGCGGAGGCCATGCCGGCTGGCCGGGGACGCACGCCTCGACTCGCTCGTGCCATCGCGTCACGCAGCGGAGCTCGGTCATGGCGCCGGCGAAGGAAGCACGGTGACGGTGTTGCTGCCGAAGGGATCCACGGGCAAACTGTCCACGGCAATGACGTCTATCTGTCTGCTGACGCCGCGCAGTGTAATCGTCACATGGTTGTTTATTCCCGCAAGGCTTGTCGGCGGCGTCTTGAGCGCGCCGAACGCTTCGAAATCGACGACCTGGTTACCAAAGACCTTCGATCCCGTGAGCGAGACTGACACGGTGTTGTCCGAGACGACGTTCGGCGATGTTGTCGCGAGGCCGCCGACGACACGGATGCCGCCTCGGATCCCGTCTTGGATTACTTGGCTGCCGCCGATCTGGGCGATGTTGTCGAAAAATTCGGAGCCGAACGCCTCGAACACCGTGGAGTTCGAGTTCGCGACTCGCGTTGACTGACTCAGGCCGCCGGCGATCAGGCACCCAAGATTATTCGAAAAAAATCGGTCGCCAGACGAACGCACCCGGATGTCGCCGTTGCTCGATTGATTGTTCGCAACGATACAGCCGATCTGAAAGCCATGAGCAACATTGCCGCTCAGTCGCGCGTCGATGACCCCACCGTCAGCGCCGGCGAAATTGGCCAGCCGGATGCCCTCCGACATCGTGTTCGGAAGCAGCACTGGCGGCCCCTCGAATTCGTTGTCGATGACCTCGGCATCGATCCGTCGCGGGGGATCCATCGGCGGCCGAAGAACGTTCCGAACGTCAACGCCGCGCGAACTTCCATCGGAGAAAACATGGGCGACTCTGATCGTCGTGCTGGTGCTGGTGAGCTCCGTCGCGATGCTTGCGGCCGCCGCCGCGTTTCCGTGGATCGTTAACCATTCGACGGTGTTGGTCCCATTTCCTATCCGCACTACCCCCGAGCGTCCGAACGTGACTCCAGTTGTGAACGACGATGACGGCATCCGCGAAGGGTCCGCCGCGTCAATGACGACCGCCGCGCGATCGCCGGCAACTCCGTAGAGCGACATATCCCTCTGCAGTTCGAGACGACCGCCATGAGCTCTGAGCTTGCCCGCCGGATCGTTGGCCGACAGCAAGTAGATGCCGGGAGCCAAAACCACCGCGGCACCTTCATTCGGCTGGTTGTTGAGTGCGTCGTAGAGCTGCTCGACGTTAGTTACGTACACGACAGGCCCGGCTCTTGCGACAGCTGAGGTTGTGATTGCGGCGGCGACAACCAGTGCGCCAACGCACCGATCGAGAAAGTGAAATGGCTGAGTCATGAAATGCTCCTGGTCCGTTGCGATGCGGTGGGAAGCGTCGCCTTCCAGCGGCTGAGAAGTCTTGATAAAGACGATGAGAAACGCTGAAGAAGGCTGAAATGCGATTGCAGCGGTTACCGCTGACGACTAGAGTTTTACGCTCGTGAGCACGTACGGCTTCGGCGACTACACGCTCGACGACAGGCTGCGGCGTCTTTACCGACGTAACGACGTAGTCGCGCTCACGCCGAAAGTGTTCGACACACTGCTCGCGCTGGTCGAGCGTGCCGGCCGGGTCGTCGAAAAAGACGAGATGATGCGGGTCGTGTGGGGCGACACGGTT
>Ga0310890_10000966_pt1 | contig 10415 bp, 17 predicted proteins | sample T20D3metaG_FD_203751 | JGI IMG/M metagenome (GOLD analysis project Ga0310890, IMG submission 203751) | Lab incubated soil microbial communities from West Virginia University Organic Research Farm, Morgantown, WV, United States - T20D3 | ecosystem: Environmental > Terrestrial > Soil >... | reverse complement strand
GCCCTTCGGCGCCACCCGGAACCAACGTCGTTTATCGGACCCGCTCATGCGCAGCTTTGTGATAAACCCCGCGAATGTATATAACCCCTTGATTACCGATCTCTTACGCAGGCGGCACTAGTATCCTCCTGATATTTCGGAACAATCCCGCTGTAAAAAGTTCCAAGGCAGACTGGAAGGGTGGCCGAGCGGTTTAAGGCACCCGGTCTTGAAAACCATTCAGTCCCATGCCGACCAGTTCTACGCCGTGCGGTTACGTCTGATTTGATTGCCGCTTTCCCGCAAACTCAATCCCATCGCATTTGATTCAGTGCCGCGCCGTTCCTCCTGGTTGGGTGCCAATTCGGGTGCCAGCGCAATTCAACCCCATGGAAAAATTCTATGACCTGTCATTTTCTGAAAATGATCCCGCCACCCGGCCTGTCCGCATATTGACCATGTGCGCCTGTTGGCAAAGTGGGCATGTCACGCTTTCATACGAAAGCAGATTGTCGGCATCAGACTCACTCCAGCCTTGGACGAAAAATCCAGTGTTTGGACATTTGTAGAGAAAGGGACCGGCCATGCCGGTAATTAGGTGCAGGCCCCATCGGACCTTGCCTTGATCTCGAACAATTCAACTTGCCGAATATGTCTCGCCCAATGTCGGTTACGATTGCTTCCTTACAGACCCATGGCGTTCGCCAGCTGCTGGTCTACTGCAATGGCAAGCGTGAAGGCGATTGGCCCTGCCATCACCAAGGGACGCTACCGATCGAACAGTTCAGCGCCGATGAAACCCTGCCGGATATACAACGCCGCTGCCGCTGTACTGCTTGCGGCTGGCGACGTGCTGATCTGAGGCCGGACTACAGCTGGCAGCAGGCTGCGTTATATGGCGGCGGATGGATGATGCCCCCAGGATAAGATAATGAGTTCGCTGGACTGGAGGGAGATAGAGATCAAATACCGAGGCAAGCCCGTAAAGGGTCGCTACAACTTCTCCGATAATGTTGTTACGGTCGCAGCATGGAATGGCACCAAAGCAGCGCAGCTAGGCATCCTACCTGCTGAACGATTGGCGCAGATGTTGCTGCGCGAGCTGGCTGCCGAAGGGACGAAATAAGAGCGGAGTCCGTGGCCCATCACGCCGGGGTCACCCAGCGCCAAAAACGTGCCAATGGCGAGCCTCACCGCAAAGACCTCTTGTGCGTATTCCCGCGTTTTCCAGCTAAACATGGTCCCCTCCAATCCTTGGAGTTCATGCAGTTAGCTTAGGCCCATGCCGGCCTCCGGCTGTGATGGCCGTCGCAGGATTTGCGTTTGGTAGTTCACTACCGATGAATGGAATGGGCCTGACGCTCGTTCTGGTTCCAGGTGAGCCGAGTCGGACGGAAGGCACGGACCCAGCGGAGGCCTAGCTCGGTGGTCGGGCCAATGGCTCCTTAAAGTACATGCACCATTTCGGCCTGGATTTTTTTTCGATCTCCGGAGCACATTGGGTCTTGCACGCAGCACTCACACATTCCATCAACGACGCGTTGTTTGTGCTTTCGTTCGCGTCTGATGCCTCGGCCCTCGCTGCCAACGATTTACGCGGAATCGACTTTGTTGGGGACAAGACGTGTCCTGTTGGTGGCGCGAGCTTAACCGGCTCCTGTCGAGCGAAATCGCCCTTGTCCGCGCATCCAGCAAGACTGAGAGCAAAAAGCGCCACTAATAGCCGCTTCATGTTCGCCCCTATCGTGCGAAGGTTCATCATGCCCTCGCAGCAGGCGCTCGACGACATGAACTTACGAAGACGGTTGCCGATTAGTTTAATCTGTCCCCGCAGTATTAACCGTCGCGGACGAGCAGCTATCCTTCAAGCACCCGTGTTGCTGCTGGCGCCATCGGGTTCTTGACCTTGATCCACATCTTAGCCGTGCGACTATGCAAAGCGTCGAAATCGGCAACGCCTTCGGCCGACAAGTGAACAACCTCAGCTTCAATAATCAGTGGTGCACGGAGTCGCGCCGCTTCCTCCACGATACGAGGATAGCGCTTCGTCCAATCATTTCCGTTCATCGTGTAGAGCCGCACCCGTCCATCGCGGACGTGAATTTGCAGTCGGTAACCGTCATGCTTCAGTTCGTGAACCCAGCCAGGACCGCTGGGTGGGCGCTGGGCGACGATAGGACGGCAAGGATGAATGAAACCGGGCGGCGCATTGGTTGGCCGCCCGCGTGAGCTACGCGCCATAGTGGGGATATAGAGCGGCCGGCTCTTCAGCCTCAACATAAACTTTAGGGGATTAAACCGGAACTTCAGGTTCTTTGCCGCGTTTTTGGCTTTAGCCGGTGACTCCCCGTTCCCCAAATCCCCCAAAGTGTCACCGGTTCCAGGCCGTCGCGGCGCCCCTCAGTTCTGCGGCGGCCTTTCTTTCAATTTGTGAGTGCGTGATGCCCAAGACTGAACTGGACGGCCTGCCCGTCGTGGAAGTACCTGACAGCGAGGAGATCACCGTCGCCGTCAAAGCCGACGGGCCTCCGCGAAGCCGCCATCAAAGACGCCATTGCGACTGCCCTACGGCAGCAGCGCGGGGTCGATGATGCGCGCGTGTCCAAGCGTGAAGTGTTGATCCGGCGCGGCGATAAATGGTTCCGCTACGGCGCGCCAAAGCGGGTGTCCTCAAGGGAATAATTTCGGACTGCTGCAGCGATAACGCGCCAAAGTGCCGACAGCTAGACCGAGACCAATCGCACTTTATTGATCGTCTCCAACTGAACGCGGTGCCACCGCACTGCCTTGATGGTTATGGAGGCGACAATGGCGCGCGACCCGGATGCCAGTGAATGGGGCATGCTCAAAGGTTACTTTGCTGCGCTTGCGGACCATGACCCCGCGCAGGAAGGCCAACCGGTTGAGGCCATTTTTGATCAGCAAATTCGTCGGCGCTTTGGTGATTGGATCGCGCGGAGTGTGCGGAACTCGAACAATCGGAAAGCAAAAACGGTTACCTAGGCAATGGAAAAACCAGATACCTATCGCGAAAGGGCAGAAGCTGCCGATCGCGCTGCAGAGGCAGCAGCCGACGAGGAGGCGAGACGGATATGTAAAGCAGTGGCTCAACGCTGGCGACAAATGGCGGAGCTTGCTGAGGTCGAGGAAAAGCGCCAGTCAAGTCGAGGTCGAGCGTGATACTTTTGAGTTCCCAAGCGCGGCCTTGAGTTGTTTCGTAATTTTGCCCCTGCGAGCTTCGGCAAGCTGCTCCCACGTCAGTGCCATCTCTTCCAATTGCTCACGGTGTGCTGGAGGGGACGCTCGGGCCAGGGCTCGGCACTCTGAAGCGTGTTGCAAATATTCTTCGACTTTTTTCACGCGAACTTCCCCCGATACGCCCCAAACTCGCAACGTGCGCCGGCAAGAAAGGTTCCTCACCAAGCTGTCAGCCTTTATATGTCCGGAGGACCCGGTTGCTGATGCCGCGTGGCAACCCTCTTTCTGTCGGCACGTGCGGAGGCGCCGCTCCCCGGATTTGCCGAGGGCGGCGCCCCGGCCCCGTCTCCAGTGGTTGCCACAGAGTCCCCGGACAGAGCCGGCGTGCAAGATGCACTGCTCGTTTTAATTTTCTGCTATCTGCGGCTAGAGCCACAGTGTCGTTTGACACTCTGTCGTCGGAACGCCCGGCCCATATTGCACGTTGTCGCCGTGGTTCACCCCAGAGGGGAAACTGGACGGCGGTCGTAGCGTGTCATTGCCACACCACGCAGCGACTGCCGCTTCCCCTTATCGAGCCACGGCGTTCAACGCGAGGACGACCAAAAACAGGTCGCCCAAGGACCACCCAAACATTTGCGCTGCGTAACGTTCTTGCATGGTCTGATAATAACTACGGAACTTAACAAACGTTCATTGATGAATTTCTAGCGCAAAGGCGATGACCGAGAAGACGGTTACCCGCCGGTCCTTTTTTGTTTGGGGCTGGCTGTGTGCTTGTGCCCAAGATTGAGTGCGCCTAAGCTTTTCAAACGGGGGAACGCCCTAATGGGCGCAGCATGGCAATTCGTCGGCTGATCGCAGCCGGCTCTTACGAACCGGAAAAAATCCGCGCCATGACGGATGCCTACGATATTGCGCTCATCGTTCTCCGTCTCAACGACAAAGATGATCCGATAACGGAGCTGCTCGCCAAGTCGATTGCCGGCATTGTGGCAACGGGTGAGCGCAAGCCCGGCGAGATAGCAAGTAAAGCTATCGACGCGCTCGGAATAAAACGAACGCAGAGCTAGGGAAATCTCGACGAACAAACCAGGAAGCCAAAGCTGTCGCTCCAGGACAGTACCGTTCTTATTCGAACGTCGGACCCACAAAAAACCCCCGGGCGTTCAACGTTTCCGCCCGAGGGTTTCCCGGCCACATACCAAATTGATCAGGCGGTTTGCTCCCGCTTCCTCCGCCACCCAATCAGACCAAACGCGTCTAAGCCGGTGACAAAGAGCGGGAGTGCGGCGGGGAGCGGGGTGACTACGGGCGTTACCCAAAAAGTTTTAGAGTGGAAACGTAACAATTCCATGTATCGCTGCGACCCGCAGACGAAAGGGGTCTCTCTCCCCAGCTCTTGCTTTGTCGAAAAGCCGCGCAGCAATCTGTTTCTTGCTAGTTCGTGATCTTTCCTCTGGTCGCAGGGATTCCCACGTCTCATCCAACACGCTTTGCAGAAGCTTGATAGTTTCGGGGGGCAACGCACTCACGACAACGTCACCAGACCAGCAACCAAATTAAGCAGCAGATAAAACTGGCAACCCCAAAGGTCGCAACGATCCCGAGATAAGTAAGCACAACCGGTGCATAATCTTTTAGGAGATGCTTTGCATCTCTACTCAGGTCGCTCTGGTTGATTGTCGTCATGAACTAGGACGCTCGCAAAAAGACTGCCCCGCCAATGCGGGGCGAAAGGAGTAAAATTACTGCTTCAGTATTGATGGCCTCGTCCTGCAACGGAACGCACTTCTCTTATGGGCGCTTGCACTAGCCGATCGAATGCTCTCACACTGAACGAAAAATTCCAGCGATCGTCGCGGTTAACCTAAATGGCTCTGCTCGGCCATTAAGATCGAATGTCCGCCTTGGGTCAAAAGCAGACATTTGCAGTGCGAAAGCGCATGTCCGCTTTACCCCCAAAAGCGGACATGTGCGGCGCACTAGCTCATGTCCGCTAAGTGCCACAAGCGGACATTCACGAGATCGTTTGTGCTGCCCAATGCGCGGTTCCAAACGCCGGAGTTACAGTGCCTTGGCACCAGCTCCGATAATAAATTCAAATTGCGCCCTAAAGCCGTCGACACCTTCAAACTGCCTAAGACACTCGTAAACTTCATTCCACGCTTTTGATTTTTCGGTATCACTGAGATCGGCGACCACTGCGCGGTACGCGCCGAAGGCTTCCTGCATCATCTCTAGTGCATGAGATGCGTTCGGCAGGTTGAGTGATGCCGTCACGTGCTTTGTCTGAACATGAGCAAGCCCGCTGTCCTGCATCAGTCGTTCCAAAATCCCGCTTCCGCCGAGCGCAAATATTCCGGGCTGACCGGGCTTAGGAGGCGATCTGCCCGCACAGCGCAGAAGGATGGCCATTGTTTGCGACATGAAGGGATTATTGTCGGGCGTAGTAAAGACCAGCGCCGCAAAACGCGCGCCGGGCCTTAATACACGCTGAAGAGCCTTCAAGACTCCGCTTGGCGACGGGAAAAGCATCAGACCCAATCGGCTGATCGCCGCATCAAATGGCGGCAGCTTCTCATCCAAATCGTCTGCTGCGCATTCGAGAGTTTCTATATTTTGAAAGTCCGCCGCAGCGGCACTTTGGCGAACATGATCGAGCATCGTGGCCGATATATCGCAGGCCACTACGCTGCCACTTGGCCCCACGCGTCTGGCTATATGGATTGTCTGGCTCCCAGCACCACAAGCCAGATCCAGAACACGCATGCCCGGATCGATGCTCGCCATATCGATGAGCGTGTCAGTCGCGGCTGACAGACCCGCAGAGAACTCATGCTCCCACTTTGCCCAGCCGGGTGCAGCCTTTTCCCAAGTGTTGCGCAGTTCAGATTTCGCTGAGGTTCCGGCTGTTCTGGAAATTGGGTTTTCGGAAGTCATAAGCTTCAAGCTGCGTTGTCGACCACTTCTTTGGCAGCATTGTCGATGACGATAGGTGCCTCGAAATACTGGAACTCAGGTTTAGAGCCAAAGATCGATTGGATTGCCTCTTCAAAGGCAGGACCGTGCGCTTTCTTCGCAGCCTCAATGTTCTTCCAGAGGTAAACGCCACCGCCGCGCCGGGACGTTTCATCGAACAAAAAGGCTTTGTGGATAAGGTTGGGGTTAGCCTGCCACATCGGCACGCGAGCGCGATATTTGGTCATAGCGTCGGCACGGCTCATTCCGTCCGGCAAGCGAAACAACACGATCTCCGAAATCATGGTCGCAACCTCCGTAATGGTGAGGTCTTCAGCCTACCACTTATGAGTGCAGGCCGAAATGATCTTGGATGTCCGCTAAGTGCCAATAGCGGACTTCGCACACTGTCCTTTGACGCCGTTTTGTTCGTAATATTGGGCTGTCGAATAAAAGGACGGAACCGTTGCAGAGGAACTAGCGTACAAGGATGAAGCAGCCGCCGGGTACGACCGCGCCGGTTACGCTTTGATGTTTCCCAACTCGCCATTGCCCGGTGCCGATTTCACGTTTACCGAAACGCGCAAGCCGCGCAGTGTCACCAAGGAATTTGTGCGCAAGGCAACGGCGCTCGGCTTCCCTCGCCTACGCTTTCACGACCTGCGCGGTACCCATGAGACGGCTTTGCTCGATGCCGGCGTGCCTGTGCACGTTGTGGCCGCTCGGTGCGGTCACGATCTGGTGGTGCTACTGCGCAGCTACGCGAAGCGCACTAGGAAGGCCGATACGAGTGCGGCGCAGGTGATCGGCTCGTTGTCAAAGGGCGCACTCGCCTAAACAAGACGATACTGGCGCTGCCTGCGCGCTGTAACCTCCTGCAAAGCGGCCTTGCAAATCTGCGGTCCAGCATCACCATAATTCACAGTACCGACCGACCAATTCGCGCCAGGAATTTCGCCATACGGGTGTCGGTACAGCGTGACTGATTTAAAGCCTTGGCAACGGGCATGTCGACGAACGTCCATGACGATCAAGTCTGCAAGCTGATCGTGGAACATCTTAATTTGCTCAGCCATGACAATGCGTATCCTTTCCAAGTTCTAGATAGGAGGCCCCGCGATAGAATTAAATAAGCGGTTGGGCCCATATTGGGCCCAAGGATGGCAGTGTTGCCAAACTGTTCTCGTAGGGCTAATCGCTAAGGCATTGATCTTGCTTCGCTGGAAGGGTGGCCGAGTAGTTTAAGGCACCGGTCTTGAAATACTCTTTCGCTCGTACTCGCTGATACTGCACCGTGCCAATCAGTCTTATTTTTCTGGCGTTTTTGGCAATCGCCTATGCGGGCTGTGCTACTCAATATTACCCAGTATTCCCTCGTTCGGTGGCAATTCCGGTGGCAATTTTTTTGAACGATCATGCCCCGCGACGGCGCAATCATCTTCAGTGATCTCATCGGCAAGCTCGACCTATTGCGCGTGCGCTGTGACAAGTGCGGGCGTGATGGTCGCTATCGCCTCCCTCGCCTCATTTTAGATCGTGGCGCAGATACCAAGCTGCCCGACTGGCTCAACGATGTTGCCGCCGGTTGTCCCAAACGCCATTCCGTAAACTGGAATGACCGGTGCCGGGCGCAGTGCCCGGATTTGCCGAGGGTGCTGTAATAACGTCCCCCGCCAGTTAAGGCGGTTCTTTTTCGCTCGTCTTCTCTTGCTCGTCGAGTGGCACCAAACTGACGTGGGTCATGCCCTTGCGCGTGAACACGGGCAACGCCGCAAAGCGGTCGCCTAGTTCGCGCTGCCGCTTGGTAAAGGCGGGTGTCCCCTTCCAGTAAAGCAGGTACCCCTGCGCTTGGGCGTAATGGACCGCCTCGCTGGCGTCGCGAAAGTGGGGCGGGATCGGAGCGCCCTCCGTCTCTTGACGCTGGGCAAGCTCCGCCAATTCACGCCAACGTTGAGCCGCGACCTGCGCGAAACGTTTGGCTTTCGGATCGCGGGCGTTCTCGAAGTCACGTTCCGCGCGTTCGGCCCGTCGTCGATATGTTTCTGCCGGATGCATGATCCGCGCTAACATCCGATCAAAACGTTCGCTCGTTGAATACAGTGCAGCTGCGCGGGTTAAAAAAACGGAAGCGGAAGCTTGTGGCTGGTAAGGGACTTTTAGGGTTATTAATTTCTAATCGCGGTTAGCGGACGCGTGGGTGGCTTACCGATGCGTATTATTCTCGCGGCCTTCGGAGAGCCCCGAGCAGATTGTGCTCGTGCTATGCGGGCTTGCCCTTGCCTGCGCGGCGTGTGGGCTAATGCCGATCTAGACGGTTATCGGCGCATGCTTAGCGGTTCGTGCCTGCACCTCGCGCCATAGCGGTGCGGCATCCTCTGGTGGCAGCGCCACAAGTTAAACCTAAGCTTTAACTTGAACTCAGTTTCACGTGGAACGCCGTTAAACTTGCGCTTTAACTTGGCATTCCAGTGTCCGTATTAGCCCCGAAAGCGGATATCCGCGCCCACGGCGTTCGCCAACTGCTTGTCTATTGCAATGGCAGCGTGAAGGCGATTGACCTTGTGACCATTCAGGCGAGTTGCCAATCGAGCAATTCAGCGCGGAGGCCCGGTCGGCGGCCGATACCGCTTATTAAGCATGCGTTAACCAAATCAGCCCCACCATACATCCAATGGAGAAAACTATGAAAAGCGTTGGATCAAAGGTGTACGCCGAACCGCAGCCGGACGAAACGCCCGACGACTTGAGCATCCCTGATTTCCTGCGGCGACCTACGCCCACGGCAGCCCAATGCGTCGAAACTAGACAGCAATCAACGCCCGCGCCGAGCGTCAACTGAGCTAGAGATCGAACGATGGCTCTTGTCATCGATTTGGCTGTAACGCTGGAAGAGCGGCGCCTGATCCTCGATCGGGTCGATCAGGCAATTGCAGACGTCCGTAGACTGTTCGCACCAACGAAGCAGAAACGCAGGCAAAGGCAGCTTCGACTACCTCTCGCAGAGCCGAGGACAATGGCCCGGGCAGTAGAAGTAAACCAAATCCACAGGAGAAGGTGATGGACGATTCAACATCTTCGGCATCCGCTAATCACCCGTTTCTTGATACTCCTTCTGATACGTTAGATGTGGAGACGGCAATCAGCAATTTGACCGAGCAAGCGAGTCCGAAACTCTCCCCTCAGATCGAGAAGAATGTCGAACGAATCCATACCTCCATCGCGCGGTTAAGTTCAGTTTCAATCGATGGACTGCAAGGGCTAACGTCCGAACTCCAGAAGCTGCAAACGTTTCTGAATACCGAGGTTTCCCGCGTGCAGGGTGAAATCGAGAGTGCATTGTCTGGGATCCAAATTATAATGGAGACCATTGCTCCCTGGAAAAGTCCGCCAAACGCGCCAGAGCTCCCAACGAGGACGCCGTCGTTCCTCAACCGGCGCATAGGCCAGCGTTAAGCCGGTCCCCGTGTAGTGGCCGTCGATATAGATGCGATACGCCCAGCCGAGCGATGTCTTTTGGCGCCTGATCTGGACCTTGGGCTTTTTGGCGCGGGCCATTCAATGAGGATAGCGGATTTAAAAAGAAGGCCGCGCTCCGAGCACCCAGCCCAGGCGCAGCCCACTTCTGTTCGCCATTGCCACGATGGTCGAACGCGCCAATAGGGTAAGGAATCACACCGGATCCATCAACCCGCAAAAAAAGAGAGACCGCTGCTTGTGGCTCGACAACGGCCTCTCCTGCGCACAGCCGAGCAACAAGGGAGGTTGCTCAGACTGCCGTGAAGGCAGGATCACACCGCTTGCGAGTTCCCATTGTGATTCCGGTCACAGAATTTGCGATTGGTAGTTCGCTACCGGAACAAGTCCTGTCGCCACTGGGTTCGGGAACTGGGTTCACCGTAGAGGGGAACCTGGGCGGCAGTCGTGTCAGCGTAGTGCCACAAACACTGGCCGACTGCCGCTCTTGTTGCGCGAGCAAAATAAGTTCCATCAGTGTCAAATAATAATAGGTCATGGTCGCTGATTGATTTGTGTAACATGCAGGTATCCGAATATCTCGTGGCAGAAAAGAGAGGCGTACATGAAGAAGCTTGTGGGAGTGCTCACAGGTCTTTTTCTGCTCGTGGGAATGGCTGGTGCCCCAGCCAACGCAGTTACAACTACGCTCACTGGTACGCTTACCAGTGACCACTGCACTGACGGCTGCGGGCCACAAACGGGTGGCTTCGGCACTATCACGGTGGTCGATAACGGACTGGGCACCGGTGGTGCTGTCGGTA
>Ga0310890_10000962_pt1 | contig 10438 bp, 10 predicted proteins | sample T20D3metaG_FD_203751 | JGI IMG/M metagenome (GOLD analysis project Ga0310890, IMG submission 203751) | Lab incubated soil microbial communities from West Virginia University Organic Research Farm, Morgantown, WV, United States - T20D3 | ecosystem: Environmental > Terrestrial > Soil >... | reverse complement strand
GGATGGGGTGGGATTCGAACCCACGAAGGACTTGCGCCCTTGCCGGTTTTCAAGACCGGTGCCTTCAACCGCTCGGCCACCCATCCGTTGCGACCCGCCTGTCGACGCTGGGTCGGCTCCTCGACCTCCGCGACGTCCGGGGCGGACCGGACGGATGGTACCGTCCCGATCGCCGGCGCCGCGGGCGCCGCCAGCCCTTGATCGGCGCCGGAGCGCCGGCATATGGCGGTCATCGCTGCCCCGGAGTAGCGGGGCCCGGCCCCCGAACGATCCGGGGTTTCTGCTAGTCTAAGGAACCTGAGGCCCGACCCGGGCCCCGTGGAGGAATCGATGGACCCCAAACTGCAGCCTGTCTCGATCTCCGGCCGGCCGATGCCGCTGCCCGGCGGGACCGACTCCCTCGCCGCCGAACGCAACCGCGTTCTGCGCAACACCTACTGGCTGCTCGCGCTGTCGCTGCTGCCGGTGGTGGCCGGCGCGTGGCTCGGCATGAGGCTCGACTTCGTGTCGTACTTCAAGGCGGCGCCGATCATGACGCCGCTTGTGATGTTTGCCGCGATGCTCGGCATGCTGTTCGCCGTCACGCTCCTGCGCAACAGCGCATGGGGGGTGGCTGCGCTGTTCGGGTTCACGTTCGTGTCCGGCGTGTTCCTGACGCCGATCCTGTCGGTCGCTGCGGGGCTGAGGAACGGCGGTCAGCTGGTGGCGCTCGCCGGCGGGATGACGGCCGCGATCTTCTTCGCGATGGCCACGATCGCCACCGTGACCAAGCGCGATTTCGGCTTCATGGGCAAGTTCCTGTTCATCGGGCTGATCCTGCTCGTGGTCGCGTCGCTGGCGAACGTGTTCTTCCAGGTGCCGGCGCTGTCGCTCACGATCTCGGCGATCGCGGTGCTGCTGTTCTCGGCCTACCTGCTCTTCGACGTGAGCCGAATCGTCAACGGCGGCGAGACCAACTACGTGATGGCCACGCTCAACATCTTCCTCAACCTCTACAACATCTTCATCAGCCTGCTGAACCTGCTGATGGCGTTCACGGGCCAGCGCGACTGACGGCCGATCGACCCACGGACGGGGCGAGGCGACTCGCCCCGTTTTTTTTTGCCCTGCGAGAGGGCCCGCTCACCCGTCGCGCGTGAACAGGGCGAGCGACTCGACGTGGGCGGTGTGCGGGAACATGTTGACCACGCCCGCCGCCGCAAGCGCATAGCCGCGGTCGTGCACCAGCACGGCGGCGTCGCGCGCCAGCGTCGCGGGGTTGCAGCTCACGTAGACGATGCGCCGCGGCGAACGCTCGTCGATGGCCGGCGGCAGCGCCTTGGCGAGCTCGACGGCGCCCTCGCGCGGCGGGTCGATCAGCACCTTGTCGAGCGGCAGCAGCGGAGCGATCGACTCCGCGGTCGCCGCGAACAGGTTCGCGGTCTCGAAGCGCGTGCTGGCGGCGAGGCCGTTGAACGCGGCATTCTCGCGGGCGCGGCGCACCGTCGCGTCGCTGCCCTCGATGCCGACGACCTCGGCGCCGCGGCGCGCGATCGGTAGCGTGAAATTGCCGAGGCCGCAGAAGAAATCCGCGGCGCGCTCACCCTGGCGCGGATCGAGGAGGCCGATCGCGCGGCGCACCAGCACCTCGTTGATCTGCGGGTTGACCTGCGTGAACTCGGTGGGCGAGAACGGCATCGTGATCCCGAACTCGGGGATCGCATACGCGAGCGCGGGCGCATTGCCCTCGAGCGGCGCCGCGCTGCCGGGACCGCCGGGCTGCAGCCACAGCGATACGTCGTGGTCGGCGGCGAACGCGCGCAGCTGCGCGTCGTCCTCGGGCGTCGGCGGATCGAGGACGCGGAGCACCAGCACGACGAGCTCGACGCCCGGCGCGTCGAGCCGTGCGCCGACGGCCACCTCGACCTGCGGGAGCCGGTCGCGGATCGTGAGCGCGCCGACGAGCTCGCGCAGCCGCGGCAGCAGCGCCGAGATGCGCGGCGGCAGCACGTGGCATTCGCGCATGTCGGCGACGTAGCTCGACTTGCGCTCGTGGAAGCCCACGAGCACGCCGCCCTTCTTCGCGACGTGGCGAACCGACAGCCGCGCCCGCGTGCGGTAGCCCCATGTCGGCCCGTGGATCGGCGGCAAGAGCGTCGCGGGCGTGACGCGTCCGATGCGCGCGAGCGCGTCCTCGAGCGAGCGCTGCTTGGCGGCGACCTGCAGCGACGGGGAGGCGTGCTGCAGCGTGCAGCCGCCGCACACCCCGAAGTGCGGGCAGCGCGGCGCGACGCGGTCGGCGGCGGCGACGTCGATGCGCACGGTGCGCGCCAGGTCCCACGTCGGCTTGCGCCTGAGCGTCTCGATGGCGACGGTCTCGCCGGGCAGCGCGCCCTCGACGAACACCGCCTTGCCTTCGACGCGGGCGACGCCGCGGCCCTCGTAGTCGAGCGCGGCGACGTCGACGGTGACCATGAACACGGTCCTGCGGGGAAACGCGCATTGTACCGGGCGACCCCGCGCCGCCTGGGCGGCGGACGACGCGGCCGCGCGCCGCCAGTAGAATGACGGGGTGCGCCTCCTCGCGATCGACAGCTCGACCGACACGCTTTCCGTGGCCTGCGGCGACGGGCGCACGTTCGCCGTGCGCGACGAGCGCGCTGGACCCGCGCACGCCGAGCGCGCGCTGCCGCGCGTGCGCGAGGTGCTCGCCGAGTGCGGCTGGACGCTCGGCTCGCTCGACGCCATCGCGTTCGGCGCGGGACCGGGGGCGTTCACCGGCGTCCGCATCGCCTGCGGCATCGCGCAGGGGCTCGCCCTCGGGAGCGGCGTCGGCGTGGTCCCGGTCGGCACGCTCGAAGCGCTGGCGCAGGAGGCCTGGCGCGCGCACGGCGCGACGAGCGTCGTGGCGTGCCTCGACGCGCGCATGCGCGAGGTGTACGTCGCAAGCTATCGGCGCGACGGCGAGGGCTGGAGCACCGGCTCGGCACCGGTCGTGGTCCCGCCTGACGCGGTGACGGCGGACGCCGCGTCGTTCGGCGCGGGCGACGGCTTCGCGATCTATCCCGCGCTCGCCGCCAGGCTTAGGCTCACGCGGTTCGACGCGGCGCTTCGTCCCACGGCACGCGCGATCGGCGAGCTCGCGGCGGGCGCCGTGCGCCGCGGCGAGGCCGTCGCCGCGCGCGATGCGCAACCGCATTACGTTCGCCACCGTGTCGCGCTCACCGCGGGCGAGCGGGCGGTGGGCGAGCGGCTGTAGCGATGGCGACGCTGGTGCCGCAGGCCGGCTTGCGCGGGAGCGTCGCGTGGCGGCCGCTCGAGTCCGCGGACCTCGCCTATGTCGCGGCGCTCGAGCGCCAGATCCACGCTGCGCCGTGGACGCTCGCGAATTTCCGCGACGCGCTCGCCGCCGGCTACTGCGGCATGGTCGGCGAGCGGGAGGGTCGCATCGTCGCCTTCGGCGTGCTGATGCTCGGGCCGGGCGAAGCGCAGGTCCTCAACGTCTCCGTGGTGCCCGATGCGCGCCGCCAGGGGCTCGGCCGCACGCTGCTCAAGCGGCTGGTCGACGTGGCGGCGCGCGCGGGAGCCGAGCAATGCTTCCTCGAGGTCCGCGTGTCGAACACCGCTGCGCTGGCACTCTACGCCGCCGAGGGCTTCGGTCCGATCGGACGGCGCCACGATTACTACCCGGCGACCGCCACGACGCCGCGCGAGGACGCGCTGGTCCTGCGGCGCGAGCTCGCGCCGCGGCCGTCGCCCTCCACGAGCGGACGCTAGCGCATGGCGTCGCGCGACGAGATCCTGCGCGAGCTCAAGCTCGCGCCGTGGCGACTGCGCGCGGGCACGCCCGCATCCGCGGCCGCGCCGGGCGTCGCCGCGATCGCCGAGCCCGCCAAGCGCCTGGTGAGCGTCGAGGACCCGGCGGCGCGGCGCGCGCGCAACGCCGCGCTCGACTGGACGACCTTCGACGCCGACGTGGCCGCATGCACGGCGTGCCCGCTGTGCCGCTCGCGCAAGCGCACCGTGCCGGGCGTGGGCGATCCTGACGCCGACTGGCTGCTCGTCGGCGAAGGTCCGGGCGCCGAGGAGGATGTGAAGGGCGAGCCGTTCGTGGGCCAGGCGGGCAAGCTGCTCGACGCCATGCTCGCCGCGCTCGGGATGCGCCGCGGCGATCGCGTCTACATCGCCAACGTCGTCAAGTGCCGGCCGCCGAACAATCGCGCGCCGGAGCCGGGCGAGGCCGATGCGTGCCGGCCCTACCTCGAGCGTCAGATCGAGCTCCTGCGCCCGAAGCTGATCGTCGCGCTCGGCAAGAGTGCCGCGTCGCTCCTCTTGTCGACCGATGCGTCGATCGCGAGCCTGCGCGGCCGCGCCCATCGTTACGGGACGACGCCGCTCGTCGTCACCTATCACCCGGCATACCTGTTGCGCAGCCCGGCCGAGAAGGCGAAGGCGTGGGAGGACCTGCTGTTCGCGCGCCGCGTGGCGTCATCGGCACCCGCCGGCACGCCGCCCGTCGCGTGACCCCCTTGCGCGGCCCCGGTCCCGCCCGCATAGTGGGGATCGCGCGCGAGTGGCGCGCCCAGGACCACTGATGGAGGCACCGATGCTCAGGACGCTCGCCACGGCTGCGGCGCTCGCCGCCGCGCTCACCCTCTCCGGCTGCGGCTACAACACGCTGCAGTCGCAGGACGAGCAGGTCAAGGCCGGCTGGTCGGAAGTCGTCAACCAGTACCAGCGGCGTGCCGATCTGGTCCCGAACCTGGTCAACACGGTCAAGGGCTACGCGGCGCAGGAGCGCGAGGTGCTCGAGGCCGTCACCAACGCGCGATCGAACGTCGCCGGCATCAAGGCGACGCCGGAGCTACTCAACGACCCGGTGGCGTTCCAGAAGTTCCAGCAGGCGCAGGGCCAGCTTTCCGGCGCGCTGTCGCGCCTGCTGCTGGTCGTCGAGAACTACCCGAACCTCAAATCCGACGCGCTGTTCCGCGACCTGCAGTCGCAGCTCGAGGGGACCGAGAACCGGATCACCGTCGCGCGCAACCGCTACATCAAGAACGTGCAGGACTTCAACACGACGGTGCGGTCGTTCCCGACCAACCTGACGGCGATGCTCTTCAAGATGGACGTGAAGCCCAACTTCACCGTCGAGAACGAAGCCGTGATCGCGAAGCCGCCGACCGTCGACTTCGGCAAGACGCCGACCGCGCCGGCGCCCGAGAAGAAGTCGGAGGTTCCGGCGACCGACGCCAAGACCGCCGCGGTCGCCGATCCCGCCGCGGACCTGATGAAGAAGGGCTACTGACCGCGCACGCGGTCGCCCCCGGCATCACGTACGCACCACGTGCCGGGGGTGCGCGGTACGCGCGTCGTACCGCGCCGCGTCGCGCGGCTCGCGCCATGCGTTCCGCGTTCGCCCTCGTTGCCGCCTCGCTCGCCGCGCTCGCTGCGGGCGTGGCGCTCGCGCAAGCCCCGGCCTGGGAGGGTGGCTCGGATGGCCTCAAGCCGATCCCCGCGCTGTCCGCGCGCGTCACCGACCTGACGGCGACACTGTCGGACGCCGAGCGCGCCGCGCTCGATGCGAAGCTCGCCGCGTTCGAAAGCACTTCCGGGGCGCAGCTCGCCGTGCTGATCGTGCCTTCGACGCAGCCCGAGCCGATCGAAGCCTATTCGATGCGCGTCGCCGACGCGTGGAAGATCGGCCGCAAGGGCCGTGACGACGGCGTGCTGTTCCTGGTCGCGAAGGACGACCGGAAACTGCGGCTCGAGGTCGGCTACGGACTCGAGGGACTGATTCCCGACGCGGTTGCCCGGCGCATCATCGCCGAGGACATCGCGCCGAAGTTCCGCGACGGGCGCTACGCCGCGGGCATCGAGGCCGGCGTCGAGCGCATTGTGGGCATCGTCACGAAGGGAGACCTGCCGCCGCCCGAGCAGCGCACGGGCACGGCACGGCGCGCCCGCGGGAGCATCGACTTCGGCACGCTGGCGATCCTCGCGCTCATCGTGGTGCCGCTGGTCGGCGGCGCGCTTAAGTCGATGTTCGGCAAGCTCGGCGGCGCGACGGTAGGCGGCGGCCTCGCCGGCGGCGTTGCGTGGTTCGTGTTCGGGTCGATTGCGATCGCGCTCGGCGCCGCGGCGATCGCGTGGATCGCGATCCTGCTCTTCGGCGGCGTCGGCAGTGCGCTCGGCGGGCGCCGCGGCGGCGGCGTGTGGATTCCCACCGGCGGCGGCTGGGGCGGGGGCGGAGGCGGCGGCCTCGGCGGTGGCTGGTCCGGCGGCGGCGGCGGCTTCGGCGGCGGCGGCGCGTCGGGCGGCTGGTAGCGGAGCGACGATGCCCTGGCGCAAACCGATGCGGTGGTGGCGGCACGCGATCACCGACCAGGCGGACGCGAAAGGCGCGTTCCCGTCCGCCACGCTCGATCGCATCGAGCAGGCGATCGCCGCGGCCGAGCAACGCCATGCCGGGCAGATCATGCTCGCGATCGAGCCGGCACTGCCCGTGGCGCGCGTGCTTGCCCAACTTTCGCCGCGCGAGCGTGCGCTCGAGGTGTTCGGCCTGCTGCGCGTGTGGGACACCGAGCACAACAACGGCGTGCTGGTCTATCTGCTGCTCGCCGACCGCGACGTCGAGATCGTCGCCGACCGCGGGATCCACCGGCTGGTGGGCGAGGCCGCGTGGCAGGAGATCTGCGCGACGATGGAAGCGGAGTATCGCGAAGGCCGTTTCGAGGAGGGCACGCTGGCAGGCATCGCGGCGATCTCGGCGCTGCTCGCGCGCGCGTTCCCGAAGGGCGACGACGCGAACGAACTGCCGAACCGTCCGGTCGTGATCTAAAGGGCCGGCGATAGGCGATAGGCGATAGGCGATGCGCGGTGGCGCGTCGCGTGGACGCCGGACCGTGGCGCCGCGGTCGGGTGTCGAAGCGACGCCGGACGCCTTCCTGCGGCCTGTCGCCGTTGCTCAGTGCCCGTGCCCGGACTTCTCGAGGCCGATCAGGTGCAGCGAGTCGCCGCGGACCTGGTTGCGCCGGTGCAGGACCATCACCAGCGCCATCGTCGAGCTGACGAACACGCCGAACATCACGATCGCGACGTTGACCGACATGCCCGTGCGCACCATCAGGGCGTAGAGGCCGACCATGATCAGGATGCCGATGTTCTCGTTGAAGTTCTGCACCGCGATCGAGTGGCCGGCGCCCATCAGCACGTGCCCGCGATGCTGCAGCAGCGCGTTCATCGGCACGACGAAGAACCCCGCGAGCGCTCCGACCGCGATCATCAGCACGATCGCGATCGGAAGCTGCGTGACCAGCACCATGACGATCACGACGAATCCCATGGCGACCCCCATCGGGAGCACGCGTACCGAGTCGCGCAGCGTGACCAGTCGCGCGGCGAGGATCGCGCCGACCGCGATGCCGAGCGCCACGACGCCCTGCAGGTAGGATGCCTGCGACAGGTTGAAGCCCAGGTTGCGCGCCGCCCAGTCGATCACGATGAACTGCAGCGTGGCCCCGGCGCCCCAGAACAGCGTCGTCGTCGCGAGCGAGATCTGCCCGAGCTTGTCGCGCCACAAGAGGTAGACGCAGTGCGCGAACTCGCGCACCAGCGCAATCGGGTTGCGGCTCGGCGTGCGGTGGTCGACGCCGGTGTCGGGGATGAACCAGTTGAACCCGGCGGCGATCGCGTAGGCGACCATGATGATGCAGATCGCGGCCTCGGGCGGCGTGTCGATGCCGGTGTCGATGCCCGGGAGGTCGAAGCCGAGCAGGCCGGTGGACACGCGCGGGCTCACCAGCGCGCCGCCCAGCAGTACGCCGAGGATGATCGAGCCCACCGTCGTGCCCTCGATCCAGCCGTTGGCGACGACCAGCTGCTGCGGCGGCAGGAGCTCCGTCAGGATCCCGTACTTGGCCGGCGAATACGCGGCCGCGCCGAGGCCGACTACCGCATACGCCGCGAGCGGGTGCACGTGGAACAGCATCAGCGCGCAGCCGGCGATCTTGATGCCGTTGGTGATCAGCATCACCTTGCCCTTCGGCATCGAGTCGGCGAACGCGCCGACGAGCGGCGCGAGCACGACGTACGACACGACGAAGCTCTGCTTCAGCGCCGGCGTCATCCACGCCGCCTCGCTCATCTGGCGCAGGAGGGAGATGGCGGCGACGAGCAGCGCGTTGTCGGCGAGCGAGCTGAAGAACTGCGCCGCCATGATCGTGTAGAAGCCGCGCTTCATCGGCGCGACTTTCCGGCACGGTCGGCGTGCGCGCGGCGGGCGCTATCGGGCGGGTACGGCCGACCGCGGCCGGCGAACGGGGGCGACGGGGCGAACCACCACAACGGCCGGTCGGTAAAGCTCTCCAAGCGGGCTCCGCGACGGAACGTGGGCGCGGGACCGCCGCGAACACGATCGAACCCCCGGGTCGGGGGCGGGCGCGGACGGTGGGGGCTTTGGTATGATCCCCTTCGATTCCGGTCGCGCGACCGGCGCGTTTATACCACGATTGCGGTGCCGTCCCAATGACGCGGCGCGGCAACGCAGCCCGCCGGGCTGTTTTCCCGGTCCCGCCGCGCGACGCTCGCCCGCCGTTCCCACCGTGTCCCGCCCGCTCTTCGCGCAAATCAACCTCGCCGCGCTGCGCTCGAACCTCGCGCGCGCGCGCGCCGCGGCGCCCGGCGCGAAGATCCTGGCGGTGGTCAAGGCCAATGCGTACGGGCACGGCCTCACGCGCGTCCTGCCCGCGCTCGACGACGCCGACGGCCTCGCACTGGTCGAGCTGGACGCCGCTTCGACGCTGCGCGAACACCTGTACACACGGCGCATCCTGTTGATCGAAGGGTTTTTCGAGGAGCGCGAGCTCGCCGAGGTCTCGCAGCGCCGGCTTGCAACTGTGGTGCACAGCGCAGACCAGGCTCGCATGCTCGAGCTGGCGGTCCTGCCGCGGGCGCTCGAGGTCTTCGTCAAGGTCAACACCGGCATGAACCGCCTGGGCTTCGCCGGCGACGAGGTCGCGCGCGTGTGCGAGCGCCTCGCCCATTCACCCTCGGTCGCGGCGCTGCGGCTCATGACGCACCTGGCGCGCGCCGACGACGAGGAGGGCGTCGCCGAGCCGCTCGCGGCGTTCGAGGCGGCGTGCCGCGGGCTGCCCTACCCGCGGTCGATCGCGAACTCGGCCGGCGTGTTCCGCTACGCCGAGGTCGGCGGCGACTACGTGCGACCCGGGATCATGCTGTACGGCGCGACGCCGTTCCCGTTCGACACCGCCGAGATGCTGGGCCTGACGCCGGTGATGACGCTGCGCTCGGAGCTCATCGCGATCCAGTCCCTCAGGGCGAACGACACCGCCGGCTACGGCGCGAGCTACACCGCGTCGCGCCCGCACCGCCTCGGCGTCGTCGCCTGCGGCTACGCCGACGGCTATCCGCGCCACGCCCCCAACGGGACGCCGGTGCTGGTGGCCGGACGCAAGGCGCGTCTCGCAGGACGCGTGTCGATGGACCTCATCACCGTCGACCTGACCGAGGTGCCGGAGGCGCGCGTCGGCAGCCCGGTCGTGCTCTGGGGCGAGGGCCTGCCCGTCGACGACGTTGCCGCCGCGGCGTCGACCGTCGGCTACGAGCTCCTGTGCGCGCTCGCGCCGCGCGTGCGCGTCCACACCACCGAGGTCGGCCGCGTCGACCTCGAGCTCTAGGCGAAGGGCCACCCATGTACACCGTCGTCACCGGAGCCGCGGGCTTCATCGGCGCGAACCTCTGCCGTGCGCTCAATGCGCGCGGCGAGCGCGACATCCTCGCAGTCGACCGTCTCGACGCCAGCGACAAGTTCGCCAACCTCGTCGGGCTCGACATCGCCGACTACCTCGATGCCGACGAGTTCGCGGCGCGGCTCGAGGACGGGGATTTCGACGGCGACCTCGCCGCGGTGCTGCACCAGGGCGCATGCTCGGACACGATGGAGCGCGACGGCGCCTTCATGATGCGCAACAACTACCGCTACTCGGTGCGGCTGCTCGAGCATTGCCAGAACGACGACGTGCCGCTCTATTACGCATCGAGCGCGGCGGTGTACGGCAACGGCACGACCTTCACCGAGGCGCGCGAGCACGAGGCGCCGCTCAACGTCTACGCCTACTCGAAGGTCGCGTTCGACCACCGGGTCCGGCGCACGCTCGACGACCGCACCGCGCCGATCGCCGGCTTCCGCTATTTCAACGTCTACGGCCCGCACGAGCAGCACAAGGGCCGCATGGCGTCGGTGATGTGGCACTTCTGGAACCAGTACCGCGCCGACGGCCGCGTGCGCCTGTTCGAGGGCGCGGACGGCATCGCCAACGGCGAGCAGCGGCGCGACTTCGTGTCGGTCGACGACGTCGTGCGCGTCAACCTCGAGTTCCTCGACCATCCCGAGCGCTCGGGCATCTTCAACGTCGGCAGCGGGCGCGCGGAGTCGTACAAC
>Ga0310890_10000960_pt1 | contig 10443 bp, 8 predicted proteins | sample T20D3metaG_FD_203751 | JGI IMG/M metagenome (GOLD analysis project Ga0310890, IMG submission 203751) | Lab incubated soil microbial communities from West Virginia University Organic Research Farm, Morgantown, WV, United States - T20D3 | ecosystem: Environmental > Terrestrial > Soil >... | reverse complement strand
GAAGCGGTTCGACCAGGGTAATGAACCGGCCCAGGTTCGTCTCGATTTCCTCGTCGTAGAAATCGGCCAGGCTGTTCAGCATCTCCTGCAGCGCGCCGGTCGACTCCCCGACCTCGACCATCTTGATGGCCACGTCGGTGAAGGCGCCGCTGTCGTTCATCGCCATCGCCAGCGCCCGCCCCTCACGGACCTGCTGCCCTGCCGACTGCAGCTCGCGGGCGATGTACCGGTTCTTGATCGACCGCGCCGAGATGTCGATCGCGTTGACGAGCGGGATGCCGCCGCCGAGGAGCGTGGCCAGCGTCCGCGCCGCCTGAGACGTCGAGAACTTGCGTGCGATCGGGCCGATTCCCGGCACCCGCAGTGTCCAGCGGTCGAACCGTTCGCGCTGCTTCGGCTCCTTCAACCACGCCCAGATGCCGAGGGCGCCGACGATCACCGAAATGAGGATCAACACGAAGTAGGCGCGGGCAAAGTCCGAGACCAGCACGATCATCTGCGTCGAGAGCGGCAGCTCCTCGTTGAACTGCGCGTAGAACGCGCCGAACTCCGGCACGACACGTAGCACGATGATCGACACGACGGCGAGCGAGAGAAGCATCAGGATGATCGGGTAGACCAGCGCCGAGACCGTCTTGCGCTTCACGTTGGCGACGACCTTGACGTACGCCACGTAGCGGCGGATGACCTGCTCGAGATTGCCGCTCTTCTCCCCCGCCAGCAGCGACGCCGTGTAGACGCCCGGGAACAGCGTGCCGTGGGCCTCGAAGGCCTCCGACAGCGAGTTCCCCGCCCGGACCCGCTCGTACACGTCGTCCAGCACCGACTTGAACACCACGTTCGTAATCCGCCGGCGCAGGATGTCGAGCGATTGCACCAGCGGCATTCCGGCCTTGAGCAGCGTCGCGAGCTCCTGGTTGAAGACGAGGAATTCCCGGGTCGACACCCGTACTCGAGTCGGGAGCCGCAGGCGGCCGATCACCGCCCCCCCAGCCCGCTGAATGCCGAGGACGTAGAGCCCTTTGTCCTCGAACTCCTGCCTCAGCAGCGCCTCGGTATCGGCGGCGTAGATGCCTTCGATGATCTCGCCGCCGGGGGTGCCCAGCCTGCAGCGGAACTCCACCCGGCTACGCTCCGTCTTCCGACCGGAGGGCGCAAGCTCTTGTCATTGTTGACATTATCGGCCTACGGCAACCCGCGAATTATATACCAGCCCGTTTTTGCGCTGCGGCCGCCGACCGGCCGTCGATACGCGGATCGGGCGCCACCACCAATGTCTGGCGCCACCACCAATGGTGACCGGGAGAACCGATCCTCTGATTAGACAGGGAAGACTGGGCGCCGGCTTGAAAAGTTGAGGGCTCAGCGAGTGCCGGGACGGGCGATGGACAGGATGCGGCTCACATAGTCGCGTGTCTCCCGGTACGGAGGGATCCCATTGAACTTCATCACGGCTCCCTCTCCGGCGTTGTACGCGGCGAGCGCGAGTTCGACGGCGCCCCCCATGCGATCGAGCAGCGATTTCAGGTGCTTCACGCCGGCCGCGATGTTGGCCTTGGGGTCGTACGGATTCCGCACGTTGTAAAGGCGGGCCGTTGAGGGCATCAGCTGCATCAGGCCCATCGCGCCCTTGTGCGACTTGGCCGTCGGCCGGTCGCCGGACTCGACGTGAATCAGCGCCCGAACCAGCAGTGGATCGACCCCATGGGTCTGCGCGACGCTGGTGATGATCTCGCCGTACGGGCCCATTTCCATGGGGCCCGCGACGACCGCTGCAACGGAATCGGCAGTCGCGACCGGTGTCTGCTCCGGCTCTTTGAACGGCACCTCGTCGGGCAGGATCTTCTCGACGAGGGTCTTGTCGCACGTCACCTCACCGCCCTTGCGCAGTTCGAGGACGATGCGGTCGCCGTCGATGAGGCGGTGACCTTTGATGGCGAGGGTCTGACCGGAGCCAAGGACCGCGATTTCCGCCGAAGCGGTGCCGGCAAAGAGGAGGATGAACGCCCCAGCGGCCAGACAGTACTTGAAGGTCAGCTTCATGCGAGACACTCAGTTTACCATCCGCTCCTGGAGCTGTCCAGAAACGCTACAGTCCCGGGCCCTCGGCGCGAACCGGATCCCAGCCGGCGGCCTGTGTGGTGCCTACTTCGGCTCGATGAACGTGTGGTAGACGCGGAATCCGAGCTCGCGGGGATCGGCGCCACCTGGTTTGAAAGTCTTGTCGAGCTCGATTGCCATCTCGACCATGTCGACGCTGCCAAGCTGGGCGGCGGAAATCGGAATGATGAGCAGCTTCCGCTCGCGCGAATCGACCGTAAACATCGTCAGCACCGCGTCGCCCACCTTAATCGTCGCCTGCTGAGGCGGGGTGAAGAGGTCGGTCCGGGCGTCGTACTCGAGATAGAAATTCACGTCCTTCTTCGGATTGCGGAAGGAGAACGCCGCCCGCTTCTGCGTCCACTGCCACTCGGAGTTGGGGTTGGCGGCGTCGACCTCTGCGGGGTGCCAGCCATCCTTGTAGATCAGGAAGACGTTCTCCGACTGCGGCAGCAGTTCGACCTTCGCCACCGTGTATTCACGACGCGACGCTTCCGGCGCCGCGAGCACCAGCCGCTTGCCGTCGGCTTGCGAATAGAGGCCGATGCGCACGTTGGCCTCGCCGATGTACGGGTAGTTCGGCACGAAAACGGTCCGGGTGTACTCGACCGTCTGGCCCGGCTTCCACTGGGTCGTGGGCGTAGCCGGCAGGTGGTCGTCGTTCCAGAGCGCCTCGCCCTGGGGATTGAGTACGTGGACGAACACCCAGTAATCCCGGTCGAAGGTCGCGTTGGCGGCGACCTGGAACCGGTAGGTCACTTTGACGGGACTTCCCAGCGCAACCCGGTCGCGCGAAAAGGTGACGGTCGGGGTCGCCACTGCCGGCATGTCCGGCTCTTTCTGGCGGCAGCCGGCAACCGAAACGGCAACGAGCATCAGGGCGGCGGTGAGGCGGGCGGAGCGCGCCGCACATCGGTAAACGTTGAAAGAATTGACCATGCGGAGGCGGGATTGTAATGCAGTTGTTCAGGGTACTTCAATATGCTAGCCTTCGGCCTCGTGCTCCGCCCCACCGGCGCAGCACCATCTTCACACCACTCACGACAGGAATCAGCCGGGCCGCCCACACATATATGTCAGACGCGTTGGGTCTCGTCGAAACCAAAGGACTGATCGGGTCGATCGAAGCGGCCGACGCGATGGTCAAGACGGCGAACGTCACGCTCGCCGGCAAGGAATACATCGGTGCGGGCTACGTCACGGTCATGGTCCGGGGTGATGTCGGCGCGGTAAAGGCCGCCACCGACGCCGGCGCAGCCGCGGCACGCCGCGTCGGCGAGCTCGTCTCGGTCCACGTCATTCCGCGCCCGCACGCCGAAGTCGAGAAAGTGCTCCCGAAGGCCAAGGACTCCAAGGCGTTGTAAATGGCGGAGCGCGACCCTTCGACAGGCTCAGGGTCGTCCCGGGCAATGTCGAGGGACGATCGGGACCTTGCGTCCGTTCAGGAGGCGCGGACGCTCGCCCGCAGGGCCCGCGAAGCTGCCCCCATCCTCGCGGAGCTCACACAGGATCAGATCGACGCCCTGGTCGACGCGATGGCTGCCGCCATTACGCCGCAGGCCGAAGCGCTCGCGCGCCTCGCGCACGAGGAAACCGGTTACGGCGTGGTCGCCGACAAGATCCAGAAGAACCTGTTCGCGTCTGAAAAGGTCTACCACTTCATCAAGCCGATCAAGACGGTCGGCGTCATCCGCCGCATCGAAGACCGCAAGGTCATAGAAATCGCCGAACCCTTCGGCGTCGTCTGTGCCATCGTCCCGTCGACAAATCCAACATCGACAGCTATTTACAAGATTTTGATCGCGATTAAGGCGCGGTGCCCGATCGTGCTGAGTCCGCACCCGGCAGCCGTCCGCTGCATTACCCGCGTCGCGGAAATCATGCACGACGCGGCGCGCAAGGCGGGGGCGCCCGAGGGCGCGATCAACTGGATGACCACGGTCACGCTGGAAGGTACGCAGGAACTGATGAAGGCGCGTGAAACGGCCGTCATCCTCGCGACCGGCGGTATGGGGCTCGTGCGGGCCGCCTACAGCGCCGGCAAGCCGGCGTACGGCGTGGGACCGGGCAACGCCCCCGCCTACATCGAAAGCAGTGCCGACATCGCCAAGGCAGTCCGCGACATCGTCACCGGCAAGACGTTCGACAACGGTTTGTTGTGCTCGTCGGAAAACTCGGTGGTGGTCGACGCGCCGCTGGTCGAGGAAGTCAAGCGGGCGTTTGCCGCCAACGGCGGCTACTTCATGTCGTCCTCCGAGATCGACGCGGTCGGGCGGATCCTGGTCAGCCCGCAGCGGCTGCCGAACCCGGCCCTCGTCGGGCGCCCGGCCACCTATATCGCGCAACAGGCGGGGATCCAGGTGCCGCCCGGGACCCGTGTGCTTCTGGCGGAGCTCGCCGGCGTGGGCCGCGACTTCCCGTTGTCGATTGAGAAACTCTGCCCGGTCCTCTCCTTTTATGTTGTCAAGGATTGGCGTGAGGGCTGTGAGCGCTGCAAGCAGATTCTGCGATACGGCGGCATGGGCCACACGATGTCCATCCACAGCCGCAACGACGACATCATTCTCCAGTTCGGCCTCAAAAAGCCCGCCTACCGCATCGTCGTCAACTCCCCCACGACGCACGGGTCGATTGGATTGACGACGGGGTTGGATCCGGCGATGACGTTGGGCTGTGGAGGGTACGGAGGAAATATCACGTCGGACAATATCTCGCCGCGCCATTTGTTGAACATCAAGCGGCTCGCCTATGAGATCACGCCGGCCGTGGTCAGGAAGGAGCCGGCCGGGGCCGCTGACCGGGGGCCGCAGTTGCCGAAAGCACGAGTCGCCGAGGCGCCCGCCGGTCTGGCGGCCGAGCCGCTGGCCAGGCGGATAGACCAGTTCCTGGCCTCACGGGGATATTCGGCGCCGGCGGGGACCGTCTCCCCTGCCATGCCGGCTCCTGCGGCGGCTCCACCGGCTGCCATCGGTTCCGCACCTCAGCCGTCCCCGTCTGCCGCGACGTCACCCTCTCCCAAACCCGTCGATTTCGTGTGCGAAGACGATGTGAGGCAGGCCATGAAACAGGGTCGAAAGATCGTGGTCGGCGAGCGATCGATCGTGACACCGGCGGCCAGGGACCTTGGCGAGGAACACCATGTTTTCACGGAGGCGGCCTGGCCGCGCTGAGGATGCGAGCGGCGAGCCCCGAGCCTCGAGTCCCGAAGCCCGACTGCTTCATACTCCTGAGCTTGTTGGGGTTACGGTTGACCCCGGTGGCTCGGCAGTGCTATGCTCATCGCCCCAGCTGACTCAGGGTTTCCGCTTTCGCGGACTCGAAAGCTCACCAGTTCGGCAGCACGGTCGAGCCGGTGATAGTTTAAAACTCGGAGCCCCCCGGCCGGGGGGCGAACCTCAACAGGGCTCGGACGCAGTTTCATCGCCGACGAGACCTCGCGGGAGCGCCCAAATGCTCATGCGTGCGGTTCCCAGGCCCTTGGTGGGCCTTTCCCTGGCGATCGTTCTGATGCTCGCCAGTGCCTGCGGTTCGAACCCGAAAGTTCAAAAGGATCCGGTCGCCCCGGTGCAAAGCGGGTCACCACTGGCGCCAGTGCAGGCTCCTGCCCCGGCTCCCGATCCCATTGCCGCGCTGATCCAGACATCCCAGGACCATTTCGCCGCCGGTGAGCGAGAGCTGAAACTCGGTCATCTCGAGCGCGCCCGCACCGAGTTCGACCGTGCCGTCGACGTGCTCCTCGAGTCGCCCTACGGCGCCCGGACCGACGCCCGGATGCGGGAGCATTTCGATCGCCTGGTCGACCGGATCAACGCCCACGAGGTTACTGCGCTCGCCCAGGGCGACGGCTTCTCGGAAACGAAGACCGAGCCCGCCTCGATCGACGAGATCCTGACGATTGCCACCTTCCCGAGGCCCGACACCAAGGCATCGACCGAAGAAGCGGTCAAGGCCGACCTGGCCGCCACCGAACACGATGTCCCCATCCCGCAGAATGCGAAAGTTCTGGCCGCCGTCGAACTTCTGAACGGCCGTCTCCACGACTACGTGCAGGAGAGCCTGACCCGCGGGTCGAAATACTTGCCGATGATCCAGAACGTCTTCCGCGCCGAGGGGCTGCCGCTGGATCTGGCGTATATCCCGGTCATCGAGAGCGGTTTCAAGACCAACGCGCTGTCGAAGGCGAGCGCGAAGGGGCCCTGGCAGTTCATGAAGCCGACGGCTCAGGATCACGGGCTGAAGACCGATTGGTATATCGATGAGCGCTCGGATCCCGAGAAGGCCACGGTCGCTGCCGCGAAGTACCTGAAGACTCTGTACCGGCTGTTCGACGGAGACTGGCACCTGGTGCTGGCGGCCTACAACGGCGGCCTCGGACGGCTGCAGCGGGCAATGCGGTCCTCGGGCAGGGACGACTTCTGGTCGCTCGCCGAGTCGCCCAGACACCTGCCGCGCGAAACCCGGGAATACGTGCCGCTGATCCTGGCGGCGATCATCGTGGCGAAGAATCCCGCCCAGTACGGCTTCGAGTACACGCCGGCCGACGCGATCGCGTACGAGAAGGTTCCGGTGCCGCGTGCGGTTGACCTGCGGCGCGTGGCCGAGTGGACCGGCACGACCATCGACGAGATCCAGGCACTCAATCCGGAGTTGCGGCGCTGGACGACGCCCGTCAAGTATCCGGATTACGAGGTCAAGGTCCCGGTCGGCACTGCCGACAGGCTCGCCACGCGGCTCGCCAGCGCTCCGCCGTCGGATCTGGGCGCGCTGAACTGGTACACGGTGAAGAGTGGTGAAACGCTCACCACGGTTGCCCGCAAGCTTCGTGTTGCCCGCGTCGATCTGGCCGAGGCCAATAATCTGTCGGTGCGGTCGCGCATCCGCCCCGGGCAGGATCTGATCATTCCGCGCGCACCGGCCACGCTGATGGCGGCGCGTGCGGATCGGCCCGCCCCTGCGACCGTCGCGTCGCGCGCCATTGCCGGGCCGGCAACCGTAGCCGTCGGACGGGCGGCGGAGAGCGGACGGACGGCGGAGACCCGTCCGGTCACCTATCGCGTGAAACGCGGCGACACGCTCTCCTCCATCGCGCAGCTGTTCGACACGACCGTCTCCAAGCTGCGCAGCCTCAATCGCCTGCGCACCAATCACATTGCCGTCGGCGACCGCCTGACGGTCGGCACCAAGTAGCGCGCAGCCGTCAAGCTTTCAGCTGACGGCTGTTCTCGTTTCCGCGTACCCCTCCCGTCGCGATCGGTGCTCTCACTGCGTACCTCTCTCCCCGAGGCACGATAATTCGGCCATTTTCACGCGGCGCGGTCACTTGCATTGTGTCCGCCATGCTTGCCTGCGTGCGCACGGCCGTCGTCTTCGGCATCGAGGCCTTTCCGGTGCAGGTGGAGGTCGACGTCTCGTTCGGGCTGCCGACCTTCGCCATGGTCGGACTCCCCGATGCGGGCATCCGCGAGAGCCGCGACCGCATCCGCAGCGCGATTCGCAATTCGGGCTACGAGTTTCCACCGCACCGCATCACCGTCAACCTCTCCCCTGCTGACGTCCGCAAGGAAGGCGCGAACTTCGATCTGCCGATTGCGCTCGGCGTGCTGGCCGCGGCCGGGAGCGTTGCCCGGCGCGACGTCGACGACCTGCTGCTGATCGGCGCGCTGTCGCTCGACGGCGCGATACAACCGGCTCGGGGCGTACTGCCGGTGGCCGCGAGCGCGCGCCGCAACGGCTACCGGGGACTCCTGCTGCCCTTGGGCAACCAACCCGAAGCGGCCGTCGTCTCGGGCCTGCGGCTGTATGGGGTGACGACCCTTAGCGAGGCGGTGCATGCGGTGAACGATCCGGCCGGGTTCGTGCCGGCTGCGGAGTGCCCCGCGCCGCCGGCGCCGGCGGCTGTAACGACGCCTGATTTCGCGGACGTGCACGGCCAGCTCCTGGCGCGCCGGGCGCTGGAGATTGCCGCCGCCGGGGGCCACAACGCGTTGCTCATCGGCCCACCGGGGGCCGGAAAGACGATGATGGCGAGGCGGCTGGGTGGTGTCCTGCCGCCGCTGACGTTCGACGAGGCGCTCGACGTCACGGCCATCCACTCGGTAGCGGGACTCGTATCGCCGGGCACCGGCCTGGTCTCCAGCCGGCCCTTCCGCGCGCCGCACCACACGGTGTCCGACGTCGCCCTGGTCGGCGGCGGCACGCTGCCGCGTCCGGGCGAGATCAGCCTGGCCCATCACGGCGTGCTGTTCCTCGACGAGATGCCGGAGTTCAGCCGGCACGCGCTCGAGGTGCTGCGCCAGCCGCTCGAAGAAGGCGTGGTGCGCATAGCGCGCGCGGCGCGGACGGCCACGTTCCCTGCCGCGTTCATGCTCATCGGCGCGATGAATCCCTGCCCGTGCGGGTATGCCGGTGCGGCGGGCCGCGTCTGCCGCTGCACGCCGCAGCAGGTCGACCGCTACTCGTCGCGGCTGTCGGGACCGCTGCGCGATCGCATCGATCTCACGGTAGCGGTCGCCGCCCTGCCCCCGCGCGAGTTGCAGGAAGAGGCCGATGGGGAAAGCTCCGCCGCGATCCGGGAGCGCGTAGTAGCCGCCCGAGGGCGGCAGTTGCGGCGGGATGGCGTTCTCAATGCGCGCCTGGACGGGCGCAGGTTGCGGCGGCGCGTCCGAATCACCGGTGCGGCGCGCACGCTCATCGACCAGGCGTTGACGAAGTTATCGCTGTCGGCGCGTGGGTTCGATCGCTTCCTGCGGGTCGCGCGAACGATTGCCGATTTGTCGGGCAGCGACGACGTCGAGGCACAGCATCTCGCCGAAGCGTTGCAGTTCCGTTGCGAAACCTGATGACGCGAAATCCAGGGCGTAGAAGATACGACGCCTCAGACAGTGAAACGCTTGACCGCCCCCGCAAGACCCAGCAGGACGCTTCCGGACAGCAGCAGCGTCGCCGGTTCGCCGGTCCGATCGACCACCTGGACCGCGGTGGCGGTGACGCTCGTCGCGACGGTCTTGCTGCCGAGCGCCAGTGCGGTCGCGGCGGCCAAAAGGACGAATATCAAAACCAGGACTACTTTCATTTCCCCACCCGTTGCTCACTTCGGCGACTGCGTTGCGCACTTGCCTCCGTGAAGATCTTCATCTCCCCTGTTCGCTGCAAGGTCATGTCCACCATTACCCCAGCCGTATCGACCCTGCCGAGGTTGACCGTCGCAACTCGTGTGGTAGAGTGCGGGGCTTGTCCCTTCAGACGCGAGACTGATGCGCAAGAGCTTCGTCATCACGGCCGGCCGTGATTCAAACGGACAGACATTCCGGTTTACTGTCGGCGCCCACGCGCTGGTAGTGGTCGTTCTGCTCGTGATCGGGTTTCCCGCGCTGTTTTTCGCGGCCACGTCGTGGGGCGCGAGCGCGATGATTTCCGATCTGCTGCGGCAGAACACGGCGCTGCAGGCCGAGAACGCGAACTACCGCGACGCGACGGCGCAGCTCGCCGCGCAGGTGACCAGTCTGCAGGACGCCGCCGATACGCTCCGCGCCGCCGCGCAACTCGATCCCCAGGTCGCACGCGCGATGGACCGGCTGCCGTCGTCGATCACCCACCGGGCGATGGGTGGCGGCACGTTCGGGGATCTGGCCTCGCCGGTCTCGAGCACCGTCACCGCCGGGGATCCCGCCTTCGGCCTCCTGCGCGACGTCCTGCACGTGCTCCAGGCGCAGCTGGATCGCTTCAGGCCCGGGGCGGAGCGCCGCCAGGCGCTGGCCGCGGCAACGCCGTCGATGTGGCCGGTCGCGGGCGGGCTGACGTCGAACTACGGCAGCCGGAGCGACCCGTTCACGGGCGCCGCGGAGTTCCACGCCGGCCTGGACATCTCCGCCGGCTCGGGACAGCCGGTTCAGGCCACCGCCGACGGAAAGGTCCTGAGCGCCCGGTGGAACGGCAGTTTCGGCAACCTCGTGGTCATCGATCACGGCTTCGGCATCTCCACCCGCTACGGGCACCTCTCCCGTTGTGCGGTAGTGGAAGGCCAGCAGATCCGCAAGGGCGACACCGTCGGCTACGTCGGCTCGACCGGGCGATCCACCAGCCCGCACGTCCACTACGAACTGCTGCTGAACGGACGGCCCGCGAACCCGCTCCGGCTCCTCGCCCGCTGACCCTTCGACTCGCTTCGCTCGCTCAGGGCAGGCCCTCCGACTCGCTTCGCTCGCTCAGGGCAGGCCCTCCGACTCGCTTCGCTCGCTCAGGGCAGGCCCGCGGCTCTACCCTTCACCCGGCGCTCGGGTTAGAATCTCTGGATACCCGTGCGGTTCTGCGAATGATCATCGATACCCTCCTCGCGAAGGTCAT
>Ga0310890_10000959_pt1 | contig 10444 bp, 6 predicted proteins | sample T20D3metaG_FD_203751 | JGI IMG/M metagenome (GOLD analysis project Ga0310890, IMG submission 203751) | Lab incubated soil microbial communities from West Virginia University Organic Research Farm, Morgantown, WV, United States - T20D3 | ecosystem: Environmental > Terrestrial > Soil >... | reverse complement strand
GCTCTTAGCATTCCTCCCGTGGTACCTTTTACAGAACCAATGTCAAACAAGATTCTGAGCCCGGATCAAATGCTCAGAGTGCGTAAACGTCTGCGCTCTGAAGGGCTGCGCCTTGTTTTTACGAACGGCGTTTTTGACCTTTTGCACGTCGGTCATTTGCGATATCTGGAAGCGGCGCGCGCGTTGGGAGACGCCCTTGTTGTGGCTATCAACAGCGATCGAACCACGCGTGAACTGAAAGGGCCAGATCGGCCCATCACAAACGAAAGCGAACGCGCGGAGCTCCTTGCGGCACTCCGTTGCGTCGACTACGTCACGATCTTTGATGACGTGTCGCCGCGCAGTTTGATTACTGATTTGCTTCCCGACGTACTGGTAAAAGGTGGCGACTACGAACTCGATCAGATCCACGGTCGTGAAGAAGTTGAAGCTGCAGGCGGCAAGGTCGTGGCATTGCCTTTTGTTGGTGGAGCATCAACGACGACGTTAATTGAGAGGATGCAGAAAGGGGCAAAGAGGTAAGAGGTAAGAGGTAAGGGGTAAGCGGTAAGAGCTAAGAGGTAAGCGGTAAGAGCTAGAAGCTAAGCGGACGCTTCGCCCTTTGCCCTTTGCTCTTCGCACTTGGCGCTTCGCCCTTGGCGCTTTGCTATTCGCACTTCGCACTTTGCTTTACGTTATGAGCAGTACTATCCAATCAGGGACGGCATTACAGAACACGCTGCAACGCGTTAAGGATTCGACTGAGTTCAAACAAATCCTCGATCAATTGCGACGCGGCGCGCGCGTGATTTCAATCAGTGGTCTCGTCGCAGGTTCTGCCAGAGCGCTTGCCATCGCTGCCCTGCAACGAGAGGTGGGAAAGCCGTTTGCTGTTGTCACGCAGTCGACGCGCGATATTGAGCCATGGGAGCGCGATCTCAGGTTCTGGTATTGCGCGTTGTCGGGGAAGCAAACCTGCAACGAAGAGGTATTGGTTCTACCCGCCTCTGAAAGCGATCCGTACGCCGGAGTGTCACCTCACGCGCAAACGCTCGAACAACGAGCGCTGACATTGTGGCGTTTGCGACAACATTCTCATGACCTGGTCTTGCTCACCGCCCGCGCACTCGCGAGAAAAACTGTCAACCCTTCGGCGATCGTTGATTACGGAACAGTACTAAAGCGCGACCTTGAAATCCCGCCTGATGTGCTAGTCGAAAAGCTTATGGCTACCGGTTACATGCGTGAAGATCCGGTGTCGGCGGTTGGCGAGTTTTCAATGCGGGGCGGCATTGTCGACATATGGCCTCCGGGGCTGAGTGCTCCCGTCCGCATTGAGTTCTTCGGCGACACGATCGATTCGCTAAGAGAGTTTGATCCGGAGACGCAACTTTCCACCGGCCAGTTACGAGTTGTCGAAGTGCCACCAATGCACGAGCTGTCAGTCACTGCCCAGGACTTTCAACTTTGGGCAGAGGCCGCTCAAGAGCGTTGGACCGACGATCGCTACGCTCGCTCACTGCGTGACCGGACGGCATTTGCCAACGAGGGCGAAGCATTCGCGGGTTGGGAATGGTTGATTCCGATCATCAAGGATTGCAACTCGAGCATCTTCGAACATCTGAAAGACGCGGTACTGGTCGTCGATGAACCGGGTGGCATCGAGTCGTACCTAAGCGACGACTACGAGGAACTCTCGCGGCGTTACAACGAAATCGATCAAGCCGACGACATCGCATTGCCGCCTGAAGACTTGTACCTGTCGGTTGAAGAACTGCGAACCCTGATCGGAGCGCGGCAACGAGTTGAGTTACGAACGCTTGGCCGCGCCGCCGCCGAGGTCGATCAGGAGATCTCGCTCGATGCCGAAGCGCCGAAGGTCCAGATCGGCCGTGGGCGATCGACACGCCGGCCGCTGTTTCTCTTTCCGATCGCCGACAACGCCGCGGAGTCCGAATGGCCGGCTCAGTCGGCGCTGCGATACCACGGCCGGATCGCCGATCTGGTTTCTGATATTCGTGCGGCAGCCGAAGAAGGTGAAACTGTTCTTTTCGTGATGCCTAGCCTCGGAGTTGCTGAACGCGTCAGTGAGATCCTCAGTGAATATCAAATAGAAGCGCGGCTGTCTCTGATTGCCGAGCCTGGTGATGCCGGCGGTGCGACAGTAGTCGTGACCGTCGGTCGGTTGACCGGCGGATTTGAGCTGCCGAAATCGAAGTTAATCGTCCATGTTGAGTCGGATATTTTTGACGAAGCAGTCGAGTCTGTCGAACGAAGAGGAGCCGGTGTTGATGGCAGGCGACAGACTGGTGAAGGCCGGCGTCGTCGTTCAAAAGCGGCGGCGTTTCTTTCGGACTTCCGTGATTTAAGACCCGGCGATTTTGTAGTTCACATCGATCATGGCGTCGCACGCTTCGGCGGATTACAAACCCTTGACCTCGGCCCAACAACAGGCGAGTTCATGCTGCTGTTCTACGCCGATGATGCAAAGTTGTACGTCCCTGTGGAACGGCTTGATCTGGTCCAGCGATACTCGAGTGCTGAAGGACACCAGCCACAGTTGGATCGTCTCGGTGGTCTTGGCTGGCAAAAAACAAAAGCGAAAGCCAAGCGGGCCATGCGCGACATGGCTGACGAACTATTGCGCCTGTACGCAGAGCGCAAACTTGTAGGCGGTTACGCTTTTGGATCTGACACGCCATGGCAGCAGGAGTTTGAAGATGGGTTCCAATTTGTACTGACGCCCGATCAGGAAACGGCGATTGAAGACGTAAAGACTGACATGCAGGAACCAGTGCCCATGGATCGTCTGCTGTGTGGCGATGTGGGTTATGGAAAAACAGAAGTCGCAATGCGCGCGGCTTTCAAGTCAGTTATGGAAGGCAAGCAGGCAGTGATACTGACGCCGACGACCGTGCTTGCCTATCAGCACTACGACACGTTTCGCTCACGCTTCGCGCCGTTCCCAGTAAAGGTTGAACTCCTTTCACGCTTTCGTTCCACGAAGGAACAGAAGGAAGTAGTTACGAAAGTCGCGTCAGGAGAAGTTGATGTAATCATCGGCACACACCGGCTGCTTTCGAAAGACGTGCAATTCAAAGATCTCGGTCTTGTAGTGGTGGACGAAGAGCAGCGGTTCGGTGTGGTCCACAAAGAACGATTGAAACATCTCAAGAAACGCGTCGACGTGCTGACACTATCGGCCACACCAATTCCCCGAACACTCAACATGTCGCTGAGTGGCATGCGCGACATGTCGTTGATCGAAACACCACCTCGCGATCGACTGGCAATTCAAACCCAGGTGGTCCAGTTTTCCGACAATGTAGTCAAGTCGGCGATTGAGCTCGAGTTATCAAGAGGCGGCCAGGTGTTCTTCATTCACAACCGCGTGGAAACGATCGAAACCGTGGCGGCGCTGGTGCAGCGGCTCGTACCACAGGCCCGGCTCGCGATCGGGCACGGTCAGATGAACGAGAAAGACATGGAACGGGTGATGCTCGATTTCATCGATTACAAGTATGACGTTTTGGTCGCCACCACCATCATTGAAAACGGAATAGACATCCCCCGGGCAAACACGATCATCATAAATCGCGCCGATCAATACGGTCTTTCTCAGCTTTATCAATTGCGCGGGCGTGTGGGCCGCTCAAACCGTCGCGCATATGCCTATCTACTAATTCCAGGTGAGCAAGAACTAACACCTATTGCCCGACGCCGTTTGGCAGCCATTCGAGAGTTTTCCGATTTGGGTGCCGGATTTCGTATAGCGGCGCTGGATCTTGAGCTGCGTGGAGCCGGCAACATGCTTGGCGGACAACAGTCCGGCCACATGGAGGCGCTCGGATTTGACCTCTACACGCAAATGCTCGAGCGTACTGTTGCTGAACTGCGCGGCGAACAGGTAGAAGACGAAACGAGTGTTACGCTGAATCTCGGCGTCGACGTCGCCATTCCAGACGATTACATCGCCGACATGGGACAGCGGCTCAGGACCTACAAGCGCGTTTCGTCAGCTCGTGACGAGGCCATTCTGTCGGTTATCCGGACAGAGACCGAGGATCGTTACGGTCGCATTCCCTTATCTGTCGATCGTCTGTTTTCGTATGCGCGTTTAAGGCGTTTGGCCGAAGAGACTGGCGTTCTTTCCATCGATAAAACGCCCGATGGCGTGGCCCTGAAATTCAGTGAAAAAGCGCGAGTTTCTCCCGAAAACCTGCGGCAGTTCATGACAGACCGACAAGGGACAGTTTTTACGCCGACTGGAGTTCTGCGGCTGCTGTTAACCGAGGATGAACAGGACAATGTGCTCGACGTCGCGCACGGCGTGTTGCTCCAGCTTCGAGCGAGCGATTAGAATGGGCAGCTTTACGCGGTCTTAGCGCTCTCGACCACTTGGGGTGTTTGGTCTTGCCTGAGGTTGCGCGCGTCGCGGAACATTCAAGAGACCTGAAACCCCATAACAAAGACCGATTTTTATTAGGAGTAAATTGTGAAAGTTAAATCCCTATCCAGCGCGATCATGCTGTTGTTCGCGATTGTGCTAATTGGCGCTAACTCGTTCCCCGCGATGGCGCAGGAAGGTGAGATGCAGGTTATTGACGAAGTTGTCGTACAGGTGAACGACGACGTCATTACCCTCTCGCGCCTCAAACGAGAAACGAGAGACCGTATTGAAGCGCTCAAGCAAAACGGCATGACGGAACAGCAGGCGCTCGCCGAGGCGGCGAAGAAACAGCCGGAGCTAATCGCGATACTGATTAACGAACAGCTGTTGCTGCAAAAGGGTAAAGAGTTAGACCTCGCGACTGAGATCGAAGCAGCTGTCAATGCTCGCATGCTGGAGGTCGCACGGGAACAAGGCATCACTTCTATCGAGAAACTCGATATAGCACTAAAAGAGAACAAGATGGATCCGGTCGCCATCAGGGCCACGATGCGCGCGGAGATGATGAAGCAGGCGGTCTTTCAACAGGAAGTTGATCGACGCCTTTACTTCGGCTTCTCCACCGACGAGGTGAAGAAATACTTCGAAGCTCATAAAGATAAGTTTCGCAAGGGAGAGTCGATTACGCTGTCGGAGCTTTATTTGAGCATAATGAACAAAGACGCCGCAGCGGTGAAGGCGAGAGCAAGCGAACTCGTCGCGCAGCTGCGGGCGGGCGCTGATTTCGCAGCGCTGGCAGCGTCGAATTCTGAACGCGAAAAGAATGGCTTGCGGACTGCGCCGCAGGATAAAGGCAAAGTCGGAACTTTTGAAGTGCCTTCGTTGCGCGAAGACATTGCCGCTGCAGTGAAAGATATTAAAGTTGGAGGCGTTACTGACCCAATCAAGACCCAGGAGGGTTATCAGATACTGAGAGTCGACGAGCGGACTCCGGCAGGAACGGCAGCGACGTTCAACGAGAATCAGGTGCGCGAAGCGATGATGGTCGAGCATCAGCCCAAAGAGCGCGAAGCCTACTTGCAGAAGTTGCGCAACGAAGCGTTCATCAAATTGTCGGATTCTTACCGGGCGAGTGTTGAGCCTTTGCTCAAGCTTGCGACACCTGCATCAGCGAAATCTACTGAGAAGACTGACAAGAAGAAGCCGTAAGGTTCGTCCTGGCTTGAAGAAGAATAAGCCGCAGATAACGGCGGATGCACACGGATCAGAAAATAGATCGCTTTCTGATTTGCGTTCATTCGCGTTAATCTGCGGCTTAACTATTTTCTTACGGGCGACTACATGCGTTTGGATCTGTTCCTGAAAGCGAGTCGGATTTGTCCGAGAAGAACCGTTGCTCAGAACCTTTGCGATCGCGGTTTAGTTTTAGTTAATGGCACTCCGGCCAAGCCTGCTCATCAAGTAAAACCAGGGGATGAACTTACGGTTCGACGCGGCGATAAGGTCAGCACTTTTCGAGTCGTTGCAACCGCCCAGCGAGGCCAAACCTCCAAGGAACAGGCTCGCGAGTTGTATGAGTTGACGAACGAAGAAACAGTTCCTGACCTGGTGTAACCGTAATGTCGAGATGGTCCATAGCTGCACTCGTCACATGTCTGTTGGCAGTTGCCGCGTTTGGCTGTCGGCAGATCGTGAAGCCGTCTGACATGCCTGTGAACAGAGAAAATCCCGCGACTCAAACCGATAGACCTCGTTTGGAGTTACCCCTCGAGAACCCGCGCATAGTGGTGCGTAAGGCGGATCGCCGGCTAGATCTCTATTCAGGCGAGAAGTTGTTGCGGAGCTACAAGGCGGGCCTCGGCTTTAGTCCCGTGGCGGACAAAATACGGGAAGGTGATGGCGCAACGCCCGAAGGCGAGTTTTACGTCTTCGTAAAGAACAACCGCAGTGCTTATTACTTATCGCTGGGCATTAGTTATCCAAATGCCGAAGACGCAGACCGCGGGCTACGCGACGGATTGATAAATCGTGCCCAGCATCGCACGATAACCGAGGCGATCAGAAAGAAGACGGCGCCCCCGCAATACACCCGGCTCGGCGGTTTGATCTATATCCATGGCCACGGCGCGCGAAGCGATTGGACATGGGGCTGCGTCGCGTTGGAAAATGACGACATTCGGGAATTATTCGAAGTCGTAACGGTTGGCACACCGGTTACCATTCAGCCATGAATCCGGATATCAAACCTTTCAAGATTCGCGACGTGGAGATCAATCCACCTTTGATACTCTCGCCGATGGCGGGAGTTACTGACGTGTCGTTTCGGCGTTTGCTCAAGCGACGAGGTGGAGTTGGACTAAGCGTATCGGAGTTCATCTCGGTTGAAGGTTTGACGCGCAGTAATCCGAAGTCGAAACGGCAGATGAGATTCTATGCAGACGAGCGCCCATTCGCCGTCCAGATCTTTGGTGGACAACCGGAGCGAATGCGGATGGCGGCGGAGATGGCGGAAGAAGTTGGAGCTGACATCCTGGACGTTAACTGCGGTTGTCCGGCGCCGAAGGTCGTCAAGCACGGTGGTGGCTCCGGTTTGTTGAAGGACCATCCCCGGCTTGAGACGATACTGACAGAGATAAAAAAGGTGATCACCATTCCGCTGACAGTTAAGATCCGCGCGGGCTTTTACGATCACACAATCAATGCGGTTGAGACGGCGAAGCTGGCAGAGGGTTGTGGCGCGGAGCACATTGCTCTACACGGCAGAACCAAAGAACAAGGCTATCGTGGTCTCGCAAATTGGGATCTCGTTAAGCAGGTAAAAGAAGCGGTGAAGGTTCCGGTGTCAGGCAGCGGCGACGTGACGACGATTGAAGGCGCGTTTGCGAAGTTTCGCGAAACTGGCTGCGACGGAGTTTTGATCGGTCGTGGCGCGATGGTTAACCCGTGGATCTTTCGCCAGATTGAAGATGCGATCCACGGTCGCCCGGTGTTCGAACCCACGCTGGCTGACAAGCGCGCAATTCTTCATGAGTACTTTGACATGCTCCGCGAAGACATGCCCGAAACTCCGGCAATCAATCGCATGAAGCAACTCGCCGGACAATTCACGCGCGGACTGCAAGGTGGCGCACTGTTTCGCACGTCGATCTATCATTCGCACTCTGTCGAGGAAGTTCTCAATCGCATCGAAGAGTACTTCGAAGCAATTGAATCAGGTCGTCCTTACTACGGCGAAGCCGGAGCTCCCATCGAAGAATCGCCGGAGTTGGATTCATGCGAAGCGGCTGTTCTGTAACGCGAAATCACATCCACAGATTACACAGATTAAAAGCTTAGGCAGCTAAGTTGAGTGATTGTGTTCACGCTCAGTGGGTGGAGGCGCGTAGCTCAACCTCTCAACTCAGCTGCCTAAGCTTTTAATCTGTGTAATCTGTGGATGTGATTTCGTTCTGCTACCTCACTGCCGCAACTGTCGGTACGGGTTTGCCAGTTCCGGTATCAAAGTTAACTGGAGCTGGATATCCACGACCGCTCAATTGCGCTAGTTCAATCACAAACTCCTTCTTTGGTTTCTCAGCCTTAGCCTTCTTGCTCGCCGTCTTGTTTGCGTTTGCGTTTGAATTGGCGTTGGCGTTCGCAGTCAGAGAGGGCGAAGGCATTGGTTTTGGTTTCGCCGACATGGCGTTCAGCGCGAAAAGTAGTTGGTTCTTCTCGTCTCCACTTAGACTGTCGTACTGCACACCATGTGTTTCCAAAACTCTTCTTAAGTTCTCTTCGGTATTCGAATTCTGCGCATACACATCTTTGTAGATGTGCAGCTTGCCGTCTTCTACAACGATCGTTTCGTACCGCAATTCCACCGGCACAGTTTGCTTGAGCTTGACTGACTTGGTTGTTGTTCGATCTCGAAGATACTTCTCCAATGTGGCGTCAGCGAATTCTGTTCCCGATGCTTTGGCAAGCATTTTGGCAAAGTCTTTTACCTGGGCAGTAGTCAGACCCACACAACCGTGGGAGGCAAACGTGCCAAGCTTTGCTGGTGATTTACCGCCGTGAATCAAGGATGGACCTCCAATCGGAATCTTGATTGGTCCAAGTGGATTCAACTTACTTCCGGCTTCGATTTTTTCGCCTGGAAGTACGTTCATCTTTGCCACCCATGGTTCGTCTGGGGGAGTCCAGGTCGGGTTCACAATGATGGTCTGTGCCTTACGTAATCCCTGCGGCAGAGGAAATTCAGGATAACCGATGCCCACCTTATACGACTTCACTAGATTTCCGTTTTCAAAGAGGTCCATTCTGAAGGCTGGAATGTTTACGACAATGCGTGTGTCTGTAGGAACGGAGTTTGGCTGAGATGGCATTGCTCCGGCAGCGTCACGACCAACGGTGCCTGCGCCCTCTTCGCCCCCGTTTGCCCAGTAATCAGAGGTGAGCGAAGCGAACTGTTTAGCCTTCTCTTCACCCAGGATCGCGATGATTTCTTTCGTCGCCCGTTCGCGCGACTCGGCTGCGTCACCAGTGGACTCTTCCGCGTTAGTTTGCCGTAATCGCGCGACTTCTGTACTCGCCAATTTTTTGAGCGAATTGATCTGATCATCGGTTAATTGCAACTTCGATTTCAGTTCACCGGCAAACGATTCGTTCGCGAGTAACGCATCAAGCACCGGGAGAGTTAGCTGGGGAACAGACTCCTTCGCGGACGTGGATGGCGATGGGCCTGGCGACGCCGTTGTGGTCGCTACGGTTGAGTTACTGTTACTCGGGGTCGTCGTACAGGCAGCGAAACTACTCGCTAACACCAGGATCAACAGAACGATTCTAAATCGCATTCTTAAACCTCACTATGATTCAAATGTTGCTGTATTCAGTAGCGTTTGCGGTACTGAATAAGAGCTTCCAAACACAGACGCAAGCATATCCTACTCACTGAACACAGCAATGTGCGTTCCCTCATTCTGTGGCCGTGTTTAGGCCCATCAATATCGGACCTGTAGGATCCGATTGCACGATAAGCAGACAGACTTAAGAGGATCTTGCAAAATTCAAGATCGATGCCACGGCCTTGCGCCGTGGTGGCTCACGCTTGTAGCTAATCATGGTCACCTAGATGGACGGGATGCCACGGGCTTGCCCCGTGGAGCCTCACGCTCAACACTCTGCGTATCCTCGGCGTTCTCTGCGGCTCGGCGTTTTCATTGTTGCCTTGAAGTACTCAAGAAGCCAGTAAGTAAGACGCTCCATTAACTGATGTGTTGCTGGTGTCGGAACTTAGACGGAAACCGCCGAGCCGCAAAGGTGCGCCGAGGATACGCAGAGTGTTGAGCGTGAGACTCCACGGGGCAAGCCCGTGGCATCTCAGAACGCATGATCTGCCGATCGTAGCCGCGAACGTTAATCACCACGGCGCAAGGCCGTGGCATCAATGACGAATTTTGCAAGAGGCTCCTAATGATGGAGTAGTGGATACGGATTGATGTTGGTCCCTTCCCAATATCGCTTCGCGTCAGACACGACGGCGATTGAAAAGTGCAGGTGATAGTTCCCGGCGCCGGCGTTTCCTGTGTCGCCTACGTACGCAATCACCTGGCCCTGTTTTACGAACACTCCTTCGACGAGACCAGGTGCGTATTGTTGTAAGTGAGCGTAATAAAAGATGAGTTTCTTGTCGGCGCTGGACTGATAGATCGTTGTTCCTCCTCGCTCACTCTGAAACAACTTGACTACCTGACCATCAGCCACTGCTAGCACAGGCGTGCCAGCCGCTGCGGGAATGTCGATGGCATCGTGAACTCGACCTTCAGAACGCGCGTCGTCAAACGTGTCGAGTAGTTGGTCCGGGCGCACGCCTGCGACAGGAATGATGAGGTTGATTGTGCCGACAAAACTGTTGTCGCCAACGTTCGACGTCGAAGGAAGTTCGGTTAATACTGACGGTTCAGGAGTAGGGGTCGCTTCTTCAATCGAAGGTAAAGGCGTAAGAGACGGCGCGGGACTGGCGGAGACGGGCGCTGCTGGCAAGGGTTCGATCTGCGCGACCGGTTGCGACGGTAGAAGTTTGTAGCGTCTTGCCAG
>Ga0310890_10000958_pt1 | contig 10446 bp, 7 predicted proteins | sample T20D3metaG_FD_203751 | JGI IMG/M metagenome (GOLD analysis project Ga0310890, IMG submission 203751) | Lab incubated soil microbial communities from West Virginia University Organic Research Farm, Morgantown, WV, United States - T20D3 | ecosystem: Environmental > Terrestrial > Soil >... | reverse complement strand
TATTGCATGATTTTGACTCATCATACTTTATTAAGTTTAGATAGTTCATTCATAACTTAAGATAAATCACTAGTTGATATACAAAAATTTATGTTCATATGGCTTGATAACAAGTCTCCGATTTGTGATCCTAATTTATACAAAATGTAAGTTTTTGATTATTTTACTACCAGAGTATAAGATAAATCACGTGTAATTATTTCTCCACATTCGGGCTTCGCCAAATCACATGCATGAGTAACGAGATGAATGATATGGTTACCCTTCGTTATGGGATGGGTTATTACGAAAATATCATTCGATGCACTCTGAGTAATGGTAGGTTTGTCTATTGAGATTCCAAAAATAGGATTTAGTGGGAATGTTACGTTATACACAGGGCTGGCAACCCTATATTTTTGAAGATCATCTGTTGTATATTCGTGACCATCAATCGTTAAATTTATATTAAAATTTTTATCGACATCTTTCTTAGCTTCTTCTTTTAGTTCATCAAGAGTGTAACCTGGTTTCTCTAACTTGGAGTATCCCGATGATTCGGTCATAATGAAAATTCCCTTGCCTTCGGGTACTTCACAAATCCTCGATTCTTTTCCTCCTCCACCTACACCCGTTAAGTAAAATACAGAAGAATTGGAATTCAGTTGTCCATTAGAACATCTTTCACCAGTTGTATCATCAAAGGGTGCCTGATCAGCAGGTATTGAGATTAGCCACCTCCAGTAATTTATAGCATGGTCTGAGAAAGACAAGCCAAATGGTTTGGCTTCGGGAGGATATATTGCTAGTGTTTCAGCCAGCGCAAGTAGGAACCAAGATGGTGTAAATAGCAAGAACAACGTGACAATAAGGAAGAGGTTTGAATTCATACGCTTCATAACTCAAATGTATTACGAAACATTTGATTTATCACTTTCGTTAGCCTTTTTTTTTGAAGGACACTTTGGATTTAAACAAAACTCCCATTGGTATCTTTTACCCTGATTATTACCACTAGATATGATAATGGGCCAGTTGCATTTTTCACACTTTTTCCCAGTGTTTTTTATTGTCCCTTTTTGAGGTAATGGGGATGTAGCCAAGCATTTTGCTGATGTATAGGCTGTACACCCTGCAAATCTTTTCTTTGATTTTATCGCCTTTTTGACAATTAAGTTTCCACTCTTGCAAACAGGACATGTGCCCAACGCAACTAGGGCAATGGGTTTTCGTGATGGATTTGTAGTTCTATTTACCTCTAAGGCTAAGGATATTTCTTGGCCAATTTTAGTCTCGTTGATATTAAAAGACTGTATTGCTTCTTTAATTTGAGTGCGTGCCTTTTCTACCACTTTTATGCTTGTGGAATTTCCTGATTCAATTTGTTCTAACTGGGTTTCCATGTCTCGTGTTAGATTTGTCGAAACAATGTTAGGTATGTATTTCTTCATCGAACTTACAATAGCTATTCCAATTTCTGTAGGTCTTAATCCTGATTTTTGGACACCTGTATATTCTAATTTGCTAGTTTGTACCTTTTGATTATTGGGAATAGGCGGATTTTTTGATACCCTTGAATCATAGGTAACGGATTGATTGGTTGCAGTAATAGCGGGGGGTACAAGATTAGTAATATAATTTCTCTTAAACAAAGTACTAATTATTTCAGATCTGGTGGCTTTGGTACCTATTTTTTCTCTTTCCATTTTTTGCAACAATGTTGATTGATTGTATCTGGGAGGAGGCTGGGTAAACTTTTCTAAAAGTTCTATTTTTATATTTTTTAACAGATCGTCTGGTTTTAGAAATGATAGTGAGTCTAAATTTACAAAGCCTGATAAATCAAAGTAGGGCCTATAATATTCAATCCATCCTTCAAAAACAATTTTTTTCTCCTCTGCTTTAAACGTATATTTGTCCTTGACTGTTATCATGACAGTAGTTTGACTAGAAGAGGCATCTTTACCAAATGAAGAACAGAATCTCCTGATTATGAGATCTAATAATTTTAATTCTGAATCTTCCAGTTTTTGTTTTGGTTTTTGGCCTGTCGGATATATGGCCGGATGCGCAGGATCAGTTTCTTTTCCTTCGTTTGGTTTGAGGGTTTTATTGGCTAACAATCTTAAAGAAATCTCTGAATAAGAAAGGATTGATTTAGTTTTGTTACCATATGAACTATCATGATATAAATTATTATTCAGGTTTGAAACTGCTTTGATTATTTTTTCATAATTAATTGAGGAAGGTAGCTTTTGACTTGATGTTCTTGGATATGAAATAAGGGCAGCCAAGTACAATTTCTCAGCAATTGAAAGGGTGTAACTGGGGGTAAATCTAAAAAGCCTATAGGCTTCTTTTTGAAGGTCACCAAGATTAAAAGGAATTGGGGGTCTTAATGATGTTTTAATAATCTTGATATCTGTTACTTTGCCGAGTTGATTCATGCAAGAGCTGACGATGTTCTCGGCTGCTGACTTTGTGTCTATGCGCTGGGGATAATAATAAGTTTTGATGATTTGACTATTTTTTTTAAAATCTGCTATAACATTCCAATAGGGTTCAAATATATGATTTTCTATTTCTTTTTCTCTTTCGACAACGAATGCAAGTGTGGGGCCCTGGACTCTGCCAATTGATAATTGTTGATAACCTTTCTTGATTTCTCCAGTAGAATCCTTTTTTTTATTGACAGAATTAGTTAGGGTCCTAGAAAGATTAATTCCATATATAAAATCTATCATATGTCGCGATGTCCCTGCATCCTTTAGCTTTTCGTTGGGTGGTAACAAATTATTAAAAGAATGTATTATTTCTTCATCTGTGAGTGATGAGAATTTGGCTCTCTTTGAAATAGAGTATTTATGGTGACAAGCATGCTCTAATATGTTATATCCAATCACCTCACCTTCTTGGTCATAGTCGCAGGCATGGATAAAGCCTGAAGCATTTTTAGAAATTTGAGAAATTTCCCTTAATATTTTTTCAATCTTGAAAGCCAGAAATTTTGAGCTTGGTCCCTTCTTTTTTAGTATGGACAATGGTAACCAAGTGGGATCAAGGACTAGGGATGCTTTTCTAGATTCTTTGTTCGTATCTGATAGTCCATATAAATGCCCCAGTGCATGACAAATGATATAATCTTGCCCATTCAAACCCCTAATGGTAGCAAATAATGTTGAAGAAGTTGATTGTGGTGGTTGTGGGCTATTTTTTTGTTCTTGATCTAAGGTTTTGTCTGAGTAATAATTTCTGTGGCCTTGATAGTAAGTACTGAGCGCTTGTGCTATTCGTTTTGCAACAGAGGGTTTCTCACAGATTACAACTATGGATCTATTTGCGATGGTAAAAGCACCAACCTGTGCGATTATTATGTTTCATTTCTTTTATAAATACCGGTATTACTTTATTGGTAGCCAAAAAACTAAATTATTCATAAAGATAGGGAATGACACATCTTTAGATCATCAGGATGTAGATATCTATCTCCATTTCCAGACCTTGGTAAGACCATTTCCCTCTGGGTCTACTGTTTTCTTGTAGATGCCAAATAGATTATCATATTGTGTATAAAGGGTGTCTGTTGAATTCGAGGATTCTTCAGTAGAATTACCTGAAATCATTTGAAAAGGCATGTGGAAGATCATTATACCACTGTCTGAGAAACTCCCATCAGGATTGTAGTTACCTATTGATTCAGATCTGTAAGTTATGACTTGGCCTGTTGATGTCAATATTATCGCTTGACCTTTAGAAGAGACTAACCCGTCATTATTCATCTTATCCACTATTGTACCTATGGTTTGAGTTGGTGCTCCACCAATAGTACTGTTACCCGTATAAGTAACTTCAACGGTTGGAATGGGATCAATACTTGATACTTTAATGTTTGTTGATTTCGTATTTTCTGAATAAAATGGATTCACTATGGTATCGTAGTCATCCATGGTTAATTGATTAGATCTAGAACTGTTTGCCTGCAAGGAATCAATTTGGCCAAAAGTGGATGAACCGGTTGAAACCAACTCTATTATCAAGAATGAAGTCAAAGAAATACTACTAAAAATGAGAACCAAGGTTACTTTTCTTAATGATTCACTTGACAAAGTACCTTTAATTTCTGATTCAATCATCATAGAAAAGTTCTATCTGGAAAATATAAAGGTTTAAGGAACTTCTATTTATCTACTCACTAACTACACTATGTTGCTCATCCTTATGATTAACCTAGGAGCTGATTTAGGTAGAAATAACATTACATTTGAATGCTTTCCTCGGAAATAAAGCATTTCTATTTAGAAACAATGTGTGAAGATATCCAATCTTATATACACATCTGGTTCTTACTAGCTATTATATAGCAAGTGATCTTATGATTTCGATAGGTTATATACCATAATGTGATACTATTGTCGTTGGTATTTTGCCAAAATTGAAAAAAATGTTAACTAATCCATAATATTCCAAACAAATAAATATTTCCAACCTCAAGAAACCTTCAAGTCAATTACTCGCTTATTGAAAAATGTATTTTGTAAGGTACGTCATCTTTGATGAGTAACAAAAGAATTTTCATAATGTGTTGTTCACATTCAGTTCATAATTAACATTGTAGTGACCTTGCTTAACATCATCCCCCAGGGTTCCTTCAAATCCTACTGTATGGTTACCTGCCTCTAAGGGTTTTGTAATTACAAAAGTATTGTCTGATACTGCTCTAGCTGGTCCAGGATCTGAGACACCAAACATAGGTGGATCGCCAAATATTACATCAAATATGCCAGTTAATGTCCTGTATTTTAATAATTGGGGCATTGCATAATTCTTGCCGTCAAGGGTCATACTTAGGGATGTAAGTTGATCTTGATCCGACCTCGCTGCCTCAATTAATTCCTCATCGGACAAGCCTGGGAATTCTTTATCTGATGCTTCCATCGAACTGAGCATTATTAAAACACTTTTGCCTTGTGGTACATTGCATTTTTTTACTGTTCCATCACTTCCACCTGTCAAGTAAAAAACAGGCGAACTAGAATTCTTTTGACCGGCATCACACGATACTCCTGAATCGGGGTTATCAGGATGTGAAGTGGCGGGTATAGCTAAAAACCATTTCCAGTATTTTTCCCCCCAATCTGCATAGGGTACATCATAGGGTTTACTGTCGGGTGAAAAAATTTCTATTGCAAAAACGTCAGAATATGAAATATTTGAAAATAATATCATAGTAAAAAGCGTAAAAATAATGGCTAAAGCTACCTTCATCCCATCTTTATTCGCTTTAAGTCATACAAAAAGATTATGATTAAGGATGAACTCTATACCATGTTGGATACGATTTCCCAGACTAAATATATAGATAAACGATTAATTTCACTTTTTATAATAGGTTTTTTCATAGCTATTATTATAGACACCTCTTTAGTCAGGATTTACGATCTAGTTAGCAAAAATGTGATCAGCCCTAACTTCAAGTTACTAGTATTTTCAGTTAATACCTCACTTTGTTTGCTCTTTCAAATAGGGATCCTATTCTACCTAAGCAGGATTTTCAAACAAGACCGCTTTAAAAATTCATTTCTCATATTCAAAAAATATCATTACATTGCATTAATTTCTGTTTTGGCAATGGCTATTCTCATCTCATCCGTAATATTCAATTTATTCGACCAGAGTATGTACAATAAATACCAAATGATGTTTTCGATAATCCTGTGTTACTCATCGGCAATTTTCTTCTTCATTGTCTTAGGTAAATTATTTTATTCTTGGTATAAGGTGAATCACAAATATTTAATTTTTCTATACTTGTTATCTGTAATCTTAATCACCTTTAATTTGGTGGCTACAATGACAATTACTGTTCTCAAAATTCATGATAAACCTGAAAAAATAAGAGAATATGTGGGGATAACTAGTTTTTCAAAATTGGGTAAGTACGCTGTATTGGATACAATTTATACCATATCTTCAATACTGTCCTTTGTTAGTCTTTGGATTACAACTTTTATATTGGTAACGACCTACCGAAAAAAATCCTTAAGAAATATTATATTCTTGATGGTCCTACTTCTTCCACTTATTTATTTCGGTACAAATTATGTTATCAAATACTACATTACAGATATCTTTGATTCCTTCGCAATTGTAGGTCCTTTTATTCTTTCTGTCTCATTAATAGTAGTATTCTCATTGAGTTACCCTATTGGAGGCATTACATTTGGATTGCTATTTTGGCGAACTTCAAAAGCAGTTAGTTATGAAAAAGATGTCGTAGGTTTCATACTCATTGCTGGATATGGGATTATGTTGGTATTTAGTGCCAATCAAGCCACTTCACTTATAAGTACACCATATCCTCCATTTGGATTAAGCACAATTTCGATCTTGACCATAGCGGCCTATATGACGCTATTGGGAATATATAATTCGGCTAAAATGGTGTCTATCAATAATGAATTAAGAAGATCTATTGTCAAAATTACGTTGGAATCACGAATGCTAAATTTAATGGGAGAGGCAGAAAAACAAAAAGAGGTGGAAACCATAATTATGAGGATTCATGGTGACAGTGCAATCTCCGAAATAGAAAATGATGTAAAACAAGGTCCAGATCTGGATCAGGATGAATTGAGAAAGTACATCTATGATGTTATCAATGAATTACATCATGAAAATCAAGAAGGAAAATTCACAGAATAGGGATCGCGATTACTCTTGTGATAACTAGTAGATAAAGCAAATTATATTTCAAAATCTTAATAGCTCATTTCATCATAAAAATTTATGGCAATTGAATGCTTAGATAACCCAGATTCTTACCGTACAATAAGCCATTTGCAAATTGTAGAACATAATGGTACTTTACATGGCGTATTTGAACGTTATAAAGGTGAATCGGATTATGATGGGATATGCTATTTTAAATATGTACTAAATGATCTCTCAGTCGGTCCGGGAAAAACCCCGACACAAGATCTGAGTGACTACATTGCAGATGTTGTTAGTAAGCCTGAGTCGCGCATTGTGGGCAGTTCTAAATATGGCTCTGGCAGACTAAAGTTGTTGCAGCTAGATGTCAATAAAGATATTAATATCTTGTACATTCCATTCAATAACAAAAAAGTCGATAATGAATGTATATTTTATGGGATAATAGATGACAAAGGGGTATATGTCAACTGTCCATCTGCTCCAGTTAATGTTCAGGGTAAGGTCGCAAAGATATTTACATTTTATCGTATTAAAGATAGTGTAGTCCATCCAGTTCGGATATATCATTTAGAAAGATGTGAGTCTGATGACAAGATAGAGTGTACAGTAGACAATGAGGGGCATTGGGGTTATACTGGATAATCAAATACTTCCGCATAACTAAAAACAGATTAATATAATCAAAACCATTTCAATCTTTTTGAAATAAAACATAAACATATGAATATGAGAATATCGGAGTTACATGATCTTATCCAATACTCAAATTCGGTATTAATTCGGTGTTATATCTGTTTCCTCAACACTGTCTCTAAGTTATCTAAAGACCAAATTACTTCCGTATTGTTCGTTATTTTGTAAATTTCATGCAATTCACCTAGTTCATTAATGGCTTTACTTAAATTATTTGTTATAAGTAGATCAGTAATATTATTTCGGGTATCATTCAATAGGCCATTAACTATGTTCATCTTTTGATTATCGATTGGGTCTGAGGTATTAAAGAACTGAGGTCCAATTGGATATGCGTTACTTTTTATTGAATTCCATAGCAAGATACGATGGTGTATTATTTCATCTATGGTTATATCTTTATAAGGTGTGCTGGTTTTGTTGTCTGAACCAGAAGTATAGTTGGTTCCTGAAGTTGCATAGCTTAGAGGTACTTCATAATCTAAATGTTGCCAATCATTATATCCAGCCAGTGTATCCCCCGGTGATGTTCTACAACCCTCTGTTGATATATTATTAATGTCAACTCTAACAGACGGTTCCTCTGGAATGGTGTCTTGGTCCCAATTTATTGGGTGACCCACTTGAGGTGTTTGTATAGGTTCTGGACCGTATGCAGTCCTTAGGCTGGGAGGGATGCTATCGATGATACCAACCATTTCATTCAAACGATTTTCATTTAAAGAATTAAGGACGGATCGAGAGTAGTCTAATGGTCTGTCCCCTATTAAACTCGGCATTTGGAAGGCATAATTCATGACGCTTAAATAATTAGGTTTACAGTTGATATTGTTCCAACCACCATGATCTAACCCTAGATTATGTCCTAATTCATGCATGAAGGTGCCAGCCTGTTGGTCTTTACTGCCTACATTATGATCGGTAACAGGATCCTTGCCCCATTTAGAAGCCCCCAGCGTTACCATAAATTCCATACCAGGCATGTTTGGACTCTCGCCAGAGGATGTACTAGATGGTTGAGTGTGACCAAAAAGTACATAGTGAAAGACTCGTTGTTTTGAATTTATTATATTTTCACGATTCACGTCAGTTCTCTCTAAGGTATTACCTAGATGTGATCCTTTTTTAGCAAGTAAACCTGTTGCATCAGTCGCATCTTCATGTGGAAGTTGTTCATCCAAGATAATATGTAATTTTATGCCGTCGATCCCATCCGGATTTGAAACGGGTGCCTTTCTAAACGCTTCTTCTACTTCGGTCATAGCGGTTGGATTAGGTTTATGCAGGTCCATATAATCTACCTCTACAAAAATGTCTTTGTGCCTTGGATTGGCTCCCAAAGATGGTAAATCTAGATCTATTGTTCCGTCATTGTTTATATCCATACCTACTTCCTCCCAGCCGTTAAGCAACCCATCACCGTCATCATCTTCATTAGGGGCTAATACAATGCTGCTCGTACCGTTTCTTAACTGAGAGGGAATGGCATTGATGGTACCTGTTCCTACCATTGACAAAATCAATAAAAATATTACAATATAGTTGAAATTATGCAATGTCTAATTTTGATAACGGTTTTTATATAAACATATTAAGTTTCATTTGTTTTATATTCCATATTTATCAAACTGCGATTATTATCAAATGATAATAGTGCTATCCCATATGTTATTATTAAGTTACTCAAGATGATTCGGTCTATGTAAAGTTAATTGCAATAACTTCTCTAGATTGACCTAGTATGACCTATTCAAGGACTATATCTTATAACCTTTGCACCTTAATTACATTTCTTGTATATTATTAACAATATTGTGCCGATGTCGACTAAAAACAAATCCACACACGATAACTACAATTGAAACTGAGGCAATAGTTCTTTTTTGATACAATCAAAAGGATCTTGAACAGTTATTTTTTGCTTAAAATTAGAAATAAGACCTATTTAATTTTCCCATTCGACCAAAAAGTCAAAAAAGGATGTCTTTCAAAATTACACACTAAAGTTTGAGTACTTCTTCTAATTCTGAAATTGTTATTTTACATAGTCTTGTTAGATCCTGATTTTTAACTAGGAGAAGGTGTGAAATTACAAAATGCGAATTAAAATGCTTTAATTTGGTCAAGTCTTCGATCATTTTTAAAATATGCTATCTACACCTCAATCATCCTAGCTTTTATTTAGTTTCCTTATAGAGTGCGTTCTGCTTTTATTTTGAATTATCTTGAACCTTCTTATACCGTTTGATAGCCACACACACTATCAAATTAGATAAGAATACTACTATTATATAGTATCAACTTAAGTCCATTCCCTGTGGGAAGAAAGGATATAAAATTGGGACTCATCAAAAATAAAATCAAAATCATTAAACGAGATCTGTGGTCAATTGTTTTGTAGTATCTAGAAGTAGGCTATTCGCTAAAGATTAAGGGTTTACTTGACCAGTGATTTATCCATTCTCTCACGACGTTTGCACTATGTTCAGCTTTTCTTCTAACAAATCCGTCCATATCATTTTTTGCGACATCAATAAGCGCGTGGATCGTTTCGTATGTTTGCTTATCTGGTATAGTGTGAAATCTTCCGTCTTTATCAGCAAGTGCAGAACAAGCATTTATCTTTATCTTTCGTCTATCGTCTTTTAACAAATCCTTAAGTCTGTTAAAAACAGCCTGGTGCATAGCACTAGTGTCTGCGTCTGCTGTGTCATTCTTGCTAACCAAAAACTTGGCCAAATTTAATGTTGCCTTGGCTCTCACAAAGTAGTCCTTTGATTCAAGTGTATTCTCCAGAAAAAAATTAGCTACCTCAATGCGTATCTGTTTATCTTTATCAGTTGCTAACTCTTTCAGTCCTTCCAAAGCCCCAGTAGCTAAAACGTTTTGAAACGTCTCTGTTCCTTCAACAAGGGTTTTTAAAAGTGAAATTACTTGGACCTTATTCTCTACCTCCTCTACCTCCTTACTGCTTTTTCCTAGAGCCGTAGCCGCAGATGATCTTACAAAATTACTTTCATCTCTAGATTTTTGAATTACATCTTTTAGTAGACTAATTGA
>Ga0310890_10000954_pt1 | contig 10468 bp, 7 predicted proteins | sample T20D3metaG_FD_203751 | JGI IMG/M metagenome (GOLD analysis project Ga0310890, IMG submission 203751) | Lab incubated soil microbial communities from West Virginia University Organic Research Farm, Morgantown, WV, United States - T20D3 | ecosystem: Environmental > Terrestrial > Soil >... | reverse complement strand
TATCCTATGTTTTGTTACATCTTCTTCTGCTTCTTCAGATGTTTGCCAGAAAAGAAGGTAAGGTGATATTGTTGTCCCGATGACCGCTACAAACATAACTGCATATTCGGGGCTAAAAGTTAATGAAGGAATTATTGTAAAAAGTATCTGGCTTATATTCCCTCCCACAATTACTGCGGTTATGACATAGGCGAAAAGGGAAAGCACCAAGTACTTTAGTACTTTGACATATCTGTCATATGGAATGAAAATTTCTGCAATTATTATAAAAGCTGAGAACAGTACGGATGTTACCACAAAGGGAATTTCGGGGAATATAATTTTAATTGAAGCAGACATAGCTCCCAAGTCGGCTCCGATATTAATTGTGTTGGCAATTATAAGAAGACTTGATATTGGATATAGAATTTTAGTAGAGTATTTTTTCTTTATCAAAGCGGCCAAACCATTTCCGCTTAGAAGACCGATTCTTGCACACATCTCCTGTATAACAATCATTGTAGGTAATAGGAACAGAGTCATCCACAACATTCCAAGACCAAATTTCGCACCGGCTTGAGAGTAGGTAGCTATACAGGATGTCATCATCTGCTGCTCCGGTTATTAATCCGGGACCCAATGCTCTTAGAACTTGAGATATAGATCTCAAACGTATTTTATTGAATGCGGATAAGTTTGATTTTGGATTTGAATTATGTTTCTTTTTCCCACGCAACTGAAAAGCGATTTATTATATACCCACATGTATTTAGTATTTTATTTACAGCTAGCATAGCATATCTACATAAGGACTAGCGTACATTCCTTGTTGTTCTTTTAATTGGTTCAATTCTTGTATTCATGTTACAGAGTCCACTTAGAGAATTACTAGATGTTCGGGTTCGTCGGGATTAGAACCGTGCATGTATTAGGTTTCTATTACTTGGTATATAGCTTTTGTTCTTATAATGCAAATTAAATCATGTAGCTTTCTGCGAATCATCATTCGCTACCGGTGACTCTTTGCTATATGCCTTCTTTAACCACACAGGTGTAATTAATGTGGTTATAGCAACCATGATGATTACAGTGGTGTAAATGTTTGACGACAAAACACCGGAAGTTACTCCAATGCCGGCGACTATGAGTCCTACTTCACCTCTTGAAATCATGCCTATGCCTACTTTCATTGCTTTTGACCTGTTTCTCAAAAACATTAATGCTGGTAAACCACATCCTGCTAATTTACTGACTATGGCAACAACAATAATAATTGCAGACAAGAATAGGACATCCATATTAATTCCGGTAAGGTTTACCTGAGCCCCAATGATTGCAAAAAATAATGGAGCAAATATTATCTCTAATTTATCAACATAATCTTCAACTCGTTTTATTATTTTTGTGCTGGCTACCGCCATACCCACAGAAAATGCTCCTACTATCGGCGATAATCCGACCGCAGCAGCTATGGCAGATGCTCCAAAAAATGATGCAGTAACGATACCTTCGACGCTACCCCTAGCCTTCCATAATCTTTCTGAATTTACTATTCTTGGTATTATGATTATTGTTCCAATGAGTAATGCAGCAAATATCCCTAGTATTTTTAGAATGAGGAACATGATATCAAAAATGTTTGGATCCATGTTACCAGTTTGAACCATAGTAAGAACGACTGACAGGACCGCAATTGCAAGGATATCGTCTACTATAGCTGCCCCCAAAATTATTTTGGCCTCTTTTGTTTGCATCTTTCCTAATTCAGTAAGGACCCTAACCGTTATGGCTACACTAGTTGCGGTCAGTGCTGTAGCTATCAGTATAGACTGTAATCCCTCTAATCCAAATATTGTAAATACATAGTAACCCAAGAAGAATGGAACAATAACTCCTAATGCCCCTATTGTGAATGATGCCGCACCACCTCGCAAGAATTCTCTTGGAGTAATTTCAAGTCCCGCTATGAATAATATGACAATCCCCGCTAATTCACCTATTTGACGCACTGTTTCATTTAAGATGACGAGAGGTTTACCATCAAAAATTGGTATCGAACCCAATGCGAAAGGACCTATTATTATTCCAGCGAGTAACTCCCCTAAAACGCTAGGAAGTCTTATTTTGTTAAAAAGCTCAGCAAATAACTTTGCTGCAAATAGAAGGACGGAAAGAGAAATCAAAACATGTATTAATTCCGTTCCTTGCTGTTCCATCATAATCTATCATTTATAAAAAGGAATCATCATTCTGGCTTAATAAATGTAAATCTGTTACGAGATATGCAATTTTTGGATTCTTCTGTTTTTTTACCTACCCATTGCACTTGATCGCAAAATTGAACGCACACTAAACGGGCAATCATGTTCAAACGGAATAAAGGGATGCAAATTCATGCCCTATGGTGAAATTATAAATGGATAAAATAAGTGCGCAATGTGGTTAAAGACCGGGGAGATATTAGACGCACATCTTGCCGCCTATACATAATAGTAATAGTAATGATATGATATGTTACTGTGGTTGATGGATAAAAGTCCACGTTTGGTAATTTCTGAATAAAATAAACCAATACTTGAGAAACCTTAAATGAACTACTCAATATGACAGATTATGAGCGTTTATTATGTAATATTCCCAATAATTATCATTTCTTTAACGCTTATTTTCTCAGGTCAGATAAACATCGCATATGGACAGGTAAACACAAATCTGACAGAAGAATCCATAGAGAATAATTTCAACGGACTTCAAATATTGAGCCATAACTCATTTACAGATTCTATAGGTTATTTGCATGTAGCAGGGGAAATAAAAAATAATTACCCATCTACTGCAACATTTGTAAGAATCGTAGGAATTTTTTATGACATCAACAATCAAGTTGTCGGAACACAATTTACATATGCAAATCCTTCTGACATACGCTCGGGAGAAAAGGCTCCGTTTGTATTAATACTTACGTCTGCAAGTATTCCTATTTCTCAAATAGATCATTACAGCTTACAAGCAAGTTACCAATGAAGGATTATAAATTCATCTTTCATGCTTTGGTTTTACAAAGCGTTTTTAGATTTATTTCCTTATTATTGCAATGAGCAAACAGTATATAGCCAAATTTGAAAAGGAAGAAACGAGAAAATCGGTTGAGCTCAGAATTGGATTTAACTAATCAATCTTTCAAAACAAGTTTTGCAAATAAAAGTTACAGGTAAAAAAGAAGATCCAAAGAAAAATTATGATTATTTTACGATGAAGTGGATGCTGAATCTATCTAATCTGATCTTCAAAAGGAATATCATCTGCAAAAGTTATTCTCTCTTCACCGGCTTCCTCATCAGCATGTAGAACATCTGGTATCAAATATCCTTCAGAGTCTTCACTTTCAACAAAACGTTTTTTTCTGAATGATTCATCTGCAAGACTTACAATTGCTTCACCTTTCTTGATATCAGGTTTTAGCACCTTTGCTTGAATCTTTTTTGCGTTTTCAGCCTGCCATTTTTCATATGCTTCCTGCTTTTTCTTTAGTGCAGAATGATCTTCAAAAACAATTCGTTTGCCCTTTTTGTTATTGAGAATGAATTCATCACCGTAAATGCCAAGATGCGGAAATGATGTAGTCTTTAGCCCCAAGTCTTTTTGTACTGATTGGATGGCTTTAGCATACTTTTCCATTTTTTCAAGGTCTTCATCATCGGTTCTTGCCTTATGATACGAATACCACATTTTACGAAGTACGTTAAAACACTGACCTATAGTGTAACCAGAAGGGCATTTCAATTCATGTTGCTCTCTACGATTATACAGATTCAAAAAACCAAACCTACTTGACCATAACGGTACTTTTTCAAATCCTCTTTTTTGTGGTTTATACGGTTTATTGCAATTTATCCATTTTTTGTTTTTTAATTCATATATGCTCACGGTACCATCTTTCTTTGTATACTTTTGTTTGATCGCGTAAATCCTCCACGGCATTGATTATAATATTAAAGTATGTAACTAGCGGATATACATTCCGTTACCTTATTAGGTATTCTGGGTCAAAATTGTGATGTGCCAGCCTCAGTTCCAATCGAAATCTGAGATGTCGGGGAAAAACCTATCAATTGGCACGAATTCGTCTCCCGTTATTTCACCCAGTGGAAAATCCTTTGTTTGAACCGTAACATACAGCTTACCATTTAGCATTAATTTCTGAAGATCCACCAAGGATTTGCCGTTTAATTCACCCCTAAGATCATCAGATGTTACTCCACCAACAGCAACCGATCCTTTTGCTTCAATGCCATCTGTTAAGTTGAGGTTAGTCTCCTCGTATTTTGCTTTGACTTTGACTTCCTTTGCTTCCTCCAACAAATCTAATATCATATTTCCACCGTGATTATTCTCGCCTCTACTGTAGATGTAAATTCCAGTTATATTGTCAATATTGTTCACGTTGACATTGTATACAAGTTTCTTGAAATCTTCAGTAAACTTTAGACCAATGTAGCCATGAGCATGTGTAATCGTAGGAGGATTTTGCTGATACCCATCAAGCACGCTCCAATATCGATCTACTTGCACTGCATTGATTGATATCTTCGGATGGATTGATTCACCCAATAGCAAAATAATAGTAACCGTCAACAGAAAAATTAGTCTCTTCATGCTACCATCTATCTTGGCATTAGTTTCGAAGAGAGATCATATAAATTAGAACGACCAACAATGTGAAACTTGGCGACCAACCCATAAGGGATTTGATTCATCTAATCTAGTTACAGGTTCTGGCTGGTTGCAAATGCACTGGGATTCGGATACTGCATGTATACTTAATACCTGCAAAATTTTGGGATTCCACTCTGAATATATTAGTCAAATCCGAATGTGGTGGAACTTGATAACTTTAGCACTAATTTTTGAACCTACTAAAAATAGAAGTACTGATATCCTGTCGAGAGAATGTTTAGTTTGGATCTGATGAGTTACTATTACCGGTACCATTGATTTGTACTAGGGATTCTATTTCTGACTCGCCTTTTACGCTAAGAGCTTTTATGTCTCCTATATTCGGTGCATAGTATTTGTTTTCAACAATGTCAGGTTCAAGCGGTCAAAAGTCCTTGGTTTTTATTACGTTTGAGAAAGTGCCATAGCGAGAAGAGGTCTACATCAGTTGGCTATTAAAAATAAGACAAGTAATTTCTTATGCCAGTCCAAAGCCAAAGAAATCGCTCTGTTCAGCTTGATTATCTATATTCGTACTATCCTGTGTCCAGAACTGGTCTGCATGTGCTAATGTAGCCGATAAACCTGATGAGGAGCCGTATATTACCTCAACTGCACCCGCACCAGATATAGAACCAAGATCTTCACCCAGTACCCCTATAGCCAAGTCATCTTTGCCATCAGCATTAAAATCGCCTGTAGCTAAAAATTGGCCAAACTGATCGCTAGCTTCAGCGCTATCATCTATATCCACATTTTCCTGGGTCCAGAACTGGTCTGCATGTGCTAATGTAGCCGACAGGCCATTTGAAGAACCGTATATTACCTCAACACCACCCACGTTAATAACAGAACCCAAATCTTCAGCACGTACCCCGATAGCCAAGTCATCTTTGCCATCAGCATTAAAATCAGCTGTTGTGAGTGAAAAGCCAAACTGATCGCCAAGTTCAGATATATCAAATATATCCGGACTATCCTGGATCCAAAACTGGTTTCCATGTGCTAATGTAGCCGACAAGCCAGTGGAAGAACCGTATATTATCTGAACGCCACCCACGTCAGTAACAATACCAATATCTTCACCTGGTAACCCGATTGCCAAGTCATCTTTGCCATCAGCATTAAAATCGCCTGTAGCTAAAGAGCCTCCAAACTGATCGGTAGGTTCAGCGCTGCCACCTATATCCGCACTATCCTGGGACCAGAACTGATCTGCATGTGCTAATGTAGCCGATAAACCTGATGAGGAGCCATATATTACTTCTGCCCCGCCAGCATCTAATATAGAGCCTATATTTTCAAATGGTGCCCCGAGGGCCAAGTCATCTTTACCATCACCATTGAAGTCACCTGCTGTGAGTGAAAAGCCAAACTGATCGTTAAATTCAGCAATATCATCTATATTCGTACTATCCTGGGTCCAGAACTGGTCTGCATGTGCTGATGTTGCTGATAAGCCAGTGGAAGAACCGTATATTACCTCAACAGCACCAGCGCTAATAATAGTACCAAGAATTTCACCTGGTGCCCCGATAGCCAAGTCATCTTTGCCATCAGCATTGAAGTCACCTATCGTGAGTGAAGAGCCAAAGAGATCGCCAGGTTCAGCAATATCATCTATATCCGTACTGTCTTGTGTCCAGAACTGGTCTGCATGTGCTGATGTTGCTGATAAGCCTGATGAAGAGCCATATATTACATGTACTGCACCAGCGTTAATACTAGAACCCAAATCTTCAACCGGTACTCCCACAACCAAGTCATCAAATCCATCAGCGTTGAAATCACCTATAACTAAAGAGCGTCCGAACATATCGCCAGTTTCAGCTTGATTATCTATATCCGTACTGTCTTGTGTCCAGAACTGGTCTGCATGTGCTGATGTTGCTGATAAGCCTGATGAGGAGCCATATATTACCTCAACAGCACCCGCAGCAGAAATAGAACCAAGAGTTTCACCTGGTACCCCTATAGCCAAATCATCAAATCCATCACCATTAAAGTCACCATAAACCTCATTGCTTGATTGAGCTTGAACACTTTGTGAAGATGACATTGAGCTTGATTCGGTACTTGTTGTTTTTTCAAGTAACATAATGTTATTGCTATTGTCAGTGTTAGTGTTTTTGTTTATATTTACATTAATATTACCATAAACAGTACCTGATTGAGAATGTGTGGAGTTTAATAGAGTACCTTGTGTATCATCCGTCACATTAATGCTATCGTCAGAGTTTGAGGTACTATTTTTTATAAAATCACGATATGACTTGTATTTTGGTTGGGCTTCTGATTGAGATTGAGATTCAGAACTTGTAGCAGAATCTGATTGAGTAATAGCTGATTGATCCTCCAATAAGGTAACCGTTTCATTTCCTTTTCCATTTGTATTGTTGCTAGCATTACTATAAACAGTATTTAACTGAGCATCTGTTGAGCTTAATACGGTGTCTGGTTTATCGTCACTTTCAATTACACTTTGCCCGTTATTGGAGTTATTATTTACGTAATCACGATATGACTTGTATTTTGGTTGAGAACTTAACTCAGACTGTAAGAGTTCAGTACTTGGTTTATCAACAGAAACAAGACTATTAGAATCATTAACGTTTTTGTCTTCGTTATTTTTGAGAGTACCTAATTGCGAATCTGTAGAACTTAGGTCAGTTGTAGTTGGTTTACCTTCTTTTTCTATGATAACGCTTCCGTCAGCATTGTCTGTATTGCTAATGCTGTTATCGACAGAATTAGGATGATCCTCCTTAATTGAATGATGAATTCCTGTCTCATCAGAATTTGTAGTAGAGCCTGGTTGAGTCCCTGGAAGATCCGGTTCAACTATATCTGGTATTATAGTATTCATGTTTTCTTTCTTATTATTATGGCCAGTAGAACCAAATGGATTTTTTACATTCAAATTTGATTTTAATTCAGAAGTAGATGAGAGTGATGAATTCTCATCATCAGAATATTCAACCTCGTCATTTGTCATTTGAGAATCAATCTCTGCGAATGCATAATTAGATTCTAATTGTGGTTGTATTCCAATAGGTAGTAAAATACTAAAAATGGTAAAACATATTATGAAACATTTATTCACAAATGGATTAAAATTAAAGATAGAAGGAATATTAGATGTCTTTCCTTTTTTTGTATAGTTGTTATCACTATGTTCTCGATTTGAATTATTTTTACATTGACTGTCCTTACTCCTCGCATTAATTAGAGTAATCAATTGATTGGACGCATATTAATTATATAAAATATAATACTTGGCAACAAATCATAAAGTAAACTCCTATAATAGTAATGTTAAGTAATGTCAATTATTGATTCTTACTATCAATTATTATTTACTTTTCATATATTACCAATCTTTATTTTAGTTTTCATCGTAAAATAAAGTGAAATTGAACTCTATGATTTCATCATAAACGAGGGCACTTGTAGGAAGACAAACACGCTGCCAAAAACACATTTATACATTGGATTTGGACTACTTTTTATGAAAACATTATCATGTAGAGAAGCTGGATTTGATTGCGACTATGTTGTAAAAGGAGAAACTGAAGAAGAGATATTCAAAAATGGTGCACAACATGCTATGAAAGATCATGGAATGAAAGAGGAAGACATAACTCCAGAATTCAAAGAAAAACTTAGAGGATTAATTAAGACAGCGTAAATTACATTTCATTTATTTTTACAATTCAATCATTTTTCATATTTTGATTTATAGTATTACTGTATATTGGAAAGGCCATAAATCATTTTCTGGTTCGGTGGGAACCATGTGCAATTTCACATTCACATTAGTCTATTTTATTATTTACTTATTTACTATTCTTGAATCACAATCAATTTAGAGATATACCAATCTTAAGGAAAAATTGGAAAATATTGTTTTCAGCCATGCGAAAAAGGATTGTAAAAAGGTTCTCAATTTCTTCAACAAATATATCATTAGAAATAAGGTGCTATCTCCTTAGAGAATATCTCTATTTGTTTAATGTAGTTATGAACAGGCCAGAAGTGGATACGTTGTACTCCAGATTCATAAAGGAGCTTAATTTTTTTTAGGCATTGATCAGTAGATCCAAAAAGTAACAAATTCTCTAGCTCTTCAGCAGATCTTCCAAGAGCTGGTGACAATACATCTTTTGCCATCTTATGAACTTTTTCATTATCATTATCAATATATCCAAACATTGTCATAACTGAGTTTTCAAATGACTTGATATCCTTATTCAGCTCTCTTCTGTAAGTCAGAAGTAACTTCCATTTCGCTTTGAATTTGTCTGGTGTAATATTATAAGCAGAGGCCATCCAACCGTCTCCGTACTTTGCTACCCTCCTTAACCCTTGTTCTGAGCCCCAACTTGCTATCATGATGGGAGGGTGAGGTTCTTGATATGGTTTAGGATCAATAGACATTTTTTTCAATCTATAGTATTTACCTTCAAAATCTACGAATGATGAATCACTTTCATTATTTTCTTTCCAAATCATGTGGATGACCTCTAATGCTTCAGAAAATCTTTTCCACCTATCCTCAAAAGGAATTCCACAGACATCATAGTCTCCTTTGTAGGAACCTGGTCCTAATCCTACAAATAATCTACCTGAAGATAAGATATCTATTGAAGAGAGAGCTTTAGCACAGATTACCGGATTTCTTATTACTACGTTCAAAATAGAAGTGCCAATTTTTATCCTATTAGTAGTTGCAGCAATAGCAGCTAGTGAACTTATACCATCAAGCCAGCCGGTATTGAAAACTATGTGATCATTTACACTAATCGAATCGTATCCCAACTCTTCGACCTTATTTGCGATTGAGAGAATCTGCTCTCTTGAAAACGTTTCTTCTTTTGTTAATGCCATCACCGGTAGGTGTGTTCCAAAGGCAATTGAGTTCATTTACTGACTTGATTGTAATGTCACATATATTAAACTAGATTTCGATTGCAATAATTTGTAATAAAGTATCAAGCATTAATAAATTAACAGAACCTGATATACAATTTCGAAAGAAGAAAGAATAGGTGGAAATGAATCGATTCTTCATTATAGTAACCTTAGTCAAATATAATGTTTGTGGAAATGGAATTTTCTTTACTGGATTATGATATTATGGCATATGTTCCGTATGTCGTCCCAGCACATCCTTGAAGCTTCTTGGTTTACCATCCGCAAAGACTTCCTTGGATACATATTTCATCGAGAAGGCCAGCATTTGCTCAAGAATCGGAAGTACTGATTTTCCCTTCTCCACTTACCAATTTATAGACTTACTTATCTATAGTTAAGGAAGAAAGGAAAGTAAATTGAGATTTGGAAGTAAACTTGAAATTATGCCTTTCGTATTAAGAGGCCGCATCACCAAATCTATCTTTGCCTTTGCGGCGATTGAATATGAGTTCCCTCTAACCGTTAGCGGCCAAATAAAACACGAATTATTGAAAATGAATGACGCAAGGTTCAAAGATATTGTACATTGGAGATATACGGAAGTCGCAAAACAAGCCGCGAAAGTTTTCGCACTAAATAAGCCATTCATAAATTGCTTTAAGATAATACACAAGCCAAGCAAACAGATCTTTAATATTATATTAGCTACCAAATTCAGCAGGTGAATAGAAATGCAACTAGAAGCTCAGAAAACTAAGAAAGCAATTTTAACTGCTCTGGCCGATCCTGAGATGATTAGCATTATCAATTCAACAATGTACCAGTCCAAATCAGTCTATGACATCATCATGGAGACCAA
>Ga0310890_10000953_pt1 | contig 10476 bp, 8 predicted proteins | sample T20D3metaG_FD_203751 | JGI IMG/M metagenome (GOLD analysis project Ga0310890, IMG submission 203751) | Lab incubated soil microbial communities from West Virginia University Organic Research Farm, Morgantown, WV, United States - T20D3 | ecosystem: Environmental > Terrestrial > Soil >... | reverse complement strand
GCGGATGCCCGGCTGTTGCCGCTGGCCTGGACAATCCGCGACGTCGTCCGCGGATACGGCGACCTCGGACCTGGACCGTCGTCGTTAGGCACCTTGGGCGCATCACGGATACTCGTCGCCAATGGCGAAATACGGTTTCCGGTCGCCCGTTTGTTTTCGCAGGCGTCACAAATCGCGGGGCTGCCAATCGAAGGACTGGCGTTTGTTGACGCCGGGCGATTCCGGATGCCGGAGCGGCTCGGTGGCGCGACAACGCTTCTTCGAAGCGTCGGCACCGGCGTTCGCATCAATGCAGCCGGCATGATCTTCGAGCTCGATGCCGTTCGCCGCTCGGACGCCGCGCGCGGATGGACGTTCTCCTTCAACCTGCGCCCAGGATTCTGATCACGACTGGCATATCTGCCAGTACCTGCCGACGCCGGCAACCGACAAGTCTCCGACACCGTTCCCGGACACCTTCTTGCACAAAGGGTGCGGGCCGCCGAAAGGCCATGAGACGAGAGGAGACTGTTCGATGAAATTCAGAGGCTTCGTATTCACGGCTGTACTGCTTGGTGTGTCGGGCCCGGCGTTCGCGCAGGGTCAACAGAGTGCGACCACTCCAACGAATCAGGCCGTCGCCAACACGCCGACTCAGGTTGCCACGACCCCGGTTACGACATCCGACAACGCCCGTAACTGGGTGGTGTCGGGATACCTCGGTGCCGCCTTCGGCGCCAGCAGAAGCAGCAGTGTGGACCTGACCATCGTCGAGGACCTCGATAACAACAATTCCACCGGCGTCAACTTCGGCGGGCAGATCGCCTACCTGGGACGCGGTGTGATTGGTGGTGAGTTCCTGTTTGACTTTTCGCCGGGCCTTGGCACCCTCGACAACGCGTTGTTCACGCAGTCGCCGGACGTCAACAGCTACATGTTCAACGTGATCGCCGTGGCGCCGTTCGGGCACGGCAAGCTTGTCGATCCCTACATCTCGGGAGGCATCGGTGTCGTGACGCTCAACGCCACCATCTTCACGGTCAACCCATTCGTCGCCAATCCGCTGCTGACGTCACTGGAAACCGCGAACGTCGACGGATCGCGATTCGGATGGAACCTCGGCGGTGGAATCATGGCCTTTTCGGAGAGAAACTGGGGCTTTCGCGCTGACCTCAGGTACCTCAGAACCACCAGCAACGACGTCGATATCTTCGATATCAACGACATCGGTGACGGGAGCATCTTTTCGGACGTCGCGCTCTCGGGTCTCTCGATGTGGAAGGGAAACTTCGGTCTCTCGTATCGCTGGTAGCTACCGGTCCATCTGCACGCTGACACGCACCGATATCGTCTGGCCTCGCGAAAGAGCCGGCGATATCGGTGCTTCGCACGTTCCTGGCGAACCATCGCTGGTCTTGACGGGCGTACTCAGATCTGTGAGCGACGCGTTCCAAACTGACCGATGCACGCCGCTGCACCGCGCCTGATGCGCGCCTGACAGACGCCCAGAGTTGCCATTGCTGCGCACGCCGGGCCGGTTCGTCACACCGTCCGCGTGCGTTTCCCCCTCGAGTGGGCGTGGCACCGGCTTCGCACGAGCTGGCCCACACGAGGTATTCCCATGATGTCAGTGTGTCTATTCCTGCTTGCGTCCGCCGTGGCACCCGCTGCCCAGGAGCCGGCCATCCAGACCACCACCACGGTCAACGTGCTGGTCACGGACCGCCGCGGCAACCCGCTTCGATCGGCACGCGTGAGCGTCAACGGGTCGGAGCATGAAGGCGTGACCAACAATGCCGGACGCGTGGTATTCACGAATGTGAAGGCCGGCGAATACACGCTCCGCGTCGAACGCAATCAGTACATCACCTTCGAGAAGGATCTAGACGTGCGCGACGAGACGGGGACGGTTCCGGTTGTCGCAGCGATTTCACCGCTGGCGTCGCTGCCTGCACGCGCGTCAAAGGCGCCTGCCCGGAAACCGATGGCCGTTCGCGCATTATCGCGATAGAGAGAACAGCCGCCGACAGAACCTCGATCGTCCCGGAGTACGATCCGTCAGAAAGGATTCGTACCGGTGAAAAGAATCGGGTTTCTGTCGTTCGGGCACTGGACGCCGTCGCCCCAATCGCAGGTGCGCACGGCGGCCGACTCCCTGCTCCAGTCGATCGAGCTGGCCGTGGCTGCCGAGGAACTGGGCGCTGACGGCGCCTACTTCCGCGTGCACCATTTCGCACGGCAGCTCGGGTCCCCCTTCCCACTTCTCGCGGCGGTCGGCGCGCGCACACGCCGGATTGAGATCGGCACGGCGGTGATCGACATGCGCTACGAGAATCCGCTCTACATGGTCGAGGACGCCGGGGCGGCCGACGTCATTGCCGGCGGCCGGCTTCAGCTGGGCATCAGCCGCGGGTCGCCAGAGCAGGTGATCGACGGCTGGCGCTACTTCGGCTACGCGCCGCGCGACGGCGAGACCGCCCCGGACATGGCGCGCCGCCACGCCGAGGTGTTCCTCGAGGCGCTGAAGGGCGACGGGTTCGCCCAGCCAAACCCCCGGCCGATGTTCCCGAATCCGCCAGGGCTGCTGCGCCTCGAACCGCATTCGGAAGGGCTGCGAGATCGGATCTGGTGGGGATCGAGCTCGAATTCTACCGCTCGATGGGCAGCGAAACTGGGGATGAATCTCCAGAGCTCAACGCTCAAGGACGACGAAACCGGAGAACCGCTGCACGTGCAGCAGCGCAAGCAAATCGACGCCTACCGGGACGCCTGGAAGGAGGCCGGACACGCGCGTGAGCCTCGTGTCTCGGTCAGCCGCAGCATTTTTGCGCTCGTTGACGACCGCGACCGGGCCTACTTCGGCCGCGAGGGTCGCGGCCAGGACCAGATCGGCTACATCGACGCGAACACCCGTGCCATCTTCGGGCGCTCGTACGCCGCAGAGCCCGACGAGTTAGTCAAGGAGCTCGCGCAGGATGAAGCGATCGCCGCCGCCGATACGCTGCTCCTGACCGTGCCGAACCAGCTGGGCGTGGACTACAACGCCCACGTGATCAAGAGCATCCTCGAGCATGTCGCCCCGGCGCTCGGCTGGCGCTAAGTCAACGGATGGCGGGCTGACGATCGTTACTTCTGCAGACGATCGACCAACGCCTGGGCGCGCGCGAGGAGGCTGGGGCGCTCGAGCAGCTGCTGGCGGTCGTCCTCGGGCATCGGCAGGTTCTGCGCCACGACATTGATGAACTCGTCGTCCTCGAACGAGGCGCTCGGCGGGTCGACGCCAAACGGCAGCACAGTGATTAGCAGCGACGCCAGGCGATTACGAAGCGCGCTGAGCGGGAGCCGTTCCTGCTCAGCGAGGCGATCGGGCACGGCCTCGACGCGCCCCAGGCGATACGGCTTCCGTTGATTCTCGCTGAGGACGCGGAAGGGCGTCAGGCCCTGCAGCAGAATGACGTAGCGTCCGTCCGGCAGCTGCTCGTACTCCTGGATCCGTCCGGCGCACCCGACGACGTAAATCGGGGGGCGCCCCTCGTAGTCCTTCTCGAATCCCGGACGCAGCCGCACCATGCCGATGATCCTGTCGCCCTTGAGGGCATCGGCAATCATCTCCCGGTAACGCGGTTCGTAGATCAGCAGCGGCCGCGACACGCCGGGGAAGAGCGTCGTCTCCGGGAGCGGAAAGAGCGGGATCTCTGCGGGCAGAGCGGGTGCCGCAGCCTGTGGCAGGAGCACGGACAACACAGCCGCCAGGAGGACGGTCAGCACGTCCACAGTCTACAAGCGTTCGCCCTTCAGCTCAGGACAACAAACACACCGGCGATCACGAGTGCACCGGCCCATACCCAATCGAGGTTGACCCAGGCGACGCGCAGGAAGGCGACGCCTACTCTCCTGTAGACGACCCAGGCGATGACCGTGGACACCAGCGCGTACGACAGCGTATGGAGTCCGACCGCCGCCCCATCGAGCCATGTGGTACTGGCCAACGACGCGCTCGAGTGGTGCGCAGGCATCGACCGCGCAGCCACTCCCTCGCTCGTCCCGATCACGAACGGGACGACCATCAGCCCCGCGCCGTGAGCCGAGGCCATCAGAAATGACCAGATCGCCAGGTCGCGAAAGCCGACCTGCATGCCGCCGAAGCGCGGATGGCGATGACGCCACAGCCGGTGGCCACCCAGCGTGATGAGCGTGATGGCGACGATCACCTTCAGCACGCCGAGCGGCAGCGCCACACGCGCCCCGGCGACGATCGCCACGACGACACCCACCGCAGTCGCATGGCCGAGTGCGATCGGCGGCAGCGCACGCCACATCGCAGATGCTCGCCCTGCCTGCATCCCCAGCGCCACGGCAAACAACCATCCCATGCCGGGATTGATCCCGTGGTAGGCGCCGAGGCCGATCATCGCGGTCCAGTCCATGAGTGCGTTCGCCGTGCTGAGCGACTTCTGTAGAGGCGGTCTTGAGACCCGCCTTACGCGTAGCAGTACGAGTCGGACGAGGCGTCCCCGCCCTCCAGCCGCACCTGATGCGTCCGCATGGTCGGCGACTCGAGGAAGAACCTCTTGTCGAGCGTCATTCCGCCTTGCGGATTCACGTCGGCCTTGACCATCCAGCCGCGGACGCCATCCGGATAGAACTGATCGTCCCACGGTGTGTACAGACCGTTGGTGAAATACACGCGTGATCCGTCGCGACTGATCTCGATCATCTGCGGACCGCCGTTGAGCGGCTGTCCGGGTTTGGCCGGATGCTCGGCCCGGCTCACGATGCCGCCGATGCGGAACGAGCCGGTCTTCCGCGGATTGAAGGGATCGGTCACGTCGTACTGGATGAACTCGCCCGTGCCCCAGCACGACACGTAGAGGAACCTGTCATCGAGCGAGAGATTGATGTCGGTGACCAGCGGCGCAACGGCCTTGAATCCCTGCAGCAGCGGCGGCAAGCTCGCCGGATCGGCAGGTTCAGCCGGAATCTCAATCACTTTCTTGACCTTGAACGTGCCTGTGCCATTGTTGCCCTCGCGATACCACACCCAGATCGAGGACGAGAGATCCTTCAACGACACGACGACGCCAACAAAGCCGTAGGCCTTCGTTGGGTTGTGCGCAGGCCGGAGCTCCAGCACCATCTGCTGCTCCGCCCCCAGGTCGATCTCCTGCACGTGGCGCCGGCGTCGCATGTCCCAGACATGCAGCTTGCTGCCGTACTTCCCCCCAAGCAGCAGATCGGGGTTGACGCCGTCCTTCACCATGTTCGGCGTTCCCCAGGTGCTGGTGACCATCGTGTCGTACCCGAGATGCCACCAGACGTCGTACGCGAGCTGCTGCGGTCCGCGATCCAGCTCCCATCGGCCCCGGATGTCGAACGTCTCCGGGTCGAGGATGAATGTGCCGCCGGGACCGTCGCCACCCGGCGCGCCGAGCGCGCTCACATACACGCCATCAGGACCGCAGTGGACGGTATGCGGCGAGGCATACCCTGCGCGGTTCGCCAATTCCTCCGGCTCGATCACTTTCACGATCGACGGCGCCCGGGGATCGGGCTTCGTATCGAGGATGTGGATCCGCGACGAGTTGATTCCAGGCACGATCAGGTAGCGTCGCTCCATGTGCGGATGCGGCGCGTAGGGACACAAGCACGAACTACAGGCATTCCAGCCGAAGTGATGAAGCTCATCCCCGACATTGGGCATGCTGGTCTCGCCGATCTGCCGGCCGTAGCTCTTGGAGGCCGGATCGACGTCTACGACGCCGATCGCATCGGGCGCACCACTCTTCTTCGGGTTGATGAGTGCGACATAGGCAAACGTCTCAGGGGGTGACTGCATCGCCATCTTCGGCGACGGGTAGAACGTGGGATCCGGTTTGAGCAGCGGCATGACGAGCCTCCGAAAGTGGAGACGTATCGTAGATCGATCTATCAGGCCGGTCCGCGAGGCCAGCTCGGCCGTCGAGCTGCGCGGCGCGGATGGCACCGTGCTCCACGAAGAGCGCTTCATCGTCCGGTAGACGATTGGTCATCGCTGACGACCGGTCACGGGCACGAGAGCTCGAGAGGACTGCGTTCAGCAGCCGATGTCTGCTTTCGCGTCGTGCCGCACTTGTACTCAACCGTGAGCGTCTTCACGACGCCGACGGCGGGATCGCCGCACCAGCCGTTGCTCACAGAGACCAGGCAGCGTGGGCGGAAGCCCCCGCACGCCTCCCCGACGTGCTTCTTGATTTCCGGTCCGGCCGTGCACGTCCGACCAGGAACGCCATACTCAGCCGCGACGATTTCAATGGACGCGTTCGACATGAGATGCCGGACCGTCCAGAGCAGCAGCATGCCTCCAGCGAACGCAAGAATGACGATGGCGAATGTCCGCCGATTCAGAATCATGCCGGCTCATTCTCTCCGGCACGGACTCGCGCCGGTGACGTAAATGAGCATGCAGGGCACCCCGAATGGGGTGTCCTGCATGGCGGGCGGGTTGACAGGCGATCAGAAGTCGAGACGTGCCGAGAACTGCCAGATCCGCGTATCGACGTTCGTCGAGGTGAGGCGGCCGAACGTGGTGCTGTTGATGTCCATGTCGCTGCGGAAGAAGCTGACGCCGTTCGTCAGGTTGAACGCCTCGGCCTTGAATTCGAGTCCGTAGCGGTCGAAGCGGACGCGCTTCGAGACGGCCATGTCCATGCGGAACTGCGGCGGGCCATCGAACGCGAGGACCGGCAGATTGCCCGCCTGGCCGGCCGCGGGATTGAAGAAGATCTGGCCGGCGAACGTCGCGGCGTTGGCCGCGTTGTCGACGCCGACGCCACGGCCCGTCGCCGGATCCACGACACTCGGATCGATCCAGAAAATACGACCGTCCGGAAGTTTGTGGACGCCAAGGAGATCGCGGATTTCTTCGACCGACTTGGTGCTGAACGCGGTATTGCAGATCTGCACCGCGGCACAGTTGGAACGTCCGCCGCGGTTGACGGTGCCCCGTCCCGAAAAGATCGACAGCGGCGAGCCGCTCTGCAGCGCGACGATCGATGCAATCTGCCAGTCGCCGACGAGCCCGTTGAGCCAGCCTCGACCGTTCGCCCAGCGGCGTCCATCGCCGAACGGCAGCTGGTAGATCGCCTGGCCGTTGAGCACGTGGGTCTGGTGGTAGAAGGATCGGCCCACGCCGAGCTGACGGTTGTTGTTGTCCATGAACGCTTCGAACCGGTTCTGGCCGGTTCCGGCGGAGTCGGTCTTCGTGTGCGAGTAGGTGTAATTCGCCTGCGCGAACAACGCACTGCCGATCTGACGGCGCAGTTCCACCTGCAAGGCATGGTAGTCGGAGAACCCGCCGTTGCCGACCACATCGACCGCGTAGATCGCAGAGTTCGGCATGAACGCCGCTCTCGCGTTGGCGCGGTCCGCCGCGGTACCGAGCTGAAGATAGGCATCGACCAGGAGTCCGATCGCGTTGGTCTGAAGCGCGTTCGTCACGTTGACGTTGGTGAGCGCCACCGCGAACTGCGGCAGGGTGGTGAGCGCCTGGCTGCCGGGGATGTTCGCATTGAACGCCGGGTTGAAGCCGAGGCCGGCAGCCTGCGCCAGGAACCCGTTGCTTCGCGCGCGGTTGAAGTCGGCCAGGAACTCCGGCGAGAGGCGCATCTGGTTCATGTCGATCCCGCGCCAGATGTCGCGGCCCATGGTTCCAACGTAGCGCGCTTCCACGGCCGTCCCCCGCGTCAGCTCACGCTGAATGCCGAAGCTGATCTCGTGAATGTGCGGGGCATGGAGATTGGGATCGATCCCCCAGAACACCTGCGTCGGGCCGAGCGCGGTCTGGTCGGCCAGCGTGCGTTCCGACAGGAACGTCGGCGTGACCGGGAGCGGCAACGCGCCGCTGACCGTGGCGTACTGATTCGTCAGGTTCACAGTCGTCGTCAACCCGGCGTTTCCTCGTGAGGCGCCGCTGGCAACGTTGATCGTTTCCTCGTTCACGAACGTCAACGAATAGCCGCCACGCACGGCCGTGCGGCCATCGCCGGTGAGATCCCACGCAAAGCCGACCGTCGGTCCGAAGTTGTTCAGATCCTTCTTGTAGAAGTCCCCGTCCGTGAACGTGAGCTTCGACGCGGGATCGAGCATGACCTGATCGATCGGGCGTCCGTTCAGGACCGGCAGGAAGCCGAGGTTGTTGGCTTCGCGGAGCGGGCTGTAGTACTCCCACTTCAGGCCGGCGCGAATCGTCAGGTTCGGCTTCCAGCGCCAGTTGTCCTGAGCATAAAGCGCGATGTCGTCCAGCGTGTACTTCTCCACAGAGGGGATTCCGGGAACGAATCCTGACGTCGCATCGCGGACCTGATACGTCTGGCTGACGGAGCTGACGATGCCGCCGAGCCATGCCGACATCGCATTCGCGTTGGCGAGATCGGCGGCGCTGATCCCACCCGGGAATCTGTTCGACGCCAGCTGCACCGATGCCGGCGCGGCGCCGCTGAAACCGAACGACACCGTCGGATACTGCCCGGCGAAGTTGTAGGGAGTGACGCTGTGCCGCTGCCAGCTCCCGCCCATCTGCAGGTTATGGCGGCCCTTCATCCAGGTGGCGTTGTCGCTGATCTGATAGACATCCGACTGCCGTCCCTGGTTCTGGAACGCAAACGTCGGTGCGCCTCCCGAGCGGAAGCCGCCGACCGGATTCTCGATGCCCAGGGCCGTGCCGTACAGCACGCCGCCGCTGAAATCCCAATCGGTGACAAAGTCGACAGCCGTCTGATTCGTGCCGCCGCGCAATTCGTTCTGAAAATTAGTCGACAGCGTGCTGCGCAACGCGGCCACGAACCGCGTGCGCGGTCCCCGCGTGTAGGCAAGAGGACGCCCCTGAGTGATCACATCGATGTCATCGCGGTCGGTTGTTTCGTCGAAGCGGCTGTACACCCCCTCGATGGAGTGGGCCGGCGACAGCAGGTAGTCGATTCGCACCGTCGCCTGATCGCGATTGTTCTGATTGTCCTGATTGAACTGGTAGCCGGCGGTATTCAGCAGACGCTCCGCCGTCGAATTGCCGCGATTGAAGTTGTTGACCTTCGACGCGTCCGGCAACTGCGCAATCAGGGCGCGAACGATCGGGTCGGGCTGGAGCCCGCTCAGCTGCAGCACGTTCACCGAGCGCACGGTGCCATCGCTGGTCGCCACATAACGGAACACTCCGTTCATGAAGTCCGCGTTGGCCGGAATCGTGATGTTCTGCTCGGCTGCGGTCTTCTGACGGAAGCCCTCGTAGTGTCCGAAGAAGAAGAGGCGATCGCGGACGACCGGGCCGCCGACGCGGAAGCCGAACTGGTTGCGGCTCAGTTCAGGCTTGTCAACGCCCGACGCGTTGTTGAAAAACGAGTTCGTAGCAAACTTGGCGTCGCGGTTGAACTCGAACACGCTGCCACGGAGCCGGTTGCTGCCCGATGGCGTCACCATGCGGACGACGCTGGCGCCGCCGGCCGTGTCTGCGCCGGCAACCGACGTCAAGATCGTGAACTCGGCGACGTTGTCGGACGTCGGGCGGTTCGGCAGGAAGTCCAGTGCGTTCTGCCGGATGAAATTGTCCTGGATGTTGATGCCGTCGAGCGTGACCTGCGTCCAGGTCGGACGTCCGCCGTTGATGGCCGTCGTCGCGCGATTGGCGATGCCGGGAACTCCGGCCTGAAGCTTGATAAGGTTCGTCACGTCGCGGCCGAGCAGCGGAATGTCCAGAATCTGCTGCTGCGTGACGGTTGCGCTGATTTCCGGTGTCGTGGTCGCCACCAGCTCCTGCCCCGCCGTCACCTCGACCACCTCGGTGAGCTGTCCAACCGACAGCTGTACGGTCAGGGAATACTCCTGACCAACGGTGACGGGGACATTGTTGTACGTCTGCGTTCTGAATCCCTGAAGCGACACGTCGACTCGATACGCACCAGCAGGCAGCTGTGGAAATGAGAAGACGCCGATTGCATTCGTTGCTGTCGTCTGCTGCGCGCCCGTGCCCGTGTTCCTGAGCTGAACCGTCGCGCCGGGTACCGCAGTGTTCTGCGTATCCCGCACGGTCCCGGTGAGACTGCCCAATGGCGCCTGCGCCGCTGCGCCGAGAGGCGCGACGATCGCAATTGTCAGCGCCAGAAACGCTATTCGAATCGGCATACTTCCTTCCTTTCTCCCCTTGAGTTCGGTAACCGCTAAGTAACGGCGCGCGAGTATACGCGTGGATAGGCTGAATTGCCAGTCGAGCTGGCCGGAAACCGCGCAACACGTTCTTCCACTTCCTGCCACTCGTCCGTATTCGGGTCGAAGTTCCTGACATCGGAGAAACAGATGAAGGCATGTTCCCGCCGCTCCCGCCTGTTGACACTCGCGCTGGCCCTGGCTTTGCCGCTCGCCGTCCTGCCGGCCGCCGCTCAAACGCAGAAACCCCCGGCAGGGCCGGCCCCGTCGACGGCGAAGCCGTCGACAGCCAAGCCGTCCTCCGCCAAACCGGCCCAGCCTGCT
>Ga0310890_10000952_pt1 | contig 10478 bp, 10 predicted proteins | sample T20D3metaG_FD_203751 | JGI IMG/M metagenome (GOLD analysis project Ga0310890, IMG submission 203751) | Lab incubated soil microbial communities from West Virginia University Organic Research Farm, Morgantown, WV, United States - T20D3 | ecosystem: Environmental > Terrestrial > Soil >... | reverse complement strand
GCGCTGGGCGGCAACCCGCTCTTCGACTACGGGTCATCCGAAGGACCGCGCAACTACGACGGCTTCCGCGTGTCGACCGGATTCAACGGCGACATCTCGGATTCGCTGTCGTGGGACGTGGCTGCAACCTACATGGAGCAGAACGCGACGCGTGAGGGTCGCGACACGGTCGTCAACCGCTACCAGCTCGCGCTGCTGGGGCTCGGCGGTCCGAACTGCAATACCGCGCTGAACCAGCCGGGCATCAACGGCTGCCTGTTCTACAACCCGTTCAACAACGCGATTCCGCGCAATCCGATTACCGGTGCGACCAACAGTCAGTTCGTCGAGGCCGCCTCCAACAACGATCCCACGCTGCTGAACTGGATGTTTCCGATCGTCTCCACCGAGCAGCAGACCACGTTGCTGACGATCGATGCAGTGCTCAGCGGCACGACTGGAATCGATCTGCCGGGCGGCGCGGTGGCATGGGCTGCCGGCGCGCAGTATCGCGAAGATACCTTCGAGGCCACCTACAGCGACCTGAACAACTTCGCGGTCACGCCGTGCGTCGCTTCGGTCGGCACCGGGATCATCGGTCCTTCGGCGTGCACGCCAGCGCAGCTGGCGGCGCCAACCGGCGCATTGCTGTTCCTCGGCGGTGCGAATGACCGCGACCTCGATCGTGACATCAGCGCTGTGTTCGCCGAATTGAGTCTGCCGATCACGGACAGCTTCCAGGCGCAGCTCGCCGCGCGCTACGAGGACTACGGCGGCCAGATCGGCTCGACGTTCGATCCGAAGCTGTCGTTGCGCTGGCAGCTGGTCGACTCGTTCGCGTTGCGCGGCTCTGTAGGAACTACATTCCGCGGCCCGGCGCTGGCGCAGACCGATCCGAGCAGCGTGACCACGCTGCAGAGCGTCTCGGGTACGTTCCGCGCAATCCGCACGTTCGGCGATCCGGGCCTGAAGCCGGAGAGCGCGCTGACGTTTAACGTCGGCATGATCGTCAAGGCCGGCGGCTTCAACGCGTCGGTCGACTACTGGAGCTTCGATTTCGAAGACCAGATCGTCAACGAGCCGGTCGCGGGCATTGCCAGCTTCGTGTTCAATGCCGCCGGCGCGTGTATCGGCGGCTTGGCGAACCCGCTGGCGGGACGGTTCTCATTCCGCGACGGCAACAGCGATGGCGTGATCAACGACACGGACTGCACTACAGCCAACATCGCGCGCCTCGACATCAACGTCATCAACGGTCCGGACGTGAAGACCGACGGCATCGATGTCAGCGCCCAGTTCGACTGGGAGATGCTCGGCGGCACGATGACACTGGGCATCAACGGCACGTACGTTCTCAAGTACGACATCGATCCGTCCATCGTCAGCGGCAACACCGTCCAGCCGGCCTTCGATGCTGCGGGCCAGCTCAACTACCAGACGGTCGCCTTCCCGCTGCCGCAGCTCAAGGGCAACGCGTACGTTGCGTACGAGAACGGTCCGCACCACCTGCGCTACCAGGTGAACTACATCGACGACTACGTCGACCAGCGCACCGACATCTTCTCGCCGTCGCTCGCGAACTCGGTCGCCCCGAATCCGGCGGCTGCGATCACCGCCGGCAAGAAGATCGAGAACACGCTGTTCCACGATCTGTACTACCTCGTGGATCTGCCGTGGGACATGACGCTGAGCGCCGGCGTGGAGAACCTGACGGACGAAGACCCGTCGTTTGCGCGCCTCGACCTGTCCTACGACCCGTTCACGTCCAGCGCGCTGGGTCGGACCTACAAGGTGGGATTGCGCATGAGGTTCGGTGCGGAGTAAAAGGTAACCCGTCAGGGGGATGTTGACCGTTCAGGGGCGGCTCGCAAGAGCCGCCCTTTCTTTATTCCAGAAGCTCTATTCCGGCAGCGTCCAGCCTTGCTCCCACGGCGGCTCGGGCCCGAACGTCGTCGCCAGGAAGTCCACGAAGCTGCGGACCTTGGGCATCAGGTTGCGGCGTTCGGGGTAGACCGCATAAACGGCCAGCTCCTGCGGCTTGAACTTGCACAGCAGCGGCTTGAGCGCGCCGCTGCGCAGCTGTTCGCCCAGGTAAAAAGTCGGCAGTAGCACGATGCCGCCGCCGGCAAGGGCGGCCTCGCGATTCACCAAGCCGTTGTTGGATTGCATCGAGCCGTTGATCGGCACGGTATGTGCCTCGCCGTCCGGGCCGACCAGCCGCCATTCGCGCGGCGCGCTCAGTAGCGAGTAAAGAATGCAGCGGTGCTCGAGCAGATCCTCCGGCCGCTCCGGTTCGCCGTACTGCGCCAGGTAGGCGGGCGAAGCGCACAGAATCTGCCGGACCGGCGCGATCTTGCGCGCGATCAGGTTCGAGTCCTGCAGGCGGCCGATGCGCACAGCGACGTCGAAGCCTTCTTCCACGAGGTCGACCTGGCGATCATCGAGGCTGAGCTCCAGGGTGACGCCCGGGAAGCGCGTCAGGAAGCTCTGGATCGCCGGACCCAGGTGCAGGATGCTGAAGCTCATCGGCGCGGACACGCGCAGCAGGCCGCGCGGCTCGGTCTGAAACCGCGCGACTTCCAACTCTGCGTTCTCGATCTCCGCCAGCGCCCGCACGCTGCGGCCGTACAGCTCCGAGCCCGCTTCGGTCAGGCTGAGGCGGCGCGTCGTGCGATTGAGCAGCCGCGCGCCAAGCTTTTCCTCGAGGCGGCTGACCGCCTTGCTCACGACCGGCTGGGACATGTCGAGGGCCTCGGCGGCCGCGGTAAAGCTCGCCAGCTCCACGACTTTGACGAAGATCGCGATGTCGGTGAGGTTCTGCATCGGAATAAATCTCATGCCGCCCGGGCCGATTATCCCCGAGGCCCCGGTCCGTAGGCTGTAGGTCGGGCTTCAGCCCGACTCTTCAACATCACCGAGGTGCTCATCGTGCAAACCCAGGATACCCGCGCCGCGCGCGACTACTTCGCGCAGAAGCTGGCGTTCGTCACCGGACCGTTCGAGCTGGACGGCCAGATCAAGCGCAAGGAGGCGATCACGATCGTCGACGTGCGCCTGCCGAGCGACTACCGCGCCGGCCACATTCCGGGCGCGATCAACCTGCCGCAGGGCAAGTGGCACACGCTGGCGGGATTATCGAAGGATCGGACAGCAGTCATCTATTGCTACAGCCAGACGTGCAAGCTCGCGGCCGCAGCGGCCATCGAATTCGCGTCGGCCGGCATCGCGGTCGTCGAGATGGAAGGCGGCTTCGAGGCCTGGCAGAAGAGCAATCTGCCGGTCGAGAAGTGAGGAGCGCCGCCATGAAAGCTCTTGCAATCAAAACTCCCGCATTCCTCGGCGACACGCTGCTGCGTGTCGCACTCGGCATCATGTTCATCGCGCACAGCGTCGTGCTGAAGTACTTCACGTTCACGCTCGCGGGCACGGCGCAGTACTTCTCGTCGATCGGGCTGCCGGCGCCACTCGCGTATGTCGTGTTCGCGCTCGAAGCCATCGGCGGCGTGCTGCTCGTGCTCAACATCGCGACGCGCTGGGTCGCGCTCGGTCTCGTGCCCGTGCTGCTCGGCGCGATGTGGGTACACCTCGGCAACGGCTGGGTATTCAGCGCGCCCAATGGCGGCTGGGAATACCCGCTGTTCCTGATTGTGATCAGCATAGTCGTCGCGTTACAGCACTACGATGCGAGGCGCTCCATATCGCCCTAGTGTTTCGCGCCCGTGGCGGCGTCGAAGTTCGCAAGCATCGAATCTGTGCACACGTCAGTGGCGGTCCAGTAGTTGTTGAGACCGTCCCACAGATTGCGCATGCCGGCGCCTTCCCACGCGGTGTCCCATTCATCCCAGCTCGAATCGCCGTGCGCGATCAGCGAGCCGTCGCGAGTGAGACGTCCGTACTCGAGGCCGAAACGCACGATGCACGTCGCGTCCCATTCGCCTTCGGTGTCCTCATGGCCGGCATACCAGTAGCCTTTCAGGTCATGGTGCAGACACATCTGGTCGAGGCCGTCGATCGGTGCTTTGCCGCCCACCGTGCCCCAGAAGTCATCGCCGGTCGGACGATTCAGGCCGCAGAAGATGCCGTAGTACGGCGCGGGCAGCGCGAAGCCCGTCACGTGATAGCAGTTGGGGTCGCCGGTCATCGCGCGGCAGCGAGACTGCCCCGCGTTGTACGACGCGGGCGTCGTGCGATGAGGCGGCAGCGGGTTGTCGATGATGAGCCGGTATTGCGTGACGACACCTGCGCCGTATGCCGTCGTGTCGCTCGTCTTGCCGTTGCTGACGTTCTTGATGCGGAGGATTCCTTCGTTAGTCAGCATGCCGATGAGGTGCGCCTGGAGCTGGAAGGATTGCACTCCCTGCGACGCGAGCACGGTCCACGCACCGTGGATCCCATCCTTTACGCGGAATTCGCCGCTCTCGAACAGAATGCCGATGCGGTTGTCATTCAGCTCGAACTGGCGGATCGGTTGATTGGCGAGCAGCGTCCAAGCGCCGTTGATGCCTTCTTTGACGCGGAACTCGCCGTTGTCCGTCAGCAGCGCGATGCGATTGCCTTCGAGCTGGAACTGACGCGCGCCGCTCGTTGCGAGCGTCGTGACCGCGCCGTTCAGTCCGTCCTTGACGCGGAACTCACCGCTCGTCCGCAGCACGCCGATGCGATTGCCTTCGAGCTGGAAAGCGGCGGGGCCCGTCGAGTCGATCAGCGCCCAGGTGCCGCTCAGGCCGTCCTTCACACGCAGCCTGCCGTCTTCGAGTTGCACGGCGATGCGGTTGTTCTCGAGCTGAAACGCCTTCGCGCCCGTCGCGAGATCCCACCACGTGCCCTGCGTGCCGTCCTTCACGCGGAAGCGGCCGTCGCCGAGGATCACGGCGATGCGATTGTTCTCGAGCTGGAAGTCGCGGACATTGGCGATGCCGAGGCGTGACCATTCCCGGGCGCGATCGAGCACGCGGAACGTGCCGACACCGTTTGCCATGTCGGTCAGCAGACCGATGCGGTTGCCCTCGTACTGAAACTTCTCGACGGTGTTGTGCGGCCACGGAGCCACGAACTCGCCGCCGACCGCCGCCACGTCGCCGTGAGTATTCGGCAACTCAGGCACGCGGAGCTTGCCGTCGACGATGAGCGCTGGCGCGTCGTCGGTCCGCGCGAGCCAGACCGTGTACATGTAGCCCGGCCCGGAGCTGCCTTCGGGGTCGACCGTGACTGGGACGGAGTCAGATAGTCCACCTGCAGTGGCCTGGATGGTCGCGGCGCCCGCGCTCATCGCCGTCGCAAGTCCGGTCTCGTCGACCACGATGCGCGAGGCGTTGACGCTCCACTCCACCTCAGCACCCAGGACTGCGTGTCCATTCGCATCGCGGACGTCGGCAGTGAACTGGCGACGCGCGCCGATCCACACCTGTGCCTTCGGCCAGCTTTCGGGTGATATCGACATCGAAACTGGCACCTGCTCGACGCGTGCCGCAGAGGTATCGCCTACCTCGCTGGACGCGGCTCCCGCGGTGGTGGCCGTGATGGTGCCTGCGCCGTTCGCTCGCGCCGTGACGAGTCCTGTGGCGCTGACTTCGAGCGCCGCGGGATTGCTGGACGTCCAGCGGATCACGGCACCGGATACGGCCTGGCCGTTCGCATCGAGCGCGGTCGCCGTGAGCTGCACAGTCTGTTCGAGCGCCGCCATCTCGATGCTCTCGGGTATGACGCTGACGCTCGTCGCCACGACGGGAGGCGGAGGCGGCGGGGGTGGCGGGGGTGGCGGAGGCGGCGGAGGCTCCGGCGGCGGCTGCGGTGGCTGCGGTGGCTGCGGTGGCTGCGGTGGCTGCGGCGGCTGCGGAGGTTGTGGAATCTGGGGCGGCGACGGCGGTTGCTGCGACGTCGGCGTCTGATTTGCGGTGCTCGACGGCGATCCGCCACCGCAGCCGGCGATCAGGACGGCCAGCAGCAGGGTTGTTAACGTAAAGCGTGACGGTGCGTTGCGCGTGAACATGGACGCTTCTCCCAATGCGGTCCTACTGGGGGAAGCAGCAACGGCACGGAAATCACCCGACGAGTCGGACGAAAGGCCAACCTACGGTTCGAGGCGTTCGCCTTCGGGCGGCGGGAACTGACTGCACACCTCGCGCAGCCAGTCGCGGAAGCGGATGACCTTCGGCAGCTCGAAGTGATGAGGCGGAGCGACGAAGTAATACGAGTTGCGCTGGCGCACGCTCTGGCTCGAAGGCCGCACCAGGCGTCCCGAGGCCAGGTCGCCAGCGACGAGCGACCAGCGGGCGAGGGCGAGCCCATGACCTTGCTCGGCCGCTGCCAGCACCGAAGCCGAGTCGTCCAGCACCGGTCCCCGCTCGGCCTTCATCGTGTCGCCGCCGACGCGTCGCAGCCAATCGACCCACGGCTCGCTGGAACTGTGCAGCAGCGGGTACTTGTTGAGATCGATGAGCGTCTCGATACGCCCGAGCTTTGCCAGCAGCGCCGGGCTCGTGACCGGGAACACCCAGTCGTCGAGCATCTTTTCCGCGTGCAACTGGGTCCAGTGGCCGGCGCCATAGCGGACGGCTGCGTGGAAATCGGTCTGCATGAAGTCGACGAGCTCGCGGCTCGCGTTGAAGCGCAGGTCGACTTCCGGATGCTTCTGGTAGAAGTCGCCGAGCCGCGGCAGCAGCCACTTCTGCAGAAACGAGCCGAACAGGCTGATGTTGAGCAACCCGCTGCTGCGATCCTGCCGCAACTGTTCGACCGCGCGCGTCAGCTCGCCCATGCCGCGCTGAATGCCGGGCAGCAGCCGCGCACCTTGCGGAGTCAGGCGCACCGATCGGCTGTGCCGCACGAACAGAGGCGTTTCCAGGAATTCTTCGAGCGATTTGATGTGCGAGCTGACGGCCGCCGTCGTGACGTTGAGCGAGTGCGCGGCGCCGGTGAAACTGAGGTGGGCGGCCACTGCTTCAAACGCGCGGAGCGCATTCAACGGCAGTTTCGTGGCCTCACTCATCGTTCAGTATTTTTTGAGCCGAAGGACATAAAGTCACGCATCGGCGGCAAAAGTATATCGATTGATTTAACGATGCAAGCTAAGATCCTCGCATGACGATCCGCATCAAGCCGGCGTCGCCGGCTGACACTCCGATCATCCTGCAGCTCATCCGGGAACTGGCCGAGTTCGAGCGCCTGCTGCACGAAGTCCAGGCCACGCAGGAGCAACTCCGCGAGCAATTGTTCGGCGCACGCCCGGGCGCCGAGGTCGTCATCGCGCGCATGGGCGACGAGGTCGCCGGCTTCGCGCTGTTCTTCCACAACTTCTCGACCTTCCTCGCCAAGCCCGGCCTGTATCTCGAAGATCTGTACGTGCGCCAGAAATTTCGCGGCCAGGGGTGCGGCGAAGCTCTGTTGCGATACTTGGCGCGCACGGCGCTGGAGCGCGGCTGCGGCCGGCTCGAATGGTCGGTGCTGGACTGGAACGTGCGCGCGATCGACTTCTACAAGAGTCTCGGTGCGGTGCAGATGGACCAGTGGACCGTGCATCGCGTGACCGGTGACGCGCTCGTGAAGCTGGGGAAGGAGCAGTCATGATCGACCTGACGTCGCTGGCGCTGTTCATGACGGCGACGCTGGCGCTGAACCTCGCGCCGGGTCCCGACATGCTCTACGTCTCGACGCGCAGTCTCACGCAAGGTCGCCGCGCCGGCGTGATATCGGCGCTCGGCATCGCGGCGGGCTCCGTCGTTCATACGGTCGCGATCGCATCGGGATTGGCGGCGTTGCTGCACGCTGTGCCGCTCGCTTACGAAATCGTGAGGTACGCGGGCGCGGCGTATCTCATCTGGTTGGGCGTGCAGGCGTTGCGCGGCAAGGCCGGCCCGGCGTCCGGCAAGCCGCTGGATCGCACGAGCGAATGGGCGATCTTCCGCCAGGGCGCCGTGACGAACATTCTCAATCCGAAGGTGGCGCTGTTCTTCCTGGCGTTCCTGCCGCAGTTCGTGGACCCGGAGCGCGGCTCGCTGGCATTGCAGATCGTGGTGCTCGGGTGCCTGTTCAACACGTCGGGCACGCTGGTGAACATCGCAGTCGCGTACCTCGCGGCGTCCGCCGGCCGCTGGCTCGGCACGCGCGGACCGTTCGAGAGGATCTTCCGCTGGCTGACTGCCAGCGTCTTCATCGGGTTGGGGCTGCGATTGGCGCTGGGCGAGAGGAAATAAGAGTCGGGCTAAAGCCCGACCTACAAGTTGCAGCTGGGCCTTGGGGAAGACCTGTAGGTCGGGCTTAGCTCGACAATGCCGCCTCTAAATCCTCCATCAGGTCTTCAACCCCCTCCAACCCCACCGACACTCTCAACAAATTCTCCGGCGTGACGCTGTGCGGTCCTTCGACCGACTTGCGGTGCTCGATCAGCGACTCCACGCCACCTAAGCTCGTCGCACGCGTGAACATCTTCGTGCGCGCCGCGACCGCGAACGCTTCATCGCGACCGCCGCGTACGCAGAACGACAGCATCGCGCCGAAGCCGCTCATCTGCTTGCGCGCGAGCGGGTGTCCCGGATGCGATTCGAGTCCCGGATAGAACACACGCTCAACATTGCGGTGCCGATGCAGGAAATGCGCGAGCCGCTCGGCGGTGTGCGTTTGCGCACGCACGCGGCACGCCAGCGTCGTCAGGCTGCGGCGAATGAGCCAGCAATCGAAAGGCGAGGGCACGTTCCCGGCCGTTGCCTGGTAATCGCGAAGCTGGTCGGAGATTCCGCCGTGATCGCGCGCTATCACCGCGCCGCCCATCACGTCGCTGTGGCCGCCGAAGTACTTGGTGCTCGAATGCATCACCAGGTCGGCGCCGAGCTCGAACGGCTTCTGCCACACCGGCGTCGCGAAAGTGTTGTCGACGCAGACCGTCGCGCCGCGGCCGTGCGCCAGCTCGGCGATCGTCTCGATGTCGCTGATGTTGAGCATCGGGTTCGAAGGCGTCTCGATCCACACCATGCGCGTCTTGTCAGTCAGTGCGGCGCGCAGCGCCTCGATCTTCGTCATGTCGATGAACGAAAAGGTCACGCCCATCGGCCCGACGATGTCGCGGAGCTGCTTGGCCGTGCCGTGATAGATCTCGATCGGCGCGATCACGTGCTCGCCGGGTCGCAGCAGGCTGAACACGGCGAGCGACGCCGCGGAGCCGGATGAGTACGCGGTCGCATCGCCGCCGCCTTCGAGCGCCGCGATGCATTGCTCGAGCGCGCGACGCCCCGGATTGTCCGGACGGATGTAGGAATAGCCGCGCGAAAATTCGCCGTCGATGTCGCGCTCGTAAGTCGTGCTGAGGTGCACGGCGGGTGCGACCTCGCCGGTCGCTGCTTCGACGTCGCGGCCTACGCGTATCGATATCGTCTCGATCTTCACGGTCGTCTCCGTAGCTTCGCCCGGGTTCGCGGGCAGTGTAACCTGCGCGCGATCCTTGAGGACGCAGCCATGAAGCCGAGCCGGCCCCAGGAAGATCGCGAAGCCGACCTGATCTTTCACCGCAAAGAGTGGCGCATTCAGCGCATCGGCTGGGTACTGGTTGCGCTGTTCCTCGCCGTCGCGCTCGGCGGCCTGTTCGGCAACGGGCCGCTCAGCCGCGCGCATGCCGATGGCGCGGCAGGCCGCATCGAATACGAGCGCTTTCTGCGCTACGGCTTGTCGACGGATCTCGTCATCACGCCGGCCGGCGCTGCGCACGGCGTCAATCGTATCGAGATCGACACCGAGTACCTCGAGGCGTTTCGCGTCGAGCACATCACGCCTGAGCCCGCGGCCGCGCGCATGACGGGCACGCGGCTGCTCTACGAGTTTGCCAGCGCCGCGCCGGGCGCATCGATCTCCATCTCCATTCGTCCGCAGCGGCTGTGGCGCCATCGTGCGTCGATCACGATCGACGGCGGCGCGCCGCTGGAGATATCGCAGCTCACTTATCCCTGATCGCAACGAAGGAGTCCGTCACGTGGAATCCGTCATCCGCCCGGCACTCGTGTATCTCTTCGTCCTGGTGCTGTTGCGCCTCACGGGCAAGCGCACGCTGGCACAGATCACGACGTTCGATTTCGTGCTGCTGCTGATCATCAGCGAGGCCACGCAGCAGGCGCTGATCGGCGAGGACAATTCGATGATCAACAGCGCGATCGTGGTCGCGACGCTGGTCGGGCTCAACGTGCTGATGTCATTGCTGAAGCAGCGCTGGCCGTGGGTCGACCGCCTGCTCGACGATGTCCCGATCGTGATCGTCGAGAACGGCAAGCCGCTCAAGGATCGCATGGACAAGGTGCGCGTCGACGAGGACGACGTGCTGGACGCGGCCCGCCAGATCCACGGGCTGGAGCGCATGGACCAGATCCGTCACGCGATCCTGGAGCGCGACGGCCAGATCTCGATCATTCCGCGATAGTCCCCCGTTGCTTCGATGGCGGGCGGAAGGAGCTTGTAGATCGCCGGCGTCACGATGCGGGCGACGAACGTTGAGGACAGCAACCCGCCAATGATTACCC
>Ga0310890_10000951_pt1 | contig 10483 bp, 4 predicted proteins | sample T20D3metaG_FD_203751 | JGI IMG/M metagenome (GOLD analysis project Ga0310890, IMG submission 203751) | Lab incubated soil microbial communities from West Virginia University Organic Research Farm, Morgantown, WV, United States - T20D3 | ecosystem: Environmental > Terrestrial > Soil >... | reverse complement strand
AACGAGCGCAAGGACCGCGAGCGCGACAGGCCAACTCCAACCCGTAGTTAGAGCAGCGATCGCCTCAGCAAAAAGGGTGGGAATGTTGGTTTCGCCCAAAGCGGTCGCCATCATCACCAATCCCCCGTACCAGATGAAAACTTCCCATGCGTGTGTTTCGTTTATGATGTCCCGCCATGCAAGGACACCCGTCACCAGTAGCGCTGAAATGCCGACAAGCGCGATAACCGTTGAATCAATGCCGTGAAGTTTCGACGTGATCCAGAGGATAACGACCGCCACGAATACAACGAGAAGGATCTTCTCGTGTCGTGATAGGGGTCCGAGTTTTTCCAATTCCTCATGAGCAAATGTGACCGCGTTCGGTGTTTCCTTTATCTCCGGCGGAAAAAAACGATAGATCATCAGCGGGATCACCGTAAGCGAGATCAACGCAGGCACGATCGCGGAAACAAACCAGACCGTGTAGTTCAGATCGATCGCGGACTGCTGCTTGGCAAAACCTGCGATGATCACGTTCGAGGCCTGCCCGGTCAGGAATGTTGCGCACAAGATCACTTCGCACTGGTAAAGCATCGTCATTAGAAACGTCCCGAGCCGGGCCTCGGTGCCGTCTTCAGGACGCGAGTCGTACGTTTCGGTTACGCTTCGTGCGATCGGCAGGATAATGCCGCCCGAACGCGCGCCCGTCGAGGGAATGAACGATGCAAGAATGAAATCAGTGAATACGAGGGAGTACCCGAGGCCCAGTGTCTTTCTTCCGATCAGCCGTACAAATATCAGCGCGATCCGGTGTCCCAGACCGGTCTTGATCATTGCACGCGAAATGAAAAATGCCGCGAGTACGAGCCAGACGAATTTGTCGGCGTAACCGCTCAGTGCCTTCTCGATCGGCACGGCCCGAGTCAGCGCAAGTGCAACGACGCCCAGCAGCACCATCGCGCTGCCTGACAGTGGCTGAACGATCGAACCGACGATCGTTGCGATGAAGATCGCGAGCAGCGTCCACGCCTCGACCGTCACACTCTCCGGCCGCGGCATCATAAAGATCAGTACGCCTACGCCGATCGTGATCAGCCATTTAACGATGGGTCTTCGCATAAAAAATTAGCCACAGAGTTCACAGAGAAATTTAATAACTCTGTGCTCTCTGTGGCCAAAAAACTGCGCCGCGACCAGATCACATCGCAGGCGTGTGATGGTACGCGAAGTACCAATATGTTATCCCGGCCCAAATGAGTAAATTCAAAACCGAGAGGCCCAGGCCGATGTTCCGGGTCTTCTGGTCGCGTCCGCCCCGGCGGGCGACGTTTCCATACATCAGCACAGCTACCAAAACCCCGGTGATCACCCACGCAAACAGGCGGATCCCTAGATTCAGAAAGATAACGTCGTCCTTAAAATTCATAAGGTACGACACCTGATACAAGGTCAAAAGAATCGCTAACACTATAGACAGGATCGCCGCGATCGGCGGTTTATAGTCTACCGGTGTCTCGACACTCGCCTCAGGGTCCGTGAGCTTGCCTAAATGGCTGTTGTTGTAACTGAACGCGAAATAGATGACAAGGCCGATCGCCATCCAGTCGATCAATCGGATCCACGTATCCAGCGGAAGGCTGTTCATCAAGTATGCAGCCGAAACGACCGTAAGCATCGGGATGATCGGCGAGAGTGGCACCTTGAACGGCCGATGCAGGTTCGGATTCGAGGATCGAAGAATGATGATGCCCGTACCCACGATAACGAACGCGAAGAGCGTTCCAATGCTAACCAATTCACCGAGTAGGCTGATCGGAACAAAGCCTGCGAGAGTGGCAACGATCACACCCGTGATCGCCGTGGTGACGTACGGCGTTTGATACTTTGGATGGATCTTAGCCGCCCATTCCGGCAGCAGGCCGTCCTTTGACATCGAATAAAAAACACGCGGCTGGCCCATGACCATCACGACCATCGTCGAACTTAGGCCAAGCACGGCACCGACCTTGATAATGAACGGGAATACTTCCAGGACCTTACCCATTGTTGTACCGTGGGCGACCTTTACCGCCTCGTCGATCGCAACAGCGATCGGCGCCGCTGCATTGGTCAACATACGGTAATCGACTAGCCCGACCATCACAAACGCAACGAGGATGTAAAGAACCGTACAGATGGCAAGCGAACCGAGAATTCCGATCGGCATATCCCGCTGCGGGTTTTTTGCCTCCTGTGCGGCGGTCGAAACCGCGTCGAAACCGATATAGGCGAAGAAGATAACGGCGGCTCCAGTAACGACTCCGGGAAACCCGAACGGCATGAACGTCGCGCATCCCGGATCGCCCGGACCACACCCTATTCCAACATTACTCGGGTTTACGTAACCGATACCGGCGACAATAAAGAGGATCACGACCAAGACCTTAATGATCACGATGAAGGTGTTGAACGTCGCCGATTCCTTTATGCCGCGGATCAGCAACAGCGTGACTCCAACCGCGATCAGTGCGGCCGGCAGATTGAAGATGCCTGACACGGTCGAACCGTCGGCGAGCGTAACGGTTGCGCCGGGAGGAGCAGCGAGAGCCGGCGGGAAAATGATCCCAAAATCCTTCATCAAGCTTACGACATAGCCGGACCAACCCACGGCAACCGTCGCCGCGCCGAAAGCGTATTCGAGGATGAGGTCCCAACCGATGATCCAAGCGACAAATTCGCCCAGCGTTCCGTAGCCGTATGCATATGCCGAACCGGAGATCGGTATACTACTGGCAAATTCCGAATAGCAAAGCGCTGCGAAAGCGCTGACAATGCCGGCTATGATCATGGAGATGATCACCGCGGGACCGGCGTGTTTGCCGGCAGCCTGGCCTGTAAGCACAAAAATGCCCGTGCCGATGATCGCCCCGATGCCGAGTGTCGTAAGATCAAGCCCGGTAAGAGCCTTTTTCAAATGTCCCGCGCCGGTCTCTTCGGCCTCGGCGATGATCTTGTTAATTGGTTTAGTCGCGAAAAGTGACATTAAAGCCTCCTACAAATATAGAAATTTAGGACTGTTCCGCTTCAGAGCTCTTCGCGGACAAATTCTTCCAAATAAAATACACCGGTACGCCGGTAAGCACGATCACCAGTCCCGGCCATGTCGCGGTCGGCTGGAAAATGAACAGCACGCCAAGTATGACGCCTGCGCCTACGCAATATAATGCAGGAATGACCGGATATCCAAATGCTTTATACGGCCGCTCGGCATCAGGTTGTTTCGAGCGAAGCACAAAAATCCCGATGATCGTCAGAATATAGAATATGAGCGCGGCCGAAATTACATAGGTCAAAAGGTCGCCGTACAAGTTTCCATAAGTTCCGTCCGCCTTCACAGTTCGAGGCAATACATAAAACGCCGCCCAGATGCCCTGGATCACCAACCCCCAAGCGGGCACGTGAAACTTGTTGAGCTCCCCGGACGATTTGAAAAACAGCCCGTCCTTCGCCATCGCGTAATACGCTCTGGCCCCTGCGATGATCAGGCCATTGTTACATCCGAAGGTTGAGATCATTATCGCGATCGCCATCAACGCCGCTCCGAATGTGGGAAATATCACTTGGGCTGTCGCTGAACCGACGCGGTCACTTGGGACATTTTGAATCGTCTCAAAGGGCAGCGTGACAAGGTAAGAAACGTTGGCCAACAAATACAGCACGATCACACCGCCGGCTCCGAAAGCCAACGCCAGCGGGATATTTCGCTTCGGGTCTTTTACTTCGCCAGCCGTAAACGTGATGTTGTTCCATGCATCGGCTGAGAAGAGTGAATTCGTCTGAGCAACACAAATACCTACGAACAAGCCAAGCGTCGTCGCAGCCGTCAAGCCATGACCCACATCCTGCAGGTTGCCGCGAACAGTCCAAAGGTCACCGAAGTTCGCCGCAGCAATCTCAGGGTAGAACACCAAGCCGACAATAATTCCGAGCACAATCAACGCTATCAGCGAGCCCGTTTTCGCAAACGTGAATACGTTTTGCACAAGCTTGCCAAGCTTGAGGCCACGCGTATTCATGAACGTCAGAAACGCGATCATCACAATGCCGACTAGTTGAGCGGTCGAGAGGGAAAACGCGTAACTCGAAGAGCCGATACGCACGGGCGAGAACAGATAATTCGTTTCGGAGATCCAGGGGATAATCAGGCCTGAATACCGTCCAAACGCAACGGCAACAGCAGCGATCGTCGCCGTCTGGATCACCAGAAATAACGTCCAGCCGTACAGAAAACCCCAGAGCGGCGAATATGCTTCGCGGAGATAGACGTATTGCCCGCCCGCTTTCGGCATCATCGCCGCGAGTTCGCCGTAAGAGAGAGCGCCGACGATCGTCAAAAATCCCGTGATCAGCCAAACCACAAGCAGCCACCCGGGCGCGCCAACCTGACGGGAGATATCCGCTGAAACTATGAAAATTCCCGAACCGATCATCGACCCGGCGACGATCATCGTCGAATCGAGAAGTCCAAGGCCGCGGATAAATCCTTCCTTGGTTTCTTGTCCGATATCAGCAACTTCTGTTGCCATAATTTTCCCCGTTCAAAACAAGAATGGTGTTTGCCGTTGAAAACCGGGAACGCATCGTGGAGAGCTAAGTCTTCGGTTCCGCGGCGATGGCGAGAAATTCGTTGGTGCTATTATACTTTTATTGCAGTATCTGTCGAGTGTTTACGTAAGAAAGTTTGGAGTTCCGGCTTGAGCCGGCTCGTCCGTTCGGGGGGGCTTTTCGCCATATGAATGACCGTACTGAGACGCTCGGGGATATGCCGGCCGAAGAATTTCGGAAATACGGCTACGAGGTTGTTGATTGGATCGCGAACTACTTCGAAAATATTGAACAGTATCCTGTTCTATCCCAGATCGAGCCTGGCTCGCTCAAAAACTCACTGCCGGATTCGCCGCCTGAATCGGGCGAAAACTTCGGCGATGTGTTAGGCGATGTCGATAAACTCATTCTTCCCGCCGTAACGCACTGGAACCACCCGAATTTTCACGGCCTTTTCTCTACGTCAACAAGCTCGGTAGGGGTATTCGGCGAAATGTTTGCCGCGGCTTTCGATATGAAGGCTATGCTTTGGCGGACGTCTCCGGCCTCAACCGAGCTTGAAGATGTTGTTCTCGACTGGCTTCGGCAGATGCTCGGGCTTCCGAAACAGTTCGAGGGGATCATTTACGACACTGCATCGGTCTCGACGATGCACGCGATCGCCGCGGCCCGCGAACAGGTAAATTTGAGAATTCGAGACGAGGGTATGAGTGGCCGCGACGACCTTCCATTGCTTCGCGTCTACGCAAGCGAGCACGTTCATTCGTCGATCGATAAGGCTTGCATAACGCTCGGGTTAGGAACACGTTCGCTGCGGAAGATCGAATGTAACGAGCGGTTCGAGATGAAGCCGGAGGCATTGGCCGAGGCGATCGAAGAGGACGTTGAAAGCGGATTTTTTCCGCTTTGCGTTATTCCGACGATCGGCACGACGTCGACCTCAAGCGTTGATCCGGTCGATGCAATTGCCGATATCTGTGAGAAATACGGCATCTGGCTGCACGTCGATACGGCGTACGCTGGGCCGGCCGCGATACTTCCGGAAAAATGTGACTTGTTCCACGGATGGGAGCGAGCGGATTCGATCGTCGTAAATCCGCACAAGTGGCTCTTCACGCCTTTCGACCTTTCGGTGCTGTATTGCCGCGATCTTGGTGTTCTAAAAAACGCATTCTCGCTTGTTCCCGAATATCTGAAAACCAGCGACGAAGGCGCCGTGAAGAACGGCATGGACTACGGCATTCAACTCGGGCGCCGCTTTCGAGCCCTGAAGCTGTGGTTCGCCATTCGCTATTTCGGTCGCGAAGGCTTAACAGCGCGACTCCGCGAGCATTGCCGGCTCGCGAACCTGTTCGCATCATGGGTCGAGGCCTCGCCCGACTTCGAAATGATGGCACCCGTCCCGTTCGCGCTTGTATGCTTTCGTGCGTGCCCAGAGGGCGTCGAAGATCTTGATTCATTGAACGAACTGATGATGAACGAGATCAATGCATCGGGCGAGGCGTATCTCTCGCACACAAAACTAAACGGCAGATTCACATTGAGACTTTCGGTGGGAAGCATCCGTGTTGAGGAACGACACCTGAAAAAAGTATGGGGTCTATTGAATGAGAAGGGTTTGTATCTAAGGGAACAGTCTGCCGGGACGTCCGGCGCAATACAATAAGATCATGGCTGCTCCAGCAAAGAGTTTGGTCGTTGCATGCGCAAACTGCGGTACAAAGAACCGCGTTCAATTTGATACAGCTCTTGAAAAACAGCCCATATGCGGGAAATGCAAAACTTCTCTTCCCGCTCCGTCGTCAGAGCCGGTGATAGTAACTGATTCAAATTTTGCATCGGTTGTTGAAAGTTCACACCTGCCTGTACTTCTCGATATGTGGGCCGCTTGGTGTGGCCCGTGCCGAATGATCGCCCCGACGATCTCGATACTCGCTAGTGAGCTTGTGGGAAAAGTCCTCGTTGGAAAACTTGATGTCGACGCTAACCCGCGGACGGCCGGGCGATTCTCGGCTCGCAGCATCCCAACATTGCTGATCATAAAAAATGGCAAAGAAGTTGATCGCCTCGTCGGCGTGCAAACACGCGAAGCGATCCTTCGCCGCCTAGAGCCATTCGTCTCATAGCCTTTACTGGCTACCTTGCGAAACTTCTTCCCAGATCCTTTCGCTGTGGGTTTCACGCAGGAATATCGCGCCGACGATGAATGTTATCCCTGCAACGATCATCGGATAATAAAGTCCCGCGTAGATGTTTCCCGTCTGAGCGACAACGGATAATCCGATCAGGGGCAAGAGACCGCCGAAGATGCCATTACCGATATGGTAGGGCAGCGATAGAGCCGTGTAGCGTATCTTTGCAGGGAACGCCTCGACCAGGTACGCCGCGATCGGTCCGTAAACCATCGTCACCCAGATAACCTGAATGAATACGAGCAGGATCAGGCTCTGTGCTGCGGGGTTTGAAATGAGGTCGGCTAAGGATGTGTAAGGAAGCACTTTCGGGGCATTTACGATCGCCCCGTTCTCATCAACGGTTTGCGGCGTCAATCGGATCGCACCTGTTGCCGGGTCTGCTTGAGAAGTCGCTGTGACGACATTCGACCCGGCGGCGGATTGCATTGCGTGATAGATCGGGAGGTAAGTCAAAACGGCGAGGAGGCAACCGGCAAGGATTATCCATTTTCTGCCGATGCGATCGCTGAGCGCACCAAATGCAACAAAGAATGGAATTCCCATGAGCAGCGCGATCGCGACGATGTAGTTTGAAGACGTCGCGTTAACGTTGAGAATCGACTGCAGATAAAAAAGTGCATAGAACTGACCGGTATACCAAACCACGCCTTGTCCAGCGGTCGCTCCGAAAAGCGAGATCAGGACAACCTTCAGATTATCCCATTTTGTGAAAGCTTCGATCAGTGGATTTGCCGAGGTCATCCCGCCGCTCTTGATGTGTTGAAAGATCGGCGATTCCTTCATCCGCAGACGGATGTAAAGTGAGATCGCTACAAGAAATATCGAAAGAAGAAACGGGATGCGCCAACCCGCGATGCCTCCGGCGGTTCCTGCGAACTGCTCGGGCGTCATCCTATTTTGGACGATAAGGATCACTGCAAGCGATAGAAACAACCCGAGAGTAGCTGTGATCTGAATGAACGATGTGTAAAAGCCGCGCCGTTTATCCGGTACGTGCTCAGCAACATACACCGCTGCTCCGCCGTATTCGCCGCCGAGGGCCAAACCCTGCAGAACGCGAATCAGGAGCAATGCGATCGGCGCCGCGATACCTATCTGCTCGTACGTCGGAAGAAATCCGATAAGGGCCGTCGCTCCACCCATGATCAAGAGTGTTACGAGAAATGCGTACTTGCGCCCGACGATGTCGCCGATCCGCCCGAAGAACAGCGCGCCGAACGGACGCACGACAAATCCAACAGCGAAAGTTGCGAGATACGCAATGTACGCGAACGTCTGGTTTCCCGGCGGATAAAACAGCGGCGCGATGATCGGAGCAAGGCTCCCGAAAATATAGAAGTCGTACCACTCGATCATGGTGCCGACCGAAGATGCACCGATGACTTGCCAGATCTTGGCCTTGGAGATGTCTTCCGAGTTATGCATGAGTAGTTGAGAGTCTTCCAAAAACTATTCGTAACCGATGGCCTCGGCGATGTGTATCCGGGACGCGTTGAATGACGGCACGAACGCCGAAACCGCCGCAACGATCAAAACGAGCGGCACAGAAGCCAGAACGATCCACCATGGAAACACCAGAGTGATGGTGAAGCCCGCAACCACCTTCGCAGCCGTGGTTACCAAAAAGTACGCCCCGAATAAACCCATGATGGCACCAGTAAACAAACCGATCAGCCCGATCGAGACTGCCTCGAGCATCACCATCTTCGCTACCTGCCGCCGTAGCCCTCCTATTGCCCGAAATATCCCAAGTTCGCGCCGGCGCTCCGCTACCGAGATGACCATCGTATTCACAAGTCCGATCGCAGCGACAAAGATCGCGATGACCATCTGCAGATATGTAAGCGTGAAAAATTGGTCGATGAGTTTCGTTACCCAGGCCTTGAATTCATCGTGGGTGTAGACGAATGCATGCTCTCCTTTCAGCGTGGTCTGCAGCTTTTGCTTGAACGCGTCCCTATCGACACCGGGTTTCAGGTCGATGAAAACATAATCGAGTGCGGAGTCATTCCAATATTTCTTGTACAACTCTCTGTCGATGAAGATCGTTCCCTTTTCAGACCGGAAGTAATCGAGCATCCCTACGATGGGAAGTTCGATCGTTCCGCCCGGAGATTCAATTTTGATTCGGTCGCCCAGACCCAAACCCGTACGCAGCGAGAGGTTTGTTGAGATCAATGCTCCCTCTCCGCGCGCGGTCGCTGCTCGCGCAGCCGCGGGGTCGCCGAAGTCGAGCAGATCCGGCGAGGAGGCAAAATATTTATCCATGTCGTGAGCGGAAAGCGAGACATCCTCGCCGCCGAAGGAGATCGAGGTTACCCGCATCGGGGCCGCGGTTTCGGTTTCGGGCATGGCGGCGATCTGGTTCGCTACTTCTTCGGAAAAATGGTACGAGCGCCCTTGGATCTGCTCGGATGAGCTGACCAAAACATCCGAGCTTAGAGTCTTGTCCAGCGACCGGTCGAGCGCGGCCTTTTGACTTTGAATGAACGCTGCGTGGGCGATGACAAATGACAAGCCGATCATCAGCGCGCCTACAGTAGCCACGGTCCTGCGCGGGGAGCTCGCCATCGACTCCACCGCGATCATTCCTTCGACTCCGAACAGCCTGCCCATCACGGGACGGATCACACGAGCACCAAGCCAGATGAACATCGGCAGCAGCATGATCATTCCGATCTGCATCAGAACCGAATAAAAAAGTTGGATGTTCATCCCAACCTGCGGACGCGTGAACCGTATCAGAAGCAGTCCGAGTATCACGAGAGCGACGCCGGCGACGATCCGGATCTTGTTGACGCCATGCTCACTTTGCCGTGTTTCGATATTCGTTAACGCAAGTATCGGCCGCAACCGTGAGGCGGCGCGGGCCGGCAACCATGCGGCGATCAACGAGGCGACCATTCCGACAGCGAAAGCCTCGAGCGCAAATTTAGTGTCGAATTCAAGGGCCTGTTTCGATGTGACGACGCCGTAAAGTGTTGCGGAAACCCGTGTTACGATCCCAATCGCCGCCTTTGCGAGAAAATATCCGCCCACAATTCCGATGGCCGAACCGATCAATCCCAAGAGGATCGCTTCGCCGAGAAACATCAGCCTTATGCCTTGGCGTTTGACTCCTATGGCACGAAGGATGCCGATCTCCTTCCAGCGTTGGTTCAAGCTGATGCTGAACGAATTAAAGATCAGGAATACGCAGATCGTGAGTGCGAGAAAGCTCATTATCGTCAATCCAAAATTCATTGACGAAACCGAGTTCTCGAGTGCCTGGCCGCGAAGGCTAGGACGTACGACACTTATCCCGGCGGGAAGTTTAGCCTGGAGGTCTTTGGCGAGAGTTTCGGCCGGGATCCCAGGCTCGTTTGCCACATCGATCCGATCTATCCGACCGCCTTTTCCGAACATTTCCCGTGCCGCGAATATGTCCATCACGGCGACGTTGCCATCGAATACTTCGCCCGCTCCCTCAGACTTGAAAATGCCTCGAACCGTGAGGTCCCTTCGGCCGTTCTGCGTCTGCAGCGACAGCTTGTCGCCATCCTTGAGACCGACGCGTTCAGCGAACTTCCGCGTCACGGCGATCGAATCGGAACGTGACGAAAAGGCGAGCGGATTCTTAACAACGAAATCGCCCTCGTCGAACATCTCGGAATAGAGTTCGAGCTTGCTGCCTGTGTCGAGCCCGAGGACAAGGATCTTCTCGCCCGGGGGTACGATAGTCT
>Ga0310890_10000945_pt1 | contig 10492 bp, 7 predicted proteins | sample T20D3metaG_FD_203751 | JGI IMG/M metagenome (GOLD analysis project Ga0310890, IMG submission 203751) | Lab incubated soil microbial communities from West Virginia University Organic Research Farm, Morgantown, WV, United States - T20D3 | ecosystem: Environmental > Terrestrial > Soil >... | reverse complement strand
CCCAACTGAAGTACCAACAACAACCACAACAAATGTTACTGCCCCAACTGAAGTACCAACAACAACCACAACAAATGTTACTGCCCCAACTGAAGTACCAACAACAACCACAACAAATGTTACTGCCCCAACTGAAGTACCAACAACAACCACAACAAATGTTACTGCCACAAGGATGGCGTCTGATGGAAATATCATCCTTGAGATCCTGAAGAATCTATTCGGACTCGAAGAAAATAATCCAACAACTCGTTGACTGCATGAGCAGTTCGTTATCGATTTTTTGCTAAATATTTTTGCCGATACGTGTGTTATAGAATTAAATATTGAATTATTAATAATTGCAAAGCCCAACGAAAAAAGCTTAGTATGAGATTACACAGGCATAGTTCGATCGTATCTTAATCTGCATCATTTCGATTGCTTGTTCACTTTATTAAAACTTTAGATATTCCTCAATACCATAAATATTATATTAATCTTGAATCGACGAATAATCATCTGTATCCAGAGTTATTGTCTCCAGGGATCCTTTGCACTATTTAATGACACCAGTTGACATTAAACCAAATTTGGCAGATTTACTTATATTGTTGACTCCAATACTCTGAAAGATTTCTGACACCGTGTATTGAATTATACCAATGTTTTCATAATTTTTATCAACAATGAATATATCGATCGATGGATATAAGAAATAAATGTATGGGTAATCGATGATATCATAGATGAAGACTAGATATGATTCTATTTTGGATGAGGTTAATGAATATGATATTGCCTGTAGAGAGATAGCCAATAAATTGAGTCTATTGAAGGAACTCTCATTAAAACACGTATCTTCTGTTATTAGGGGCACCTCATCAAAATATCACTTATCAAAAACTCCTAAATTTCGTGATATAATTAAATATTTACCATCTGATAGTAATATACGAAGAAAAATGATGGTAAAGCCTATCAAGACTGCATCTGGTGTACTTGTAATTACAGTAATGGCAAAACCTTATGACTGTCCCCATGGAAGGTGTATCTACTGCCCTGGAGGCAAAGAACTCAATATTCCACTAAGCTATACCGGAAAGGAACCGGTGACAAGATTAGCACAAAAATTTGATTATAATCCAAAAAACCAGATAATCTCTAAATTAGAACAAGAATATTCAAGAGGTCATAATATCTCAAAGATTGAATTAGTAATTGTTGGTGGAACTTTTCCATTTATGTATCAAGATTATCAGAGAAATTTTATGAAAGAATGCTTTGAAGCGTTAAACGGCGTAGAATCTTCCTCTCTTAAGAATGCACAGAAACTGAATGAAACAAGTGATATTCGTTGTGTAGGCCTTACCGTGGAAACGAAGCCAGATTATTGCAAGGAAGTTCATGTCGATTTAATGCTTGAACTAGGTATGACCCGGGTTGAAATAGGTGTTCAAACACTAAGTGAAAAGGTTTACAAGAATATTAACAGGGGTCACACTATTGACGATGTCTATCAATCATTCCAAATTGCAAAGGATGCCGGTTACAAAATTGTAGCTCACATGATGCCTGGTTTACCCGGTTCTAATCCACAAAAGGATCTTGAAGATTTTAAGAAATTATTTGAAGATTCACGTCTAAAACCCGACATGTTAAAAATATATCCGACGTTACTGTTGAAAGATACCGGGTTGGCAAAACTATATGAAAAAGGAATCTACAAGCCGTATCCAGATGAAGTTTTTATAGATTTACTTCTTGAAATTAAAAAAACTGTGCCCCCGTGGATAAGAATCATGAGAATTCAACGTGAAATAGAATCAGAGGATATTCTTTATGGATATAAGAATGGTAATATTAGGCAGATATTGCAACAGAAATTAAAAGAGCAGGGGTTACAATGCAATTGTATAAGATGTCGAGAGGTAGGAATAAAAAAGTTAACCAATTTTAGGGATATTAAAATAATGCCCAAGCGAATAGATTACGATTCATCACAAGGTAAAGAAGTCTTTTTAAGTCTAGAAGATTATGACAATGAGACCTTGTATGGTTTTCTGAGATTAAGGAAATTAGCAAAGCCTCATAGAAAAGAATTGAGAGAAAAAGATGGAAATCCATCAGCAATCGTTCGCGAACTACATGTACTTGGACAGGTAGTAGATATTGGTAACAACAATGATTTCAATTTTAATTCCTCCCAACACAGAGGATATGGCTCAAATTTGTTAGGGATTGCCGAGAATATAGTTAAAAATGAATTTGGACTGGATTCTCTTTCTATAATAAGTGCAATAGGGACCAGACAGTATTACAAGAAATTAGGATATGAAGAAAATGGACCGTACGTATCTAAGGAATTGTAGTGTTATATGAATAGAGAAGTCATAGGTAGAGGCACTTGGATTGATAAAATTGCATCTACAATTATTAGCAGAGAAAAAGACATTGGAAGACCATTGAAATCCGTTTCAGTAGAGAGCGGGCTGGGAGCATCAGGTTTCCCGCATATTGGTAGCCTTGGCGATGCCGTGAGAGCATATGGAGTTTCTCTAGCCATAAAAAACTTGGGATACGATTCAAAGTTAATTGCATATTCTGACGACTTGGATGGATTGAGGAAAATACCAACGGGCCTTCCTGACTGGTTGCGTGATTATATCGGCAAACCCGTTGCCAATATTCCTGATCCGGTAGGTCACTGTCACGATTCATATGGAGATCACATGAGCAGCCAGTTGCTTGATGCTCTAGACAGACTAGACATAAATTACGAATTCCTAAATGCGGCAAAGGTATATGGCAGCGGAATGTTAACACACCAAATACACATAATTTTATCAAATGCAGCCAATCTGGGTAACAAGATCGAGGAGTTCGTGGGTCAATCAAAATATAAAGAAACACTTCCCTACTTTCCAATTTGTGAATCATGTGGAAGGCTATATGTGGCCCACGCTGAAAAATACATAACAGAAGAAAAGAAAATAATCTATATCTGTGACGGAACCAAGTTGGGAAATAACGAAATCAAAGGGTGTGGATATACTGGTGAAGTTCCCATATCAGTGGGCAAAGGAAAACTTGCATGGAAGGTGGAATTTGCTGCAAGATGGAGTGCTCTTAGTATAAAATTTGAGGCTTATGGCAAGGACATAATGGATTCGGTAAGAGTGAATGATTGGGTGTCTGACGTTATTCTGAATTATGCACATCCCTTACATGTGAAATATGAAATGTTTCTCGATAAAGGAGGCAAGAAAATAAGCAAGTCTATAGGAAATGTCCTTACACCTCAAGTATGGTTACGATATGGAACTCCCCACTCTCTTCTATTACTGTTGTTTAAGCGAATAACCGGAACTAGGCAAATAGGTATAGATGATATTGTTACTTTAATGGAAGAATATGATACTTGTGAGGATCTCTATTTTGGTAAAATAGCTGAACAAAATCAAGATAAACTGATTAAAACAAAGGGTTTGTATGACTATATTAATCACTTAAAATCACAAACTAAACCATCACAACATGTTCCCTATATGCTCATTGTGCAGCAAGCATCTTTCTACTCAGGAGCGGATAGAGTAGAAAAAATCTTTGATAGATTGCAGAAATATAAAGTTGCAACTGATTTAACTCCTGATCTTGAACATAAAATTCAATTGGCATGTAACTGGTCTGACGATCACTTATCAACTGAGAAATTTGATCTTAAATTGACTGAAAAGGAAAAAGTGATAATTAGAATGATCCTGGATAAACTTGAAGTTGAAGTAGATTCACAGTCGGAACTTGACCCAGAAAAAATACAGCAATTAATTTATGAAACTTCAAAGCAAAACGAAGAACAACCGAGGAAAATCTTCAAATTGATGTATAGGATGTTAATAAATGCAGATAGTGGACCTAGACTAGGCGGATACATTGCTGACCTCGGCTTGAAGAGAACACGGACTATACTTGACTCATATATATAATAATGGCAGAATAATGATCATATCAAGTTACAATACTGCTAATACGTTCTCTTGGCAAACGTTGGAATGATTGAAATCTTTATGGATCAAAAATAACATCATTTACTCCCAGCTTTGAATGGATTCGCTTTTTATTTAATTCTCAAAACATATAGGCAAGACGTTGATTCTAGTACTTGGAGGTCACATTTAGATTGTCATTTGACTTTAAAAAAATGATCGAACTACTTCTTGAGCAAAAGCCGGATATTAATTTAGAGCAGATAAAAGAACTCATCGAAGAAAAAAAGAGAAAAATAGGTGCCGGTTACTTGACCGATCAAGGAGCTCTGTTTCTTGTTGCAGCTGATTTGGGAGTGTCTTTTGATAACGTTCAACGTACAAAGAGGGGGATTAAAGATCTTTATATCGGAGCAAGAGACCTAGACCTAACTGTACGACTGCTCAGTAGTTATCCCATAAGAGTTTTTACAAAAAAAGATACGAATGCGAGCATTGAAAATAGAACTATCTCTGTTTATGATGCTGGCGGTAGCATAAAAGTAAGACTATGGGATAATCTAACTCACGTAATTGAGGAAAATGGGTTAAAACCGGGGGATTTAATGCAAATAAACAATTGCTACGTAAAAAGTGCCCTCAATGGAAAGCCAATAATAAATATAGGAGAAGGGGGTAATATTTATCCTTCCGAAGGTAATGATGCCAGTATTCCAGACCTAGATAACATCACATCAAATGTTGATAGTATAAGGACTGAAAAAGACAATGCTGTAATATCGGGATTAATAAGCTCAATTCCAAGAATAATAGAATTCTCTGATTCACGAGGGGAAAGAAAAAAATCATTGCAAACAATGCTATCAAATGAATCGGGTGATAGGAAACTAAGGGTTGCTTTGTGGAATGTTGATGAAGATAGTTTACCCAGAATTTTTCAAGTGAATTCTCCAATTAGAATTATTGGGGCCCGTGTCAAGGAAGGTAACCTGCAATATGGTAATGGTGATTTTGAAATCCATGGTGACGAGGGCACAATCATAGAGCTGAGAGATAAACCTCAAGATTATGAAGTTCATTCAATTCGAATAATATCTGAAGCTAGAAGTGATAGCGGTGGTGTCAATTATGTCGGGATAGATAAGAACAAAAACATAATGTATGTCAACCTTGAAGGCATAAAGTCGAATAATTTAAACTTGAATTCCATAATAGATTGCATCCCGAACAGAATATTTGGTAATATGGTATTCCTAAAGGAAGATTCTTATTTAGAAGTAGTAGAAAATAATTCATTCCCTAAGATAGAAGAATGTATTACTAAAATAAAAGACATTCAGACAGTTGGCAACTCCTATATTATAGAATCAATAATATTACAACAACCAAATGCCACACAAGTGAACACAAAGAATGGAGAATTAGTTTCGGTAACCGATACCCTGATAGGGGATGACACGGGGGAAATTAGATTAGTCGGTTGGCGTGATAGCAGCACGGAACTGGATAGCTTGAAAGTTGGTGACAGAATAAGAATCCTGGGTGCCATATTAAATAGTGGTAGAGAAGGGAAGCTAGAATTGACACTAAGAAAGGATTCATCAATTAATACCATTTCGTAGGTACAAATTTAATCTAATACACATGCTTGCAATGAGTTAATATTAAAATTTGGTTTTAAATTTGAGAAATATTATTGATACTAGTATATTCGATTCATAACCTAAAAAGATAAACTGGCATTTTTTCTACAAGAAGAAACAGGGATTTAATGATCCGCTTTTTGAGAATTATTTGTCATTCCAAAATCCTCTTGTTATTACATACTGTCTTTCTGCGTCATAAATACTCCTATACAAGTTTTCATCATCTACATAATTGCGAAGAATCCTAGCTGCCGTTTCAACACCTATCCCATAGCCAGAGAGTACAGTAAGTGCTTTTTTGCCGAAGTTGTTAATCAATGATGCAGTTTTCCAAGCTCTTTCAAATTTGTGATTTTGATCACTGTTAATTTCTGATCCTTTCAATTTATTCAAAATTATCCTTGAAAGCTCGTAGTCAGAAGAAAACGTGGTTGTAATCAATTTCGAGCCACATAATCTACACGAGATGGATCCCATTATTTCTCTAGTTTCAACTAATCTTTCCCACTTGCCACATCGGATACATATAAGTCGATGTTTAGTTTTATCTAACCTCTCCTTTATGAGTTCTAACACACCCTTCTCAATACTTAGTGGCGAAGACGAGGCTTTGGAATGGTGTTCTATAACACTCTGGGCCAAGGGAGAAAAATGGGTTAAATCAAGCCAATGAATTGATGTTTCTTTGTTTCTTATTTTTCCAAGAATGTCTTCTGTACCCTTTACATCGAATTTGTCATGTACTAACTCTCTTAACGATTCCTTACTTATCGGGGTTTTAGAATATCTGTCGTATATGTAACGAGAGAGTCGCTTGTCATACACTGCATTCTTCTCCACTAGTCCAAATTTCTTTGAGACCATCCATACTCTCCAATTTAGGTTATATGTATTGGTTAACGATGCAATCAAGATTGCCTCAACATCAAATTCATCATAAAATATTTTTTCAATATTTGCTCGCGACAGTCTAACCGAAGAGCCTAAAAGAATTCGATAAGGATCCGATTTTGTTTCTACTAAATGTCCAACATATGACGCCAGAATCGTTGAAAAAAGTGACGACAATGTATTGTTGATTTTTGTACCGAAGGTTGAATGGATCACAATAGTATTATTGGTAGCAACACTTTCTATCACGATATTTCTAGAGTCAGGAATTATGGGAATTTTCTCTAAAATGTTCCTAATGTCGGATTCAAATTTAAAATTGCTCTCGCAGAGAACTTTATTTCTAAGCCTACCTACGCCAACAGCAGTTTCATAATCTACTGGGATCATTTCACCTACCCAATGAGGCACATTTATCGGTGAACCATAGATTTGTTCTACATTTACCTGCAATTTATTCTCATCCACGCTTACTATTCGCCATTGGGTCCCCTTTAGGACAAATACATTACCTCTTTCGCCAAACTCACCAATAAATTGTTGATCCAAGTTGCCTATTCTCTTTTTTCTTATTACATCGATAACTTCAAACTTTACTATATTCGGTATCGTTGAAATATTCTCGAAATAATACTTGTATGATTTTATTCTTCTGGTATATGTCTTATTTTTTGGATCATATTTTATAATTCTAAAGTTATCAAGCAAAACTGCACATTGTTCCAAGTCCGAGAAAGGGAGATTTTTAAACGGATTTGATCTTTTTATGATTTGGTAAACTTCCTGAAGGCTGACCGGTCCTAATGTTGATATAGCAAATCCCACCAGATGATGTGTAACCACATCTAATGAATTAGTGTGAGGCTCTTGTACTTCGATTGATCTGTTCTCCATTCTTTTAATTATTGATAAAGATTCGAGCTCATCGTCACCACTATTTATAATTATTAATCCTTTGGCTGATTTAAAATTTACATGTCTGCTTCTTCCAATTCTTTGTACAAGCTTTGAAACCTGCTTTGATGATCCATAGTGGATTACTAATTCTACAGAACCAATATCCAGACCCAACTCTAACGAGGATGTACAAACTACTATGCCTGTCGTGCCTTCCCTCAGTTTAGTTTCTGTTTCTTCACGTGTTTCCCTTGAAAGGGAGCCATGGTGAACTTCTATTGGAATTTCGTTTTGATTTCTTATTGTAGTTCCAATGTATTCTGCTTCATCTCTAGTATTTGTGAATAATAGTACAGACCCACATACCTTGTTATCATTTAGATATTTTAGCACAAATTTGGCTACGTTACTTATTGAACCCTTTAGATACTTCACCTCTATGTCATATTTCCTTATTGTATTATCTACAAGAATGGAACACTTCCTATTTGCCCCACTAATAAAATTCCCCGCATCTTTCAAATTACCAATAGTAGCAGACAACCCTATTCTGACTAAATTATGAGTACTTATCTCCTGCAGACGCTCTAGACTAACAGTTAAATGAGTTCCCCTTTCATTTCCGATTAATTCGTGCACTTCATCTACTACTACCCATCTAAGATGCTTTAGGTATGATTTGAATTTCTCATGCATAAGTATTATCCCGAGCGATTCAGGGGTTGTTATGAGAATGTGAGGGGGTTTATTTACTAATTTCTGTCTGGCTGTTCTCGTCGTATCTCCATGTCTTATTTGAGCTTCAAGATTTCTCTTTTTAGCATAATTCATTATTCTTCTAAGAACGTCATTATTCAGAGCTCTTAAGGGGGTAATATATAATACAACAATCGCATTGCCCTCCGTAAAATCAGGGTTCTTATCTCGCTCAATTTCAAGAAGTGAAAATATTGGAATTATAGAAGCTTCTGTTTTTCCTGATCCTGTGGGAGCAACGAGGAGGCAGTTTCTCTTTCGAGAAATTACCGGAATTGACATACTTTGTATCTTTGTCAGAGTCTGAAATCCTTCGTCTCTGAAGGAGGCTTTGATCTGTTCATCAATAACAGTCATTCAGCTTCTCGATTTTTCACTATCTGGATTTTGACTTGTTTTAACCCTCAATTTTTCATATAATATTGTTGCAAAGAGACCTGCAACAAATAACCCAACTGCTATCTGAACCAATATATCAAAATTCAATGATAACCATTCTAAACATACATTTCTCATTTATAAATCGATTGAAATAAAGGAACAAATTGTACTCAATTATGAATTGTATTTGCTAAAATCAAACAAAGGAGAATATCCATTTTTTTAACTTGGTAAACATATTGCATCAGGTTTACCCTCAAGTTTTTATTTCCTTCTCCAAGGTACCATACCACCTTCTTATAACATAAAGTAGATATCCGCTGAATGTTGTTTACTATTGATAAACAAGTCATCCATATATCTCCCATTACATTATGGACATCCTCCTCAATACCTCCTACAACGGATGAAAAAACTTGCTTCGTCTATATCAAAAATTCTTATTGAGGAACAAGGCACTAGCGAATTTCTAAAGAGAGTAGCAGACCCATTATGGTTTCAATCGTTTGAATGTGTATTAGGATTTGATTGGCACTCCTCCGGACTAACTACCGTGGTCACTCGAGTACTCAAACATTCTATTGACCCACAATATCACGGAATCATGATCGCTGGCGGCAAAGGAAAAAAATCATCGTCACAAAGGAGCGAAATACCAAAATTAGCCCAATACTCCAATATGCCGCATAAAAAAATATCTGATCTTCTATACGCGAGCAAAATTTCTGCAAAATTAGACAACACAGCAATTCAAGATGGATACACTATTTATCATCATACTATTTTTTTTGATGAGGAAGGAAATTGGACTGTAGTTCAACAGGGAATGAATTCTGACATTAAGATGGTTAGACGATATCACTGGATTTCTGAAAAAGCGGCAAGTTCATTTGTTTCTGAACCTCACTCTGGTTTAATATGTAATAAAGCCCATCAAAGGGTACTTGATATGACAGCTTCTGAGTCTATAGAAACGCAAAAAACATCATTGGATTTTATACGAGGGAATCCACAAAATCTAATCTCTTCGATTAAGAAATTAAATTTAGGCAGAAACCCAACATTAGACGATTGGATATCAAGTAACAAAGAAGGCAAGTAAAATTAAATTAACGTGTTACGGCGGGTATAGTTAATCGAGAAAAAACGAAGGCTATTTTAATCTACTCGTATAAAAGCATGGTGAAATATAAGAATTGATAGGCGAAAAGAAGCTTTGTGCTCAATGCAATAAAGAAGCTGAAGTTGTAGATGTGAAACCTTCGAATGGTAATGAGATTCAAGTCTTAAGTTGTGGACACTTAATGGAAACGCCCCAATCCACATATGACGCAATAGCGGACCTACCATCTGCTTATGAGACAATATCAGCTGCGTCAAAACAGATTAACAGTTTGAATGACATCTTGTTGCTTGTTGATAAAAGTGAAATGTCTCCTGAAGAAAAGTCAAAAACAAAGGAAATTTTATCCCTAGTGGACAAAGAAAAGGACAGTAAAACTCTCTCGCAAATTAAGTCGTCATTGAGTCCTCTGAAAATTTGGCTTACTGTAGCCGCCCCTTATGTCAATTTGCTCCTTAATTTAATAATTAGACAATAACAAAAGTAGTAACGTGGAAGCTCATTGGCAGTTTAGCAACGGACAGGACAGACAAGACCAAGGCCCTCTGAAATGTTCCGCTTAACTTAATTTAGTTGGCTGAAGATTTCGCTTTGGTATTATAGTAAACAAAACCCGCATTTACTACAAAATGAAGAAAGGCCGATATGCTAAAGGATACTCTGAAAGAATTAAAAATAGGAATATCATATAAAGAACCTATCTAACTTTTTGTCCAAAGATATATCTGTTCTAAAGATATTACTTAAACAATTTGTCAGCGGATCCTGATACCAAGTACAATACCAAAGAGGAGATAAAGGAGTATCTAGAATCGCAGATACATAAATTAGAT
>Ga0310890_10000939_pt1 | contig 10503 bp, 7 predicted proteins | sample T20D3metaG_FD_203751 | JGI IMG/M metagenome (GOLD analysis project Ga0310890, IMG submission 203751) | Lab incubated soil microbial communities from West Virginia University Organic Research Farm, Morgantown, WV, United States - T20D3 | ecosystem: Environmental > Terrestrial > Soil >... | reverse complement strand
AACACATTCGCGAAGCATCTCAGAATCGTCTTACCTACCTACCTTTACCAAATTATTCCAGAATGGTGTAATCCGCCAGAGACGAAGGCATAACCTAGAGATGTTGGATGACTAGCATTTTAAATTAAAGACAAATAACGATATTTTCTTGATTGTATGATTATCTAATAAATATAGATATTTAATATAGTATTACCACTAGTCACATACTAAGGAAATATTTTCTATTAAAATAGTAGAAAATTAACAATAATTAGAACAAAACGGACAATTTGACCATCAGAAAATAAAGAATGAAATAATGAAAGACTTTTAGGCTGAGAAATATTACCAAAAGTCCATCACACTGATAATAGAAAAATAAAATGCAATAACTGCGTTTGCTGGATTTACATCTTTATAGGTGCTCTAATATCGTACATGGTACAGCTTTCAGAATCAAATATACTAACTTTAACTGTATTTGATGCCATATTGGAGTTCATTCTAGGTTTCATAATCATAATGGTTTCTGGTGGACAATGATCATGATCATCTAACTGTCGCACCTTTGCAGTATGATTATCCATTAGGATATAGGTTTTAGTAATCTACCATATCAATAACTAGATTATTTTTTTTACAATCAAATGAAGTGTCCCTGCACGTCGATATAATTCGCCAATAATATCAAAAGTATTACCTTTTTTTAATAGCGCCCTAGGACCAAAGTAATCCCGGGGTTCCAAAGAAGCATACCACTTTTCATTAACGATTACAATTGCTTTGCCCATTACAATCTTTTCAACGGATACAGAATATTTACTTCCAGATATAAACTTGATAGATTCGATTAATGCAACTGTATTCTTATTCAGCCATATAGTTCGCTTCATTTTGGTTAGGTTTTCAATCGCCTTTCCAATAATCTCATGATCAATGCCCATTACCTCATTTAGATATGAAACTTCTAGTCCAGTTTTCCCTGCCTTTCCGAGTAGGTCATGTATTTGTCTTTGAACTCGCTCGACTAATTTCTTTCTATCCAGATTCAATGAGACTTCATAAAGATCTTCCAAGTTTCTTTTTGTAAAAGGTATAGATTGTTCTGAATCATGGGAGCTACGATGGCGGTAGGACAGTTTCTTGACAAGGCTTTTAATTTTCTTATTAGAATTTGAAGAAATGGAATCCAAAATGGGATTAATATTTTCGTTGTAATTATCTTCATTTACAGATTCAGAATATTGTTTGGATTTTTCGTACAGGAAAAAGAGTTCAGATTCAAGCATTTTGTCGGGATTCTTGAAAGTTCTCTTGTCATGTTTCTCAAAAATAAAATTCGAATTCTGAAGACTTGATTTCATCCGATTAACTTTTCTTTTAGAGATCTCCAAATATTTTGTATCAATAGAATTTTTAGAAATTAGAATGACTACCTTTCCATTGGAAAATCTACCCGTCCTACCTTTCCTTTGTATAAACCGAATTTCGCTTGGAACAGGTTCATAAAATAGTACAAGATCAACATTTGGGATGTTAAGGCCCTCCTCTGCAACTGACGTAGCAACAAGGACCGGGAATTTTCCCATTTTAAAATCACCAAGAATGGATAATTGTTTATCCTGACTTAGGCCTCTCTGTCCATTTTTATTTGATTGACCGTAGAACCCTCGACAGGGTATACAATTGTAATTTAGAAAGTTTGTGATTTCTTCAAGCGTATCACGGTACTGAGAAAAAATCAAAATCTTTTTTTGATAATTAGTAGGTACTAGTTTGTCTTTGCAGTCTTTGTAATTCAAATTACCCTGTTTAGTAATAAAAGTATCAGTATCCCTAGATGAACTCCAGGATGTTTTTATGTCTTCTTTTAGATCAAGAAACTGACTAACTACTGATAACACTTTGATTAATTTGGGTGGAGGTTCATTATTATGATCCTTTAATTTTTCGATTATCTCGTTTACTCGTGAATCCAAAAATAGTTCTTGATAAGTTTTACTTGCGAAGTTATCTTTAGCGTTGTCTAAGAATTTTTTGAGAGCAAAGCTGCCTTGGGATTCAACCAAATCACGACAGTATAACAAGATCAGAGATAGAGATTGAACCTTTAAAGCACGAAGTAAGAAAAAATTCATATTTTTTGGATCTAGTTTCGATTTTATATAGTCTCCAAGTGACAAGAGATCCTTTCTATATACACTTTCAACCTTCCTCTTTCTTATGAATTGGTTATTGATTAGCCATAAGATTTTATCATTGATTAAGGAATTCAACAGGGCTGATAGATCCTTCTGATAATCATTCATTTCGATGGAGTAATGCTCTATGTTAGTATCAAAGATATATGGTAACACATCATCATCTCGTTCAGATTTGGCAATGATTTGCTCTATAAATAGATTTGAACAAATCTCTTTGATTTTTTCTTCTTTTGCTCCGGGGCTAGCAGATAATCCTAGGATTAGTGGATGCTTACCATGATCAGAATTGTTGTAAAAGTGTCTAGAAATGGATGTATAACTATAGTCCTTGACAGCTCTTTGGGCTTCATCAAATATAATTAAGTAAAATTCATCTTTATTAAGTGTACCATCTCGGATATCATTCTTTACCAACTCGGGTGTAGCAAAGTACACCCTAAACGAAGAGGATTTCCAAATAGTTTTTCTAATTTCTGGTCCTATCTTACCTGTTAAGGCAATGCATTGGTCTAAGAGAAAAGTATTCTTTTTGAACAATTGAAAATGTTGAAAAACCAAAGGACGCGTAGGAGCAAGAACTAGAACTTTTGATTTTTTCCAGTTGAGTAAAATGTCAAGACTAACTAATAAGGCAACAATTGTTTTTCCTAATGACGTAGGGATCACAACTAATGAATTATTATATAAAGCCCTATTTACAATATCCTCCTGGTATTGTCGATATTTAATCATTTCATCCCTTAATAGAGGATGAACAAAATAGCTATTGACCAAAGTTAAATTTTAAAATATCAGAGAAGGCTACTAATGGTGGTATAGGATCGAAGTTATCAATATTCAGATCTCAAATACCTCATTTGATTCACTCTTTACCATGGTTTTCCTTTCAGGGTTAACACTGTCAATAGATTGTGCTAATTGTAAAACCTTAGAATTACTAATTAATTCCAATATGGAATTTAGCTCTTCTAGGGATTTGATTACAATCCCTCTTTTTTTACTTGGAGTGCCATTTGAATTGAGTGGATTAATTTCTATTGCTATCGTTGCTGGTCTGCCACGATATTCAGGAAGTTTAAACAAAAAAACGCCGGCTATGTTGGTAGGTTTTCTTTCCCAATCTTTACCTTCTTTTAGAAATTGTGATAATCTTTCGTCACCTGACATTTATGCAATCAATAATTATTTCATTCACTATCCTTTTAATTTTATCTATTCACTTATCAATTAGAATAATATACCAAAAGTTTTTAATATATAGCACGAAGGGACGGAGCAGAATGAACTGTCCTAGTAATTCAAATGTTAGAAAAAGACTTTGAAATAGGCATTAGACCAACGACATTAACACGTAGGATCTAGCCCCATTGGGAATTGAAAATAGATTTAAATAAAAAAACCTCTTGATATATCACATATAAAAAAAATGCTGTCACTGAGCTAAGATATGATAAGGGCACCATTCTATTAGACGGTGATTTTCACACCCCATATTCAGTATTTGACCCTAGAATTAACAGATATCGGGCCCTAGGTATCTACTATCCGGAAATAATTCACTATTTCAGAAGAAATAAAATTGATTATATAGATAAAGTACGAGACTACATCATTCCACTCAATAGGAACCAATTCAAAATAACCAATGAATTAAGGGACTATCAAAAAGAAGCTTGGAATAAATGGATAACACACAATATGAAAGGATGTATAATTCTACCAACGGGTGCAGGCAAAACAATAATTGCTTTACATGCAATATTGAAAACAAATACCTCAACGCTTGTAATAGTTCCAACATTAAACTTGATGGAACAGTGGTTTGAAGCCATGGAAAATATCCTAAAGATGAAGAACCAGATAGGCAAGCTTGGAGGTGGCAATGAAGACATAAAAAGCATTACAATTACAACATATGATTCAGCTTACCTCAAATCGGCATATCTAGGAAACAAATTTGAATTCTTAATATTTGATGAAGTACATCACCTGGCTTCTGATAAATATTCATTGATAGGAGAACAGTTTATTTCTCCTTACCGATTGGGTCTAACAGCAACAATAGAGCGTGAAGATGGCAAACATGTGAATATTTACAAATTAGTAGGAAGGATAGTGTTTAGTAAAGATTTTTACGAACTATCTCAAGATAATCATCTATCCAAATTTAGATTAAAAAAAATTAAGGTAGAGATGTTGCCAGACGAAATTTTACAATATAAACGAAGAATTTTTCAATATAACCAATTGTTAAAGGAAGCAAAGATCTTCTATCCCATTAGACTAGAAAGATTAATCATCCTATCTGGAAATAATAGCAATCTTAGAAAGGCTTTACTTTTGAGAAATGAAGCTGTAGATATAGCTCTAAATAGCTATGCAAAAATTGTAGAATTAGAAAAGATATTAAAACACCATACCACAGAGAAAACAATAATCTTTACGGTTCATACTAAACTGGCTTATATTATTTCAGACAGATTTTTGATTCCTGTCATAACACATAAAACAAAGAATGAAGAAAGGAATGAAATCTTAGAAAAATTCAAGAAAGGATTGTACAGAATTATTGTCACCACCAAGGTTTTGGACGAGGGAACAGATGTACCTGATGCCAACATGGGCATAATACTAAGTGGTACTGGAAGCAAAAGAGAATTTGTTCAAAGACTAGGAAGATTACTCAGACCTAAAAAGGATGCTGAAAACATGGCTAATCTTATTGAAATAATTTCATCCGACACAAGCGAAATCTTCACTAGTAACAGAAGAAATAAAGGGATAAACAATAAAAAACAATTAATAGATAAATAAAATCAGTGAGAACTAAATGAGAAGAGATCTAATAGTCCGAGTCTGACAATCAGAGAATGGTCAGTGAATAAGAAATGATATCTTCAGATTTACTAAGATGTAAATTGGATAATAAAAGTTATAAAATATATCCCATTTTATGTTCTCTGGAACAGAACTCTAAAGACATCGAGATAGCTAAACAAGTCATACAAGTTTTTGAATATTCCTATCAAAATAGCGTTATAAAAGAAAAGTTGAATCAGTCTCTTAAGAGTCTGGAGCAATCTTATAAAGACTATAAGCTCATTAGAGGATTAGCCGCAGTTTTAGAAAAAAGATGCATGTTTAGATCCATATCACTAGTTAACTCAAAAGATCCTCATCATAACGATTCAAAACAGCCAATCGAAATTTTCAAAAATTTCTCTGCAATGGATATTAGAAGAAGCGTTTTTGATGAATCAGCCAGCCAGAATATCGCCGTTAGTGAGCAAACAAGGAAAACAATTCTTGAGAAAATATCTAGTAAACTAGGAATATCCAATGAGATGTTGTCAAAAGTAATGTGGTCTGATCTTGATGAAAACATGATAATATATACATATGAACCGATCAGTGTCAATAAGTTACTCCTTTTTTATAATGTATCTTTGATTCAGACCCTACTTTTTAGCTGCCTAAAAATTAGAATAGATTTGGGGTCGAACTTAAATCTAGGAACTCGGTGGAAAGAAGTACTCAGAGAAGTAAAAAGGCTCGGTCTAATGTACTGGTTAGAGGTGGTAGAGGTAACTACCCAGGATTCTAAAGAAAATACGTTAATTTGTTCAATTGAAGGTGCTTTAAATGTAATAAAATTGACTGATAGATATGGTACCGCGATATCAAAAATAATACCCAATATTATGAAATCAGAAAGATGGCACCTACAGGCAGACATTCTCAAGGTAACAAATAGCGGAAAGAAACTAATTTACGAATTTGAAATATCTGAAAAGTCCTATCCAAACTCACTTCCTTCAGATAAAATGATTAAAATGCACTTAAATTCCTTTTATCAGAACAATGAATCAAAGAAAGATCCTTTTCTAAAGAACAAGAAATCCCATAGTGAATATGATTCAAAAGATAGAAAGGATTTAAACATCCAAGAAATCAATATCGAGAACCTGATAGATAATTCTAATGTGCCGATTCTTTTTGACAGCAAAATAGAAAAGATATTCTTTCAAAAATTTGAACTATTTAAAACAGGATGGACAATCGAGCGAGAACCGGAACCTATTATAACAAAACAAAAAACTGCTTTTATACCAGATTTTGTCTTGTCAAAATTTGACAACAGTGTATTTGTTGAGATTATTGGTTTCTGGACAAAAGAATATCTCGATAGGAAAATAACTAAAATATTTGAAATATTACAGAAAAAGACTTATGATGAAAAATTTTTCATGATCCTTGTAATCAATCTTGAAAATTTGATGTCGTATGAATTAAATGAAGAAGATAAGATAGCCCATATTAAAAATAATAGGAATGTGTTGATAACCTCTTATAAGAACGATAAGATTTCATTCAGAGAGATACTAAAATATATTAAAGATATTGAAAACATTTACATAAGTCGTAGTGTTCTCAATACACAGAATCAGAATAAGATCATTCAAAATATGATAGGACTCGTAGAAGAATTTATAAAATCTGAAATAAATTTTTTGTATTTAGGTAACCTGGATGAAATGTTGAAGAGACATTGCACCAATGGTGACGCATTCTTGAAGGTGAGCCTCAAGGAGTTGATGGATAAGAATAATGATTTCAAATTCATATTTGAAAGTGAGTTATCCAAAAAACGACTAGTAATGATTGATGATTATATCCTCAAGGCGCAGTTTATTGAAAAGATTTGGAAAGATATAAAAAATATCATTAATTTGGGCGAAGCATGTAATATTTTAGATTCCAAAAAAATACCCGAAAAGATACATCTTAATTTACTCACGTCGCTTGGATTCCATATTGAGTGGAATGGTCTGGACTACTCGAAAGCCAAAATGACATGGAAAAACAGGGATTTACCCGTATAGCAAATTATTTTTTGAGCAATACAAATATGTTTTTAGGTGAATCGCAAAATAGCCCTCAGAAGAGATCATGTTTCTCAATTGGCTTGAGGCATTTTATGCAAAAAACTAATAGATGTGATAACATATATTCATAAAAGTAAACAGATTTAAAATAAGAAGATCATATATTGTATTTGAAGAGTGCGGAGAAAAGGGATTTGCAGCTATCTAATGATTCAAAAATAATTGATAAAAAGAACAACATTGAAAAAGTTGAAGTAGGGCCAAAAAAGGACAAATGGTTGAGAAATATTAAGGAAAGCTGGAGAAATGTTCAGTGTGCTTGTGGAAGCAATTTCCATTTTGATGGCAATATAGATAAACTCTTTGAATGGGAAAGCATCCATCTTCGACACCTTGCATCTGATTCTGATAACCATTCAATAATTTCATTTTATCCAACGGACATGATAATATATTATCATTCTAAATCGGGGTATGTGATAGAAAGAAGAAAACATAAAAGTCATGAAATAAACGAGATTAACCAGTCGCTGATTATGGGCAAAGTAACTATGACCGGGGTATAAGAATAATACGAGATAGCGGAAAGAGTGTCTGACCATACATAATAGCCACGTTGTAATTATTGGTGCAGGTATTCTAGGAACAACTTTAGCATATGCTATTTCTACTCTGTCAAGCTCAAAGATAACTATAATTGAGCAAGAAGAAAGGGCAGGTTTGCATACTAGTTCGAGAAATACCGGCAAGGTCCATGCACCTTTTATCTATAATCCTGAAAAGAAGAAAATATGGGCCAAAGCTGCCTTATATGGTTATAATTTTTGGAAAAAATATTGTCAAGCAAATAATATTTTGTTTGTAGAGGATGGAGTAATTGAAGTAGCAAATGATGAAAAAGCATTAAGCACACTTTCACAACACTTGGAATGGGGAATAAAAAATGGTCTAGATGAAAAGGAGATAATCATGATGGATGAAAAGGAGATATCAATTTTTGAACCCAATCTTAAATGTCAGTCGGCGATCTTATGTAATAAAGATGCTTCGGTAAATTACGGCCAGATTACCCAAAGATTAGCAACCCAGATATGCGGTGAAAATCATCAAGTAACTTTTATAACACGATCTAAAGTTCTAAACATTAAAAATAGAAGTGATTCAAGTCCTGAAATTATCCTAGAATATATCAACCTTTTTGAAAACAAGATAAAAGAAATTAAATGTGATTTTTTGATCAGCGCCGCGGGAAGCAATTCAATTAATATTTTAGATATGACCAAAACAATCCATCAGTATTGCGACCTTTTTTTCAGAGGTGAATATTGGATAGCACCACCAAAATATAACAAACTTACAAACCATAGTATTTATTCAGTACCTGAATTCCAACAATTTCCTTTTTTGGATCCACACTGGATAATTAGAGCTAACGGAAATAGAGAAGTAGGACCTAATGCATGTCCTGTCTTTTCACCCTATGGCTACAACAAGATCGTTAATGCTAGGGAATTCCTTCCCAAAATATACAAACTTATGAAGGGAAAAAACAATAAAATAATTAGAACGTTATTCAGTACAGAAATGCTCAATCTAATCTACAAGGAAGGATTAAGTAGCATTTCTAAAAAATATATGATAAATAGGGTGAAAAAGTTTCTCCCCATTATAGAAGATAGAGACTTTAGAATTCGTGGAACTGCTGGAATTCGATCAAACTTGATAGACAAGGAAGGAAATTTTGTAATGAATCCAATTTTCATGCTGAGAAATAACATGCTTCATATATTAAATTACAATTCTCCAGGAGCCACAGGTGCCTTCCCCATAAGTTATTCAATAATTTTTAAACTTCTCCAGCGAGGGATTATAAAAAATGATCGAGAAGATGACCACAAGGATACTCAACTAGCATTTTTTGACCAGAAACTAATTGAAGCTTGTAAGTATGAAATTGATCTTGATTTTATATGATCATAAAATTAATAAACAAAGGATTAAAAGCTGATAACAGTACTTACATGTTTTTGCCATAGGCATAATATAGTATAATTCGAAAATAGGAAGGGATCATAGTCTAGCTTGGTATGATGCCAGCCTCGGGCGCTGGAGGTCGTCGGTTCAAATCCGGCTGATCCCATTTTAGAATAATAGATTCATGGATCATCCAATTTGGATGATACACATAAGTAACGCTGCGACAATGTTATATATATTATCAATAGAAACCCAAAGATTGCACCAACAAAAATTAGACTGATATAGGAATATTACCAATACTACTAAATGATAGCATGTACTTTAGATTATCTAGTAATGGGCAGAAAACGTTCAAAATAATTTAAAATTAATAATATTTTACTAATAAATTGCTAATTTTGATTATGTATTTAGTAAGAATTTTTACAAAGATAGACGAGCTCGCAAATTTTAAATAGTGTGAACAGGATACTAGAATAAATTATTAATTTGGACGATGTAGAAGATAGTAAAGAAAATAAATCTACTGATGAACTCGCGGACCTCAAGGAAAATCTAATAAAAAGCGGCATTAGTACACAGCAATCGCCCAATTTAGTCGAAGAAGGAATCATTGCAGGTAAAAAGATTGCGAAAACTTCTGTTGTGACTTTACTGGCTATAGGTATTGTAGAAATAATTACAGGAATTCTCAGCGGCAGTGTTGTTGCTACCGCTGATGGATTAGATTCAATATCAGATGCAGCCATTTCTTTTATAGTATTATTAGGTCTAAGGATCGCACATAAACCAGCTGACAAAAAGTTTCATTTCGGGTATCATAAAGTTGAAAGCTTTACAGCATTAATAGCTGCAATAGGAATGATAGTGATTGGTCTGGTCATTTTTTATAATTCCTATCAGGCATTGATTCATCCCCATGAAATAAGACATCCTTATATTGTTATGGCAGTACTAGCTGGAGCAAGTGCATTATCACTTCATAGAGCATTTCAAATGCGCATTATAGCTAATAAATATAATTTGCTCTCACTAAAGACAGATGCAAGAAATTCCATAAAAGATGGATCAGCATCAGTCATTGGTTTCTTTAGTATACTTATTGCAACACAATTTGGGTTTGTACAAATGGACGCAATAGGCGGAATGATAATATCATGTTATATCTTCTCAGTTTCATATTTATCTCTTAAAAAATCATCCCTGATATTAGTAGACTCATGGCAAAACCCAAAATTAACAGTGGTAATAAAAAACATAATTTCAGAGCAATTTAGCGATGAAAAAATAGTAGTTAGAGACGTATTACTTCGCTCTTCGGGTATGATAGATCAAGCAGAGATCCACATAGCAGTTGATGGAAAGGAATCATTAGAAGAAGTCGAAATGCTATCTTTAAAAATACAGTTGGTAATTAGTTCGCAATTTCCCTCCATTGAAAGAGTTTTAGT
>Ga0310890_10000936_pt1 | contig 10507 bp, 9 predicted proteins | sample T20D3metaG_FD_203751 | JGI IMG/M metagenome (GOLD analysis project Ga0310890, IMG submission 203751) | Lab incubated soil microbial communities from West Virginia University Organic Research Farm, Morgantown, WV, United States - T20D3 | ecosystem: Environmental > Terrestrial > Soil >... | reverse complement strand
GAGATAAATCCTATAGGAATATCGGCTTTGTAAACAATATCCATGAATACGTGTACGCAGCAGACTTGATTATATCATTAGCAGGAAAATCTACAATTGATGAGAGCTTAGTATACGGTACCCCTGGCATTTTTATTCCAATTAAGAATCATTTTGAGCAAGAGGATAGGGCCAGAGAATTGGGGTTTTCATACGAGGATATTAATAAGTTAGATACAATTATGGAAGATAATCTTTCAGGCTTTCGTTTAAAAAAAGAAAAAAGGGTGCCAAATGGAGTTTCCGAGGCTGCCAAGCTTATTGCTGAATATCTGAATAAATAATAACAGGATATTGTATTAATTTTTGTATTGGAGCCATTAGTAATTGCAAAATTCGGCGGATCAGCGTTAGGAGTAAATGGCGTAAAGATCCCAATCATAATTGACAGAATAAGAGAACTAAGGAAAAAATCTAAGATCATTTGCGTGTTTTCTGCTCCTCTTACAAATTATGAAGGAAAGAATATGTCTATGACCGATGTTGCCATCCGGATTTCAAAAAATTATGCATCATCAAATCCGGTAGACATCGATGTCCTAAAAACCGTCTATTTGGAGATTTCAAATAAATATTTATCAGATGCTGACAGACTAAGTTTTGAATCCGAGTTAGAGAAATTTAACAAGACTGTTTTGATATCACTCAAGCAAGTGGCAGAAAATCGTCGATTTGTTGACGTTAGTCGCTCGCGAATCCTTGCATATAGTGGAGAAATAGTGATTTCTGTTTTAATGGATTACATTTTAAAAAGTAACGGTATTAAATCCTCTAGTGTGAACGTGAATGAATGGCCAATAGTTACGGACGATAATTTCGAAGCAGCTAGTTTCTTGCTAGACGAATCTAAAAATCAGATAGATTCACTAATCAGGTTAGTTAAAGATAATGAAGTTTTATGCATAGGGGGTTTTATTGGAAAAACAGTAGACGGGTTGGAAACCACTTATGAAAGGGGTGGATCTGATAGATCTGCTGCGGACTTAGGGATTTTGTTATCATCACAGTTTAACGTCATTCTTGATTTTGAAAAAGACAATTCCGTATTAAGCGCAGACCCTAAAATCGTTTCTAAGAATCTTCACAACGTGAAGACTCTATCTTATAACGAAGCTAAACTTGCAGGAATGTTTGGCATGAAAATTTTGGATCCAATTGCTATTAAAGATATAGACGATCATGACCTAAATTTGATCATCTTGGTTACTAATATTTCAAATCCTTCTAATTATACACAAATATTAAAACGGTTGTCAGACGATGAACTCGAAACAGAAGCCAAAATTAAGATTGTTACTGGTAAAAAAAACTGTGCTATCGTTAGAATGGAATCCATAGCTGCCTCTCACATTGCCGCATTATTTGAGAAACAGAGACAATATCATGATTTTATTAAATTATCTCCATATAAAAAAGACAATATGGAAATGACAAGGTTCCTATTTTTGGATGGGGACTATGTAAAAAGACATGAAAAAATATTTCGCTCATTTTACCCAAAGGTTGAAATGGTATATGGTAGAGGAGTAGTTACTCTTATTGGAGATTCCATGTGGAAAATTCCTAAAATAGTTTCTGATACCAGTAGTATTGTTAGTCAGCAAGACATTAACATACTGAATATAGATGCACAAGAAGAGACATCTAGAATTCTCATTTTAGTAGAAGATCGAAATGTTGAAGAAGTTATTAGATCAATACACTCAAAAGGCTCGATAATAAATTAGATACACTATCCTGGTGTACTGTTTATGATCGAAAGTGATAAAATTTGGATTGATGGAAATTTAATTGATTATGCTGAAGCTAAGGTGCATGTATTAACTCATGGATTACATTATGGAACCGGTGTATTTGAGGGAATTCGTTCTTATAAAACCGCAGAAGGAATTACTATATTTCGACTGGACGATCATATAAGAAGATTGTTTAATAGCGGAAAAGCCTACTTTATGAAGTTTGAATATTCATTCGATGAGCTCAAAAAAGCTACAGTAAAGGTAGTTAGGGCTAATAGATTGGACGAATGTTATATCAGGATAATTGCGTTTTATGGCTATGGCAAATTGGGGGTCAACCCTTTGCCCAACAAGGTATCTATAGCAATATCTGCATGGAAATGGACTGAACATATTAAAAAAGAAGATATGGAGCAAGGTATTCACATCATGGTATCTTCATGGGAGAAGGTAGGAATAAGATCAATGCCTACTCATGCAAAAGGAGTGGCAAATTATGCTAATTCTGCATTGGCAAGAATGGAAGCTTTGAAATCTGGGTTCGATGAAGCGATAATGCTAAATTCTAATGGTTTTGTCGTAGAAGCAAGCGCGGAAAATATCTTCTTTGTAAAAGGTGGGATATTGTACACCCCACCAATTTCAACAGGAGCCCTTGAAGGAATAACCAGAGATACAGTTATTGAAATTGCCAAACAGCATGGTATCAACATTTGTTATGATAACATTTCTAGGGACGAACTTTATTACTTTGATGAAATATTTTTGACCGGAACTGCATCAGAAATTGTTCCGGTTGGATTCATTGATCACAGGGTTATAGGCGATGGGGGTATTGGACCAATTACAAGAGAAATCCAACAACATTTTGAAAATATAGTGAGAGGTAAGAACCATGAAAAACGTAATTGGCTTACAATTATACAATAATCTTGAAAATCCTCATCAAAACCTCGTATTTTCATTCACCAGGAACAAGATGTTTTATTAATTGTCAGTTGTCCTGACATTGTAATAAAATAATTTCTCTCCTTTTCTTTGTAATTATATTGAGAGATTGATGTTTTACGTTTTCATCCTATGAACGGATCTATGAGTTGGTTGCACATAGTGTTACTACTTATAGTCTGCTTGTTAACAAACTTCATGTCAAATTTAACTAACCAGTATAAAGTATGTTCCTTTCTAATCATATCGATCCCAATATTCATCCAATAGCATTCCATATTCTTTGTAAAGACGTATCATACCTATAGCCTGTATTAAAATGACCCCCTTCGAATTCCTCATATTCGTGATTAATACCTCGATCGCTGCATCTTTTACTGAATATTCTTGAACCTATGGTCAGATTAAATTCATCGTTACTTCCACAATCAAAATACAAAAGATTCATTTTTTTAAGATTCTCTGAAAATTCATTTACCTTATTGATTGGGTCACAATCTTTCCATAATTTCCATACAGCCTCTTTGAATTCTCCTGATTCTATATCAAATGGTAAATCTGTGTTTAATTCTGGATTATTCAAATTTGGTGAATAATGTGCAGCCATTGACATAATACTTAATGTAGTGAAATCTTTCTTATCGTGTTTACTAGCCTTATTCCAAAAGTCAACAAGCCATCTTTTAGGACTCTTGTACTTTCTTAACACATCGATTGCGATCGGAAAATCTGGTAGGTAGCAGTATTCAAACGCTGAATCAAATGAATGTGCTGCTATGGCACTAAAAATTTTTGGATTTCGCATGCCTAAGGAAAGAGCTCCATACCCTCCCGATGATTTCCCAAGAACAGCTCTTTTTGAAACGTTATATTTTAAGTCTATTAAAGGGATAATTTCATCTATAATGTAATCTTCATATCTGCCCACAGCCACAGAATTAATATATTGGCTTCCTCCTAATCTGTTAAAACAATTTACGATTACAATGATCATTTCACCACATTTTTGATCCAGGTTCAATTTTTCCAATCTCTCGTTAATTGGCATAGAAAAAGGATTCCAGTTAATTGTGGAATAATTATCATTTCCAAAAGAGGGTAACAAAATAATAGTTGGATATCCCGACGATACACTCGCAGTATAATTTTCCGGAGTGTAAACTATTATGTCTCTTTCATATGGATCCTTTAAAGGATTATTCTTTAATATTTTGCTTTCAAGTTTTAAGATATCTATCTTCCCGTTCAATTAATTTTATCCATATCCTGGATATCTCTCTTTTATTTTCTTTTTTATATTTGAAGTCAATTTGTCTGACACGATATCGTGATACGTGCTCTTTCCAATTAGGTTTTTACTAGTATATAGGAAAGGTCCGTAAAGATAATCTGTACCTCTAGTCGGCACAGTTGGTTCCATGGAATTCAACATGAAATTCAATTCTCTATTAATATAATCTGTATTTTTCTTGGACAACATTTCATGTTCCTCCGAAATTTTCCTAAACATGTTCATAAAGACTGGTGGATCTATTTTTCTATATCCAAATGGGATAATATCTTCATCAAATGTTTTCTTCATCTTGATAGGATCAATATCCAATTTTGTACCTGTTATGATCGGGGAGGGTTTATAGATGGAATCAATTTTTAACTGCCAAGATTCGTCAGAGTTTGTCACTGTTGCATCAAAAAATCCATCGCGGATCGAATTCGTGGATATAATGAAATTCCAATTTCTAGGGTTTATTGAATATTTTTTGAATATCTGCTTGGCAAGTATCTTCTCCTCCAGAATTTCCATAGATAAAAATAGTTTGGTATTTAATAATAGGCTTACGCTTTTAAATCAACAAGCCTTTGAGACTTATTGAATTATTAGGAATCTCAAGCTGATATAATATCGTCCAATGTGGAAAAAGGAGGATGTCTCCCTGTGATTCTAAATATTATCGAATTACCCTTCTTACCATGCTCTTCTACATATTCTAATTTTCTAAATATTACTAAGGCTATTTTCCCACGCTGTCTATTATTGCCGCAAGCTTTTCTTTCCTTGTCTTGTAGATCCTGCAAAATAAACCCACCATCGCTTCTTATCTTTTCATCTGATAAATCAAGACAAGCCTTCCAAAGTCTTGAAATGATAGATCGATTTTGTCGAAGGGATCCCAAATAAAGTATTTTGGAGTATTTTTGCGTTATTATTTGAGCTGCAAATTCAAGATCATCTGTTTTTCGATGATAAATATTATAGACACTCCGTTTTTTTTGAGGACTTTCTTCTAAATTGAACCAAAAACTATATCCTTCTGGCTCTGCGTAAAATTGATTTATATTATTTGAGACATATTTCCCTTCCCCGTCTTCAATTCCAGAAATTTTGCCTAATCTCCAATTTCGATTATCGTTTAAAATCTTTTGTGCGTCAATCAGTTTTTCATAGTTAACAATAAATTTTCTTTTTCTATTAGTTTCCAATTTAAGAAGCAAGCCACTATCCACAAGACTATTTAATGCAAAAATCAAGTTCTCATCAAAATGTCTACCAGAAAGTTTTCTAATCTGATCTTCAAAGAGAACGTTGTGAACTCCTTCTCCAATTAAATTATATATGATCCATTTTTTCCAATCTGAGATAGAGACCACTCTGTACTCCTTATCCTTACCCATACTATTGTTTCATTACAAACATTTAATCTTTCCTAATTATAGTAATACTGACGTTGATTTATCAACTTGATTGCTGGTAGTTCTAGTTTTAAAATACTTTTTAAAATCCTAGATGTGGTTATTATTATTAGATTTCTTGGTTGCTTGTTTTTTAATCTATTTTCAATCTATTACTTGGATTTTATGTTAGGTTGCAATGAATACAAACAAAAGTAGTAAAGAATTTTTAGTTCGAATTGATTGTTAGATAAAACTATTGTTAAGGAGTTTGCCAAAACCAATTCCTAGGGAGTTCAATGATTTTGGATACTGGGAATTTGGTTGATAATAGTAGTGAATCCAAAAAAATGATTTGTCTGGTGTTGAGAAATGGGTGATAGGGGCCTTGATGAATACTGTATGCCTAATTCTGGTCTATTTAGATTCATATAGATTCAATTATCAGAATTCACAATATATTAACCGAATCAAATACTAGTAAATGAAACCAGGTTCTTTTTTCCGGATAGATATATTCTGATAATAGTTTAATTCATACTACTTTGTTAATTCGCATATCATTTTTTCTAGTATATCCATTAGAATTAAAATAACTACACTATATGAAGAAATGCAATTATAATTTATTTAGAAATAAAATACGAGTTAAGATGATCTTATTTAGGAAAGTTACACTTTTAGTCATAAGTATATCATCCTTACTCTCAATCTTGACCTTAAATGGGTCCTTCTTGAACTTCACATACTCCGAATCTCCAGTGGCATCGGATTATTACGTTAATAAGTATGACATTAATCAAACTTTTCACAATAACTGCGATTTCCTGAACCTGTGTAATGGTGATGGTGCCAAAAAATCGAGTGAAATTTCGTCTCCCGTTAATAAGGGAATTGTTGATATTTCATACTTAAAAATAGATGTAGACCTTCCATTTCCCTAGCAAGTCGCAGCCCTAATTTCTCTATAAATACAAACTACCTGAATTCGTTGCTGATTTTTGGTTTGATTTTTTTTAGAACTGGTATTAGTTTCTCTAGACTTTTTATCATTTGTGGATGTAAATGATGCTCTATCCCTTCCGCATCCAGATGAGCAACATCCTCCTATACTTTTATCATCTTTAAAAATTCTACAAACAAGCTGTGTTTTTCTCGTATATTTTGTGCTATATTGATTCCTGCCCCTGTAAGCATCAGGTCTCTGTATTTTTCGTAAATAAGATAATGATTATCATCCAATTTCTTAACCATCTTGGTCACGCTTGGTGATCTTACATTTAGGTGATTTGAAATATCTGCTGTATTTGCATATCCTTTCTGCTGGATTAATTCATAAATGACTTCAAGGGACCTTCCATTCTGTCTGTTCTTATTTCATCCTTCTTCTTTTAATTATGGGCTTTAGGAATAACGTCGAGTCTATTCTCTTTATTTCTATTTTCCTTCTTGGGAGTACAATTTCCAACAGACAAATATCTAGGGGTGATATGTGCATAAAATAATTTTTTCCTTAATTCTTGAATTCAAATTGTCCCGCCGATCAATTAGATTATTCTGTATGTTTGTCCATCTTCCTTAAGCTAAATTTCTATTTTATATCAACAAAAAATTTTTATAAACTCTGGATCTAAAATTCAAATATTAAGAAAAAAAAAGTCAACAAGAAAAGAAGATTGGATGCCCTAAATGTGTATACTGATGCGGAAGTTGATTATTTTATCGAAACGATAAAGAATGTAAGGCCTTTTCCCAAGCTAAGAGATTTGAGGAAGCTGCTGTCTCCTACTCTATCATTGGACAAAATTAACGCCATTTTAAGATATCTCGAACGATCAAAGCAGATCTTAGTAGATTTGGATGGAAATATAGTTTGGATAAAAAATGCTAATATGAAAGAGGTTTCAAATCTGTCAGAAACTGCTAATTTTTCCAAAGAATTCCTCGAACACTTTGGTAAATTATAGTTCATAGAATTAATATTTATAAATATTTAAATCACGTATATTCGTAAATTAATACAAACATGGTAGATTTTTTTAAATCTAAGCGAAATAGGCGAATTACACCAGATGGGGAACCACTGGAAGATGTTGGCGGTGGAGGTGGATTTGGTTTTTCTAGTCCATTAAAAATAGCTATACCTGCAATAATTGCTATTATTATTATTTTTGTTGTACTGACCTCTAGTTTGAAGATTGTTGAGGCTGGTAACCGTGGCGTATTACTAAAATTTGGTGCAGTTGATACCTCGGTATCTTTGAGCGAAGGATTGCATTTTGTATTACCGTTCAGGGATTCAATAGTGCCAATGGAAGTTCGAACCCAAAAAATTGTTGAGAGCACCACTTCAGCTTCAAAAGACCTTCAAAATGTGGCGACAGAAGTCGCGTTGAATTATCGAATCAACCCAGACACTGTTCCAATATTGTATAAAGAGATAGGTCTTGATTATTCTAACCGGGTTATAGTTCCAACAATTCAGGAGTCTGTTAAGCAAGTAACTGCGAGATATAACGCAGAAGAGTTGATTACTAAAAGAGATCAAGTTAAATCTGAAATAGAGGAACAAATAGAGGCTAGGTTAACTCCTTACAATATCATTATGGACACAATATCAATCACTGACTTCCAATTTTCAGATCAATTTGTTCAAGCAGTGGAAGCTAAGGTCCAGGCCGAACAGCGTGCACTCCAGGCTCAAAATGAACTTCGCAGAATACAAATCGAAGCCCAACAAACGGAAGCTAGGGCATTAGGTGAACAGAAGGCAAATATAGCGAACGCAGAAGGTCTTCGACAAGCAAACATATTAAAAGCACAAGGTGAATCCGAAGCCATAAAGATTATTGATGTTCAGCTTCAAAATAGCAGTACATACTTAGATTGGTTAAAGACTCAAAGATGGGATGGAAAACTTCCCTTAGTAACTGGAAGCAGCGGTGGTGCAGGTGGAGGTAGTGACGTTGGCGCTATTCCTTTCATAGAAATCCCATTGGGTTCGGCAGCTGAATCAACGCAATTAGCACACAACTCTACTTTGAATTCGACACAATAATTTTTGTAATATAGGTACCATAGTACCTACTTACAATTTTATGCTCTATCTAAAGTGAAAACAAAGTTATATCCTTCATAGTCACAATTATTGTGGTACGCTAATCACTTTACAACTTTCAAACAAAAAAGAAAACGCTTATAATCCTAGGACATGATATGGATTAAGGTAATATTGTACTTCAAAGAAGGCCTCACCTTTGATGACGTTCTCTTGGTGCCTAAGAAATCACCTATCGTGTCTCGATCACAAACCAGTCTAAAAACAAGACTTTCTTCAAATGTTAGTCTTAATGTCCCGATTATAAGTGCCAACATGGATTCGGTGACCGAATCAAGAATGGCAATCGCATTAGCAAGAGAAGGGGGAATTGGAATAATACATAGATTCATGACTATCCAAGATCAAGTCGAACAAGTTTTAAAGGTAAAGCGGAGCGAATCTGTTGTTATTGAGCAACCTTATACGATTGGTCCTACTAGTACTATAAAGGAAGCTAACTCTTTAATGTCAGAAAATGGAATTTCCGGATTGTTAGTAAAAGATTCCAATAATAAACTCTGTGGAATATTGACACGCAGAGATACTGTTTTTGAAAGAAACTTAAATGTACTGGTCTCCGATCTGATGACTAAAGATGTAGTTTCTGCTAAAGTTGGTACTACTATAGATCAAGCTAAAGAAATTCTTCATAGGAATAAAATTGAGAAATTGCCCGTTATTAATGAAAACGGCGAGATTAGCGGACTTATTACTGGTAAAGATATATTGAAAATGGAGGAATATCCAAATGCTTCGAAAGATAAGAAAGGAAGACTGCTTGTTGGCGCCGCGGTAGGAGTAAAGGGTGATTACCTAGAAAGAACTGAATCGCTATTAAACAATGGAGCAGACGTAATTGTTGTAGATATAGCACATGGGCACAGTGACAACGCCATAAATACTGTAAAGATGATTAAAAAAGCATTTCCTTCTTGTGAGCTTATAGCTGGAAATATTGCAACTGGAAGGGGAACCGAAGATCTAATAAAAGCAGGAGTTGATGCAGTTAAGGTAGGCGTTGGGTCAGGTTCAATTTGTATCACCAGAATTGTTACTGGTTCTGGGGTTCCTCAATTAACAGCCATTATTGATAGTGTTAAGATGGGAAAGAAATATGATATCCCGATTATTTCCGATGGTGGAACTAGAACTTCAGGCGATATGACCAAGGCCTTAGCTGCTGGTTCGTCATCAGTCATGATAGGGAGTATGTTTGGGGGTACTGATGAAAGCCCTGGCAAGACCCTAGTGAAAAATGGTAAAAAATATAAAATGTATCGCGGTATGGCATCTTTTTATGCTGCTTTGGGACGAAGATATAGAGAAAACCCTGATTCAAGTTCCGATAACGAGGATTTAAATGACTATGTCCCAGAAGGCGTTGAAGCTATGGTGCCCTATAAAGGCAGCGTAATTGAAATTATACGACAACTTGTCGGTGGGGTAAGATCCGGGCTAAGCTATTGTGGAGCCAATACAATCGGCGAAATGCAGGAAAATGCAGAATTCATAAAAATTACTCTAGCAGGTTATAAGGAGAGCCATCCACACGATGTAGACGTAATTTAAGATTTTCAACCACTTTTTTTATAATTATTCTGATGAGTGTATTTTAAATATGTCTAAACTAGCGCTAAACTGATTAGTGATCAAGAATCTTTCATATTCACACTCTTGTCACGCAGAATCTTGATACCTGTAGCACTCATCTGTAAGGTATTTGCCCAATTCCAAGGGTAAGAACAACACTGGAACTCTGGCAAACCATATTAAGTTCCGTGGAATTGCATTATTGAACGCCATATATAACTGGTCTAAACATTTGCAAGGATCATGGTAAGACCAAGTACATTACCTCATTACTGGTTTGTCATTTAAATGAAATCTCACCATCCTAAAGATTTTATTGACTCATTTGAAACTGAGCCCGAACTTTTAATTCTGACTATAAAATTCCACTCGTAGTCGCATAATCAAGGACGTCTCTCTATCTAATAGATGGTTCTTAAAA